>Ga0209395_1001115_pt1 | contig 38490 bp, 27 predicted proteins | sample GOMGulsemesocosm_3_FD_184635 | JGI IMG/M metagenome (GOLD analysis project Ga0209395, IMG submission 184635) | Methane-oxidizing microbial communities from mesocosms in the Gulf of Mexico - GOM9D Gulf of Mexico (SPAdes) (version 2) | ecosystem: Environmental > Aquatic > Marine > Cold seeps...
GGCATGGGCGGCATGGGCGGCATGGGCGGCATGAGCCCCGGCATGGGCGGCATGAGCCCCGGCATGGGCGGCATGAGCCCCGGCATGGGCGGCATGAGCCCCGGCATGGGCGGCATGAGTGCCGGCATGAGCGGCATGAGTGCCGGCATGAGTGCCGGCATGGATGTAAAAACTGTTAATAATATTCAAAAAAAAACCATCAGTAAAATTAAAAAATTGTTGTTGGGAATAGGATTGAAATTTTATTAACCCCCTCTAAAATATTTTGAGTAATGAAGATCTTAGAGAACTATTAGCCATGCGGTTAGCAGGAAACGAAGGCGCGAAGTTCTGGTTAAACGTACTGACGTAATTTCAAAATAGAGGGGGATATAGGTATAAATGACATAAACATTGCTAATGTTGATGTTCACAAAAATTTTGCTAAAGTCATTAATACCGTATTCCCTCACACTCAAGTTCAACGCTGCATTATTCAATGAAAGGATTGGTAATTCAGTGAAGTATCTACCCTAGGAATATTCCAAAGCTGGACCCTTTATTTTATATGGGTATAAATTCAAGACTGTAGAGGGGTGTTATTTTAACTCAATAACTCCTACTCTCTTTCGGATGATAAACATCCACAAATTAATTGCTCTTGCAGTACGTATTACAGCAACCTGAATACGCTATGAGAATACCCAATACATTAGTAATGTTATTGAGCTAGAAGAGGATTTAAAAACGTTATGTAAAGCTAGATATTTATTCTTCACTTCTTATTCACTTCACATTTATTCAATAGACTACTAGTTTAGATACCTCCTTGCTTTTGAGCCATAAAGTAAGGCTACTTCCTGACAATATATTGAGACCTTATGACTCGAAAATTTAACTTATCAATGCTAAGCCTTGCGATGGCATCAGTTGGCTTAACTACTTTTTCTGCTACAGCGGAGCAAGCTGAACGCCCTGAATATTTGGATATGACGCAGCAGCAGCGAACTGAATATGTCACTGAGATTCAAAGCTTTGATTATGGCATTTTAATTGAATCAGACAGTGCTGATTATTCACAGTATTACAGTGGTGGCGCTTATGCTGCGACAACCGTAATGGGTTGGGCAGGCATGACTACTGCTGGCACTTATGGTGCTTATTATGCATTGGAATGGGTTGGCTATATTATCAGTGAAAGCTTAGAGCGCGCTGGTCATGATGAAGCGGCGGCTTACTTTCCGCATTCAGATCAGTTTGATATTGATTTAGATTATAGCAATGCCGATCCAAATGGTGATTTTGGTAATAACCTACTATTTGCCGTTGACTATGCAACAGGTGGCGATTCCACTGTGGTCATGGAAGTAGTTGCCGATGCAACAGCAAGCATGGGTTATGGCATGTATAAAGGCTTTGAAAGCAATGTACATTTAATGTACTACGTTTATGATGACCTAAAAGAAGATACCGTCGAAGAGACTGCCACCAATATCGTCTGTAAAATCCCAAGTGTTCCCTGTGATAGCAGTGATGATAGAGTTCCTCCTTACACTTCGGTAAATCGTGCCACTCATGGTTACGATGAATTTCAAACCATGTATGTCGCAAACCGTTCGTCACGTTATTACCGTAGCAGTCTTTATGACATGAGCTCTAAACAGGGTGGTTTTACTAATTTTGAAGGTGTGGCTACAGGTAATGGCAATGATTATATCTTTGGTAGTAATGTTGCCTATGGCGGTGGTGGTAATGATACTTTTGTCGATGTAATTAATGCCTACGGTGACTCTACCTTATACGGTCGCTCTAACGGTAATGGTGCTAAGAAAGATGTTATTGTTCGTGCCACTAATGCTTTTGGGGGTGAAGGTGAAGATACCATCATTGATAGCCATACAGCTAAAGGCCAGAGTGGTGATGACCTAATAATCAATGCCGTAAATGGCTACGGTGGTGATGGTGAAGATACTATTCAAGACTCTAACAGTGCTTATGGCGGCGACGGTAACGATAACCTATGGGGTAACGCTCGCAATTTCGGTAATGCCGGAGATGATCGATTAATTGGCTCAGATGCTTTATCACAATGGCACTGGGGTGGCGATGGTAACGATATCATTCAAGGTAATGGTGGTAATGATGAAATCTTTGGTGAAAACGGTTACGACCTCTTAAGTGAAGTAATTGAAGATAGAGGTTACAACTTAGTTGATGGTGGTGCTGACGAAGATTCATTACGTTTAGTGCTTAAAAACAGTTCAGATCTGTATATCGACTTTTCTAACTCAGCAACCATCACCAATGATATTCCAAGTTTTGATTTTGCCATTGTTGGTGACGATGCCATGTTACCCTTAGTGACAGTTAAAAATGTTGAAACACTGTTGTTTGACGATCAAAGTAGTTCAACTTTTGTCGCTGACTTTACTGGTTTGCCACAAGCGATAACTTATGAAGGCAACGCCTTAGCAAATACCGTGAATGGAGGTGAGAATCACGATTTAATTCGGGGTGAAAAAGGCAGAGATACACTGTATGGCGGTAACGGTAATGATACCTTAGATGGCGGTTCAGGCTTTGATGCTTTATACGGTGAAGCGGGCCATGATAGTTTATTCCCTGGTTGGGGTAGTGACTATGTAGATGGCGGTGAAGGTATTGATACGGTAAGTTATGCCAACTTAACCAAACGAATTAATGCTGACTTATCATCTAGTACTGTACAACAACTGGATTGGAATCGTACTGATACACTAATTAATATTGAAAACCTCATTGCTACAGATTTCAACGATACCATTACCGGTGACTCACAGGATAATCTATTAGTTGGCGGCTTAGGTGATGATGTCATTGATGGTGGTGACGGTGATGATACTTTAGTGGCCGTTGAAGGTGATGATACCTTTACCGGTGGTCAGGGCGCAGATACCTTCGAACTAGCGCATTTTAGAAGTAACGTACAAATTACTGATTATAACCATAATGAAGGTGATGTAATTCAGCTTGATGTTTATGCCTTAGGTATTCCATTGGATGAAAATGGTGATGCTATTGTTAGTTATTCAGGTGGCACACAAGGAAATCGTTACCATGCATTATCTTATGGATACCATAGCAAAGAATTATTATTAACAATTCCATCTGGTGAAGTAAGAGCCGTTGCAACCTTCCAAGCTGATAATGATTTTAGTACAACACATGTTGAGTTTATTAACCGCGATCCAGCTTTGTTATACAAAACCGAAGCAAATACCACCGTTAATGTGGCTCCGCCAACGTACAAGTTTTTAGCAAAAAGTAATGTCGGTAACTTAAACCAAAATTGGCAAACCAGAAGTATCAGCAGTAAAACATTTGCCGATCCTATGGTATTTACTTCAGCGCCAACCTATTACGGTGATGATGGTGGTGTGATTCGTTTAACCAATATAGATACAGATGGTTTCAGTGTTGCCTTTAATGAATGGGATCACCTTGATAATCAACATGTGTCGGAACGCTTTGATTACTTAGTATTAGACAAAGGCCCTGTCACTATGGCCGATGGTACACTTATTGAAGTGGGTAAGTTTATCCATGACGGTACAGGTGAGTGGCGTGATGTTGGTTTCACCGATAACTTTAGTCAAGCTCCCTATGTATTCTTGAGCATCCAAACTTTCTACGGAACGCAGCCAGTGGTAGCAGTGGTTAAAGACATTACTAAAGATGGTTTTAAAGCTGCATTAATGGAAGAAGAAGCGTTAATGGATGGCCATACCATTGAAAGCATTTCATATATTGCAATTCAACCCGCTAGCGGTACGCAGGGTATCTTTGATTCCGAGCAAGGTGCTAAGTCTTATAAACTTTTCTCAGATAGTTTAGATCATAACAGAAAGAAAATAGGACAAAAGACTTATTGGTTAGATGAAGATATTTCGCTTGATAATGAAAAGGAACATGTATTAGAGACCGTACATGTACTTGAAATAGGTGGTATTAGCTTAATACAACAAGTTTCACTTAATGGTGGTGACACTGTGAGTATCAGAAAACAATAACTGAAGGCCCACTTGCTTAACAGCAAGTGGGCCATTTTATTGAAATCAGCTTGCCCGTTAATTACATGCTCACTGCACATCGCATCCATACAACACGGAGTAACACTTTATGATGGTTGATAAAAAATTCACTTCACCTCACGTCGATAGTTTGCTTGAACATCCTGATTACGAACGTATTTTGCAGGAAGTGCTTGATGGGCAATATCAAAGAGAATTATTTGAACACATATGTTTAGAAGCAAGAGACGAAACACATGCACAAGCGCTTTATATACGTGCTCGATTACGTCAGCAAGTAAAATAGCGCAAGCTATACTAGAAACCATAAATAACTAACGACATTCATAATGAATTAGAGCTAAATATGAAATTTAAAGACAAAATAGCCATAGTTACTGGCGGCACAACAGGCATCGGCTTAGCTACTTGTAATGAATTAAGCCAACAAGGCGCAAGGGTTTATAACTTAGATATCTCTGTGCCTGACGCTAATGAACATTCATTTATTCCATGTGACATTGCTAGTTATAATGAAGTGCAAAAAGCCATTGAGAAAATCGTGGCACTCGAAGGAAAGATCGATTTACTTTTTGCTAATGCCGGTATTCATTTATTTGCCAATATTGAAGAAACTGATGTTGCCGATTTAGATCGTATTATTGATATCAATATCAAAGGCGTTTTCTATATGTTAAAAACCGTCATTCCTCTTATGAAAAAACAAAACGCTGGGAAAATTGTCTTGATGGGCTCAGACCAGTCTTTTGTAGGTAAAGGGCAAAGTGCTGCTTACGGTATGTCTAAAGGTGCTATTGGCCAATTAACTAAAAGTACCGCAATTGATTATGCTCCTTTCAATATACAAGTAAATTGCGTCTGCCCAGGCACTATCGATACGCCATTACTGGCAAAGGCGGTTGATCGTTTTGAATCCTTATCAGGTTTATCTAAGGCTGAAATAGCTACACTTCTTAATGAGGCTCAACCTATGGGTAGAATTGCCCAGCCAATTGAGGTTGCCAAAACCGTTAGCTTTCTCTTATCTGAAGAAAATAGTTTTATGACAGGCTCTTTAGTACCTGTAGATGGTGGTTATACCTGCCAATAGTACTCTTCATCATTTAATACATATCCCTTTTGAATGGGCAGTATACTAAATATTGTCCATTCTCTAATACTTTTACTCTAAGCGCTTTATCCCTACTAACTCATAATAAAAATAGTTAACTCACCTCAAACTGATGTTTACCGACAGCTTTATCATGATTGAGACTTCATACTCGCTTCACATTTTATTCCTACACTATTTGTATAGATTATTGCTGCTTATGTCATCAACATCTAATGAATGGTAGTTCAGAATATTCATTGTTTATTAACAGTTAAAATGAGGAGAGCCCAATGAATACGAATACTAACCATCAGTGTGATGTCGTTGTTATTGGTGCCGGACTGTCAGGTTTAACCACTGCTTTAGAATTAATCGGTAAAGGTAAGAAAGTTATCCTTATTGAACGCAACAATTCAAATAACCTTGGGGGCTTAGCCACTCAATCAGGTGGCGGACTTAATATAATAGGCTCTCCAGTACAAAAAAGAACGGGGATTATTGATTCGCCAGAATTAGCGTTTAAAGATTGGTGCAGTTTTGCTGAGTTTTCTGATTCTGATAACTACCCAAAAGCGTGGGCCAAGAAATACACTGAAGAATCGGTGGAAAAAATATATTACTGGTTAAAAGCTAAAGGCATTGGCTTTTTTCCTCTGGTTCACTGGGTCGAGCGGGGCTTATATAAACCGGGTAACTCTGTGCCTAGGTTTCACATTATCTGGGGAATGGGCCATAAACTTACCCATAATATTTTATCGTTTATTGACCAGCATCCAAACCGAAGAAATTTATCAATTTTATCTGGCCATAATGTCACAGACCTCACCTCATCTGATAATACACTTAACGGCTGTGAAGGTCTTATAGAAGCAACTTCAGGCGTATTTACGGTTCAAGCGGAGAATGTTGTGGTTGCCTCAGGCGGTGTAGTGGGTGATTTAGCATTACTGCGAAAATATTGGCACTCACCTTGGGGTAAGCCACCCGAGCTATTATTAAATGGCTCACACCCCCATGCAGATGGCAGAATGCATCAAGCAGCAGAAAAAATTGGCGGCAAACTCAGTAATATGAATGCCCAGTGGAATTATGCCGCGGGTGTTCATCACCCTAATCCTCAAATGCCACATCATGGTCTTAGTTTAGTGCCTCCTCGTTCCGCACTTTGGGTTGATTATCAAGGCAAACGCATAGGACCTTCGCCCTTAGTTTCATCATTTGATACTCGTCACCTTGTGAAAAGTATTTGCCAGCAAGACAAACAATACTCTTGGCAAGTCATGAACTGGAAAATAGCGGTTAAAGAATTATCAGTTTCAGGCTGTGATTATAATTTGCCATTTAAAGACAGAAATATTTATGAGTTATTAAAAACATTGGTTTTTGGTAACTATAAAGTGGTTAAAGAGTTAACTGAAAGTTGTATTGATTTTGTCGTGGCTGAAACCTTGCCTGAATTAGTTAAAAAAATGAATGCGCTTAATGGTGACGATTCGGTTGACTTATCTTTGTTAGCTGAGGAAATTTCAACCTATGATCAAATGATAGACCGAGGTATTAAATTTCAAAATGATGAGCAACTTAGAAGAATAGCACAAGTAAGACTTTACTCTGGCGATCGAGCCAAAACATGCCAATTTCAAAAAATAATAGATGCCAAAGCGATGCCTTTAATTGCCATACGAGAATTTATTATTTCACGCAAAAGCTTAGGTGGACTACAAACCAACTTAAAATCACAAGCACTTGATCTAAAAGGTAATGTCTTGCCGGGATTATACGCTGTCGGTGAAGCCGCAGGTTTTGGGGGCGGAGGAATACACGGTAAACGCTCTTTAGAAGGTACATTTTTAGGTGCTTGCATATTGACCGGACAATCCGCGGCGCAAGCAATTGCTACAGGAGGATAAAACTATGACAACAAGAGCAACAAAGCAGATATCAACACCAGAAGGCATTATTATTCAAACGGGGTTTCCTACTGTTATTACTCCGAGTAAGCCTCAATTCAGAGAAAAACTGGAACAGATTATTACTGAGCACCTTGACTGGTTTAGCCAATTGCAATTAGCTCAAGGTGCATTATTATTCCGTGGTTTTACCCTTGAAGACACCACTGATTTCGAGGCTGTGGTAAAATCTTTTGGTCAAGATTTATTAGATTATGTCGGTGGAATTTCTCCTCGAAGCAGGGTGAAAGGCAAAGTATATAATTCAACGGAATATCCACCCTACCTCTACATTTCACCACATAATGAAATGTCTTACCTCAATAGTTATCCTAAAAAAATCTATTTTTTTTGTGGTTTCCCCCCTTCTACAGGTGGTGAGACGCCTTTAGTTGATTGTCTACAAGTGACGCAACAGCTATCTGACGAATTAATGAAAAAATGCCAACGTTATGGATTGCAATCCCATCGAACTTACCTTTCAACTAGCCCGTTAAAAGGTACTAAAACATGGCAGGACGCATTTGAGACACAGGATAAAAGTGTTATAGAGGAGTTTGCTAAGCAGTCTGATTTAACCCTAACCTGGCATGAAAATGATGCCTTAACTTTATCTTCTAAAATCTATGGAGTTATTGAACACCCCGAGACCCAAGAAAGTATTTGGTTTAATCAAGCACACTTACAACAACCCTTTTTAGTCAATCAAGCTTGGTGGGTAAAATTAGGTTATCGAGTTATGAATGCATTATTTTATCGTGCCTATGGTGGTTATTACCGCACTACCTACGGTAATGGTGACAAGATATCCAAAAAAGACTTACTTCACATCAATCAAGTTATTGAAAAAAATAAAGTCTGTTTTACCTGGCGGAAAGGGGATTTTTTAGCGTTAGATAATATATTAGTCGCACATGGCCGAGAGCCCTTTAACGGCAAAAGACAAATATTAACGGCAATGACTTGAGCTCAAGTCATTGCCCCCTTCATATTCAATTCACATTTGAGTACTAAAATTGTACAAATGTTAAATACTTTAGTTTGAAGTCTTAAATTTTTCTGCAGCCAAAAAATATGGGCTGCTTCATTTATATTGTTTAATAGTACAAAGGGTTTTGATAGATGCTTATTAAAAACACACTGATAGATATTCTACAACAACGAGCTAAAACAGAGCCTAACAACAACGCTTACACATTTATTGCTGGCAATGGTGCAGAATTAAATAACTTAAATTATCAAGAGCTGAAGCAAGAGTCTTTAAGCATAGCGGCCACCATACAAAAAAAATACCCGTTAGCTGAGCATCAAGAGTCATCAATAACTCAGCAGCCCCGACTATTATTACTCTACCCGCCAGGATTGGAGTTTATTAGCGCATTTTATGGTTGTTTGATGTCAGGCAAGGTTGCAGTACCTGCTGCACCGCTTGATTTATTAAGGGTCGATCGTACCCTACCGCGCTTATTAGCTATTTTAGATAATAGTGGCGCCAGCACTATCTTAACCACGGAAAAAATCCATGCAGAAATTCTCAACCTATGTTCAAAAATAAAGAATGAACAAGTCGCTAACAATTCAGTAGCCAATACCTTTATGGACTTAATCTCTACGATAAACTGGATAATTACCGATCAAGAGGTGGATGGGCATTACAAAGAATGGCAAGCACCTAACATTAAACCAAGTGATTTGGCCTTTTTACAATATACCTCGGGCTCAACATCAATGCCAAAAGGCGTGATGATTTCACATAGCAATATTATGCATAACCTTGAAGTTATCCATAATGTTGCGCAGCAAAACCAAGACTCATGTTTTGTTAGTTGGCTACCTATGTATCATGATATGGGCTTAATCGGCTCGGTATTTTACCCGCTATATATTGGTTTTCACTGCGTACAAATGTCAGCAATCAGCTTTTTAAAAAGGCCTATTCGCTGGTTTGACGCGATCAATAAATATCAAGCAACGATTACCGCAGCACCTAATTTTGCTTATGAGTTATGTCTCAATAAAATCGACATAGAGAGCAACAAAACTCTTGATCTTAGCTCGCTTGATTTAGTATTAAGTGGCGCAGAGCCTATCAGGGCACAAGTTATTAAAGCATTTGCCAATAAATTCTCAGGTATTGGTCTTACACCCCAATCAGTTTTACCTTCATATGGTTTGGCCGAGTCGACCTGTGCGGTGAGTGGAAAGATAAAGTTAACGGAAAACAGCTTTAAACGCTTCAATAAAGATGACTTTGAAAAAGGGGTTGTCACTGAACAACTAACCAATACGTCAACTAATGGCGAAATACCTAGCGTAGAATTAATTTCTTGTGGCCCTCCGCTCCCCTCTGTAAAGCTAATCATCGTAGATCCGACGACTATGCAACCTTGTGCGGCTAATCACATTGGCGAAGTATGGCTAGCGAGTAATAGTATTGCTCAAGGGTACTGGCAATTGCCAATTGAAAGTAAGCAGAACTTTGCACTCACATTACCCAATGATAATAACCCCATGTATTTAAGAACCGGAGATTTAGGTTTTTTATTTGATGGGCAGCTGTTTATTACTGGCAGGATTAAAGACTTAATCATTATTAGTGGTTTGAATTATTATCCGCAAGATATTGAATTATCAGTTGAACAAAGTCATCCAGAAGTTCGTTCTGGCTGTTCTGTCGCTATATCAATAGATAAACAAGAACATACGGCACTTTATATTGTCGCTGAAGTTAGGGCTAAAGCACGTGAATTGTCTAATGAAATTAAGGAAGCGATCCGTCGTAAGGTGAATGCTGAACACAGTATCTTTATAGAAGATATTTTTCTGATTCAACCAGGGAGTATTAATAAAACATCAAGCGGAAAATTGCAACGTAATGCTTGCAAACAAGACATCGTATCTCACCGTTTGAAATGTATATAAGCTTATTCGAAGGTAAAAATAATGACACAAGCACAAAAAAATCACGTAGATAACTTAAGCCAGCAAGCGTTAACAACATGGTTAGTTGCTCAAGTAAAAACTATCGCTAAAGTTGAAGCTGATGTAATTGATATTAATGAACAGTTTATTAATTATGGCTTAAATTCTGTAGACGCCGTTAATTTATCTGGTGAGCTTGAAGACTATCTAGGCTATGAAATTCCAGCTTCTATTATGTATGAATTCTCTACTATTAATGAATTAGTACAACACCTTAGCTCTGAATTTAATTCGACTCTCACTGCACAAGGTGAAGATTAATGAACTCTACAACCACTAAAGCAAACCTAGGTGCATCAAAAGAAGCCATTGGCCACCATTATGATGTTGGCAATAACTTTTACAAACTTTGGTTAGACAAAAATTTAAATTACTCCTGTGGTCATTGGCAGAATGTTGATAATTTAGAAGACGCACAGCTTGCAAAAATTCATCATCATATTCAACAAGCAGGGGTGAAAAAAGGCGATCGTGTACTAGATATTGGCTGTGGTTGGGGTCATGCATTACAAGTACTCACTGAAGATTACCAAGTAAAAGAAGCGGTAGGTTTAACCTTAAGTGAAGAGCAAGGTGTTTGGCTTGATAATATGTCGTTACCTAATACCACGGTTCGTGTTGAAAGCTGGACTGATTACCAGCCAGATGAACCTTTTGATAGCATAATATCATTAGGCGTTTTACCACATTTTTGTCGTACCGAAATGACTATTGAAGAAAAAACCGCGATATTCAGACGGTTTTTTGAACAATGCCATAGTTGGTTAAAACCAGGTGGAAAAATCTCTTTTCATTGTTTGTTTTCAGGTTATTTACCTGCGGATCCTAATTCGACTTTGCCATCAAAGGAATTTTTATTAAACGAGATATTTCCTGAAAGTGACATTATTCCATTATCATCAGTATTGACTGGCTCTGAATCATTATTTGAGATTCACAAAGTTAGTAATCATACCGATGACTATCGTCGCACTTGTAGAGCTTGGCTTGATGGATTGAAAGCGAATCGTGAGGCCGCTGTGAATGAAGTGGGCGAGGAAGTTGTTAAGCGTTATGAATTTTTTCTGCGCTTATCTGTGATGGCATTTGAAACAAAATCGGTGTCAGAATACAGCGTCACTTTGCAACGTATTGCTCCACCGGCTGGCAGTCCTATTTATTAAATAAAGGCCCCTACCCCATAAGTAGTAACGAAAGTTTCTACTTATGCAAAGTATTTTAAAGTGAATTTTCTATGGCTGTTATTGTATCAAAAGCAAGTTTATATAAAGATTATCAAAATATTTTTAAGTTAAGGTACCAAACTTATTGCATCGACAACAAATGGCTCAAATCCTCTCATTATGAACTTGAACAAGAGATTGATCGTTTTGACAGTCATGCTACTCATTTTATTGCTACAGAAAAAAGTGGCGGTGATATTTTAGGTTGTGTACGTTTGATTGATAAAAATCCAATCATAATGACAGATCACTTATTTAAATATTTTCAACATGAAAAAAAGTTAAAAAAAGAAAGTTCTGGTGAGCTTTCTCGCCTTGTTATCACCAATTCACCTTACCAACTACTTGTGTTAAAAAAGTTATTTTATGCCGCTTTAAATCATGCTGACAACAATGGTTTTGAGCATATTTATCTTGCGGTATCAGAGCTGCATATGAAAATTCTAACCAGTTGGAAGTTGTTAAATATTAATTTAGTCAGTGAGACGCCTAGCACACGATATTTTAACGATAAAAAAGAGTATTTATGTTTGATTGAAATGAAAGATTATCAAGCTGTACTTGTTGATAATATTGAGTAATTAAAATTAGCTTCCTGTTGGTTAAGTTAATGTACCCCTAGCGTTTACCTATCACTAAAACAACATTTTTACACCAAGACTGAAGAGTAAGATACATATTTTAGGTCACTTTTCCTTTACATATTTTTTACACTCTTCTCAGTCAGTTCACATTTCATAATTAAACTATAAATATCTTTTTCATAGCATGAGATTTTAAGACTTATGCTGAAAAAACATTCCTTATAGAGATATTCATGACACCTAAGTATCAGCATAAAACATTATTTGGTTATAACTGGATTATGAAAAATTGGCAAGCAGCCAAACCAGCCTTATTTCTTGGTTTACTGGGAGCGACATCAATGAATGTTTCTGCCAATGAAAACCAACTGGAATACAATGAAGCACAACAAAATTTAGTCGACTTATCAGCTAATGATAACGGCTTTATGATGGACACCGAGAATGCCGATTATTCTACTTACTTTAACGGCGCAAATTACTTAGCAACCACAGGGCTAGGTTATGCAGGTATGAGTACCTTAGGTACTTACGGCGTTTTTTATGTCGTCGACTTTGCTGGTGTTATTGTCGGTGAAGCCTTAGAGCGTACTGGTCATGCTGATGTTGCTGCCTACTTTCCCAATAACAATGCGTTTAATATAAATATCCATGTTAGCGATGACGAGTTTACCGATGCATTAGAAGTTGCTTGTGACTGTAATATTGACTGGGGCTTATACGCCAGCATACTGACCGATGCCAGTTTTACCATGACAGATAAGATGTTCAGTACACCAACCTCTATTGTCACCGCTATTTTTGCCCCACAAGTATTTGCTGAAGATTTGCTGCAAGATGGTGCTAGCTTACTGTTAAACAGTGGTTACGATGGTGAACTTCGTGAAACACTCGAATTGATTGATTCTGCTTATGGTGATTACAACCATTGGCAAGATACTGAATATGCACAAGTTACTAATCATAACCACAGTGATTTATTTACCTACCTGTATGTACCTGATCCAAACAGTCGAAAATTAACAGATGCTAATGGTGAGTATCATGCACAATTTTCCCCTTACCTGCTAACAGGTCTTGGTAGTAGTTGGGGATATACGGCATGGGCGGGTTGGGACAAACTCTACGCATACTCTGGTGCAGGCAGTTATTTCATTAATAATACCTGGGTCAAATTGGAGAATAGTTCAGCCTTCAATTGGTATTCTGATGCCACTTTGGTGGGCAATAAAACGGTATACGCTAACGGTGGCAATGACACCATTATCAACTCTGATTATGCCGAAGGTGGTGGCGGAAAAGACATTTTTGATAATGTTTATGAAGCTTATGGGCAAAATGGTAATGATTACATTCGTGGCTCATTCCGTGCCTACGGTGGAGATGGCAACGATATGATTGTTGAAGCGCGCCGTGGTGAAGGTGGTGATGGCAACGATACCATTATGAATTCCGATAGTGGCTATGGCGGCGAAGGTAATGATCAATTATTCAATAACTGTGGCTCTTATGGTGGTGCTGGTGACGATTATATTGTTGGCAAGCGCTATGCCTCATTCTCTTGTAAATTGGAGGGCGGTGACGGTAATGACCATATCAAAGTAAAACGTGGTGATAACCGTGTTTCTGCAGGTAAAGGTAACGACCTTGTTGAAGTGTCGATTGAAAATACCACAACATTGTATTCGGGCACTGAAAAATTAACATCAAGCATTTATGGTAATAGCGGTCGCGACGCAATAAAAGTGACTCTTTCTCATCAGGCTGACCTTAATGTCACCCGCAATAATGCCGGCCGTTATACCTTTAAGGGAATCTACATAGAAACTACCTTAGGTGACTTTGAGGATTACCTGTTTATCTTAGACACTGAATACAAAGTTAATGTCAGCCCTATCAGGCATGATTTAGAAGTTATATCGAACCGTGGCAGAAGACATAACGCAAACTTTATCAGTGGGAAAGGCAATGATTTAATTCGAGCTGGTGCTGGAGATGACCGTATTAACGGTGGTGAAGGTAACGATATTATTGATGGTGGCACAGGTAACGATACCCTAACCGGTGGCCTTGGTGATGACTTGATTGTTCCTGGTGCAGGTAGTGACATTATAAATGGCAGTGATGGTTTTGACACCATAACTTATGCTGATGAAACCGCTGGTATTGAAGCTATCTTTTGGCAAAAATCGGTTACCTCTTTAGCGCGTAATGAAGTAGATACCATTGAAAATGTTGAAGGTATTATTGCCACTGAATTTGATGATGTAATTGCAATGGCGGGTGCTGTAAATAATATCGTCAGCGCTGGCGCGGGCGACGATATCATCCACACGTTTGGTGGGGATGACATTATTAATGCGGGCAGTGGTAATAACCGTGTTTTTGCCGGTAATGGTATTGATACTATTGATTACTCGTTATCTTCATCGTCTGTTACTGTGCATTTAGCTAATGAACAAGCAACACATGGCCAATTTACCGATGAGTTAGAAGTGGTTGAAAACGTAAAGTCATCTCGCTTTAACGATACGATTACGGGTAGCGATGTTGATAATGTTTTTTACGATATAGACGGTGCTGATAGCTACCACGGTGGCAACGGCAACGATACACTCGATTATACTCACAGCGCAACAAAATATGGTTTAGATGCGAATTTATCCGCTAATCGAGTACATGTACGTGATGAAAACTACCACATTCAGCAAGATAGACTCTCGAGCATTGAAAACTTAGTTGGTACTGCTTTTGAAGATTATTTAACCGGCGATAACGGTGCTAACATCTTAAATGGTGCTGATGGTAATGACTACCTATATGGCCGTGACGGTAACGATACTTTAATTGGTGGTGCTGGCCATAACACCTTAAATGGTGGCTCAGGCAACGATACCTTTATAATTGACCGTTTATCTGACAATCGTAATTCAACTATTATTGAAGATTTTCAAGCTGGCGATAAGTTGAAGTTAGATGCCCAAGCATTAACCATTTACCCAACTATTTTAGGCACAGTAGATTACGGTGTTGATACTCAAGGTAACCAACGTGATTTGTTAGTTGAAAACGACCAGCTGATCTTACGCTCTGCTAATTCAGATGTTGTTTTGGTGCGCTTTAATACCGCGCAAAATGAGCAGACTATTATAAACGCGATTGAGTTTGATAAGTTGATCCCACAAGACTTGGAAACCATTACTTTCAGTCAAATACAAGGTCAATTAAAACAAATCTCTATTGCTGAAGATGGCACTACCTGGGGCGTATCGGCAAATGGCAATATTTATCGTCGTGATGCAAATAGCTGGACTAAGATCGCAGGTGCATTAGATAACGTTTCAGTTGGCTCGGCGAACCATGTCTGGGGCGTAAGTAGTGATAATAAAATTTGGAAATTTAATGGCAGTGGCTGGAATCAAATAGGTGGTGGATTAACGCAAATATCTGTAGGTAGTGATGGCAGTGTTTGGGGTATCAATAGCGCCTGTAAAATTTACAAAAGACAAAATAACCGCTGGGTACGCATCAACGGCTGTTTAAAGCAAATATCAGTGGGCTCTGCCAGTCATGTATGGGGAGTTAATGCTTCTGAAGACATCTATCGCCGAAATGGTAGTAGCTGGCAAAATGTTGCAGGTAAGATGGCTCAAGTTAACGTCGCAGCAGACGGTAGTGTTTGGGCAACAGATAGTAGCGGCAATGTTAATTTCTACTATAACGAGTGGCTAAAAGTAAATGACAATGTCAAATACGTGAGCGTAGGCAGCAGTAATCAAGTGCGGGTAATTAACAAAGATGACCGCATTTATCAGGCAAATATTGATAATGGCATTATCGGTACCCGTTCATTAATTGATACGCATAGCGGCCCATCGCAAGTAAGGATCAGCCTTAAAACCTATGATAATAAATATGTTGTAGCAGAAGGTAACGGTGGCGGTGATGTTAATGCCAATCGTACCGCTGTCGGCCCATGGGAAAAATTTACCTTAATTAACCACGATACAACAACCTGTATCAACGATGGCGATCTGGTTTATCTAAAAACGGATAATGGTCACTACTTTAGAGCCACTTCTCCAAACAGTTATTTAGATGCGAGAGCGAGTGCTAAAAATGCTTGGGAGCGCTTTACGTTTAAAAATCTTACGGACAATGTGGGCTGTTTAGAGAACGGCGATCGCATTGCATTAAAGAGTGCCCACGGAGGTTGGGTCAATGCTGGTAATGGAGATGCCAATGCACAATTAGCGAGGTTATCTTTCTCTGGTAAGTTCACCTTAAACTTCCGCTAAGCTATTGCTTAACATTACGATTGATAAATTTTATTCGCTTGTGATCTTATCTTATAGTAATCATTTTAAGGTGATAAAACTTAAGCAATTGGTTAATAAAATCAAACTCCGATGATCATTTATCATCGGAGTTTTTTATACTTATTTATTAGCTATACGTGTCACCAGTTTCACACTCACTTCACATTTCATTTATAGAATCTGTTCAATTGTTATTGGGCTTTTAGCTTAATAAAAAATTAATAATTCCTGGATTTTTAAAAAATGAATAACCTCGTAAAGATGGCGTTTATCGCTGCAATTCTATTCAGCTCACATAAGTCTTTTGCAAAAATCATCACTTGGGATTTTGAATTCGAAGTCAGCTTTGTTGAAGATAGAACCAATGGCGGCTGGACAAATCCATTAGTAGCGGGTGATATCCTTTCAGCAAGCTTAAGTTTTGATGACAATATAGGCATTGTGAGTGAATCGTCTAGCCAAACGTTCTTTGATGCCAGTAACGTTGTTTACGATATATCGGCACTAACAAGTGATGATTGGCTCAATAATCTAGCACCTAATTCATGGGTTACTCACTCAAATTCTCGTGAAGGTATGACTATTCAGTCAGCTTATTCTATCGATAATGCTTTAATAGGGGATATTAACTGGGAAGCGTTAATATTTGGCTTTTTAGATTATGATGCTGCCACTCCGTATACCAGTTTTCCAAAAGATTGGGGCAAAACAGCTGTTGGATTTACTTATCATAGAGATTTAGATGCCAATAGTAGTGGCTCTGAAATTTACATCACTGGAGAATCAATTTCAGCCACACAGCGAATGATAGTAACTGAACCAACAACATTTCTTTTATTTCTACTGGCAATATTATTTATCGGCTCTCGAAAGCTCATAAAATAAAATGAATAACATCAACACTTTTACGATGTAACAATTCAGGCTCAAGGACGAGCATCTCCTATATATAAATAACAGGCGCTAATAGGAAACAATGAAACGTTAACTTGGTAAACATCATGATTATCTATAATAATGGTTAAATAGGAGTTTTATATGTATAAATTTAGAATCACTGGTACTTACCAAATGTATTACAAAATTTTTATTACCTCATTATTTTGTTTAACTTTAGCCGCCTGCGGAGGTGGAAGTGATTCGAAGAGCGATAATGGCTCTGAGGTTATTGCACCAACGCCTGACCCAGTACCAACGCCAGACCCAGTTCCAACACCAGACCCAGATCCAACGCCAGACCCAGATCCAACGCCAGACCCAGATCCAACACCAGACCCAGATCCAACGCCTGACCCAGATCCAACGCCTGACCCAGATCCAACGCCTGACCCAGATCCAACGCCAGGTGAGTATCTCGATAATCCTGACTTAAATGAAACAACCAATGGCATGCTCAACGCGGTATTAACTAATAGAAATCCAGATTGTCGTGCTTATGTCACCGATGCAAATAATGGTGATTATGGCTCCGCTGGAATGAATGACCGCTCAAACCTTGCCGCTAATGCCCCTTATTTTCCTGGAACGGATAAAGAAAGTATTGTAATTATTGATTTAGTCATTGTTAGTGGTGGTTATATTCAAGATCCTGCCAAAGCCAATATAGCGGGTGGTTGGAATTATAAGTCGGTAATTGAAACCAGTAATCCTGAACTAGCTACGCATTGCCGTATGCGTCACAACATGATCCCAAATCATGATTTGGGCTGGGATGTCGGTTCGCCTAATCAAGATAACGTTTGGGTAACCGAAATAGATCACGATGACATGCAATTAACCTACCTCCCTATCAACCCTATTATGTCAAACCCTAGAGTTGCTGATGATACCGACCGAAATCCGACTAATTTTATGGATTACGATGGCATTTTATTGAATGGTGTTGGTATAGCGATGGACTCCGGCTTTTGTTATAACCCTGAACATGCGAGGGTAAATGAGGCTGGAAACTCTACTGGTTGTGGTGATGGCTCTGTTTGGTTTGAAATTCCTGCGTATACATTACAAGAGCCAACAGCAGAAAAAATGGCGGCTATTTTTGATGAATATTATGGCCATGGCTTTGAAGGTACTTACCATTATCACGCGATGACACACCCGCTGCAAAGCAATGATGAAGCAACGATATCACCAGGGATTAATGGTTCTCCCCTAATAGGCTTTGCTAAAGATGGGTTTCCATTGTTTGGTATGTGGTTTGTAAATCAACAAGGGGATTTAGTTAAAGCAAAATCCGGTTTTACCTTAAGAAACTGGCAGTTAAACCCTGATGAGAATGGCGTCGGACAATCGCGTCTCCCCTACACCGATACACCTGCATTTAAAGATCATGGTACACCGCCAACGCCATGGGATGTTATAAATCGCTCTGAAGACTTTGACTTTAGCTTTACCAATCAACCTTTTGGCATCCCATTTGGTCGATACATAGATGACTGGGTTTATGACAATGGCAATACCGGTAATTTAGATGAATGTAATGGCGCAACGGATATCAACGGAGTTTATGGTTATTACATTACAGAAGAATATCCTTATGGACCTATCTGTACTTTCGGGATTCATGAGCCATCGTTTGGTAAAGTACCGCCACTACGTTGGGATGATGAACTGGCTGATCCATCAGCAACCATTGATGAATTCGGTGATAAAATCAACGGCCATTAAAAACAGTATGACAAAGTGAGTTTGAATTGAAATTTTGTTAATTTTAGTATTGAACAATTGTCGTCTTGCTGCATGACTGAAAACAAAAATTTCACCTTGAAAAACTGTTAAAATTGCCAATCAGACTCACAGTAAACTAAGTGAGCTTTAGGCTCTGCGCCTAACTTGATTTTGCTACCTGATAAACTTGCTTGGTACTGACCTAAACGTAAATCATCTTGTGGCTGCCAGAGCTTGCTCTGATTTATTTTAAATTGATTCAATACACTAATAGCCTCTGTTGCAGAGCCTACCTCATAATATGCCCGCGCCAAAAATACCGCTTGTAGACGGGTAGTAATTTTTTCATCCGCCATCGCAATTACCGCTTGATAATCATTACGCTCTAAATGAACTCTCATAATAGAGTAGTTGCTATAACCCAAGGTGGTCGACATATTCAGTTGTGCATTAAGCACTTTGGCCTCACTTAGTTGTTCAAGTGCCAGCTCAAAATTAGCCAATTCAGTATTTGCCCAACCAAGAAAAACTAAGGCACTGCCATATAAGTCAGGACTCGGGTTGCTAGCAAGAAAACGCTCTAGGTGAGTGATAGCCTGCAGCAGTTTATCTTTATCCTTGCCATGTCGGCCTAACTCACTTTGGTCCAAGCCCTGATCCAACAAAGAAAAAGCGAGAAAAAACTCACTAATTTCTAATAATGATTTAGCGCCCAGTGTTTCTGCTATATCGTGCGCTTGTGAAAAATAATTATTCGCGGTTTTGCCGTCATGCAACTGCATATGATAAAAACCAGCGTAGTTGAGTGCTTGGGCGAGCTCATAGGGCTGGTTTAATTGTTTATACAGGCTCAGTGTTTCTTGTAATGCTAAAACTCGAGTGGTTAAGTCAAAAGTATAGTTTTGAGCGATAGCAAACTGACTTGCGGCAATCATGCATTGATTACCGAGTTGTTGATAAAAGTTAAGCGCTTTAAGTAAGCGTGATTGATTTGCTTGTAAGTCATTCTCTGGGGATTTTTCTAAGCCTGAGTTACTTGGGCTACCCAAATAAAATAACTGGTCTGCCTCTAAACTAAGCTCATGATTTACTGAAAATAAGGCTTGAGCTTTTGCTGACCAAACTCGATGTTCTGACCAATTTTGTTGTTGCCAGGCAATGTTGGCTTTTAATCGATAACTACGCGCCATTTGCTTAGCGTCACTTGCCTGCTCAGCTTTATTAATGGCCACATCAACATATTCATCAACATCAGGCTCTCCTCGCCGAAAAGCAATTTCTGCCAGCCAGTAGTGAATAAAGGCATCTAAGCTGGGATCATTAATCAAGGCTGGTGTGGAAATACTGTTAAAAAGAACTTCGGCTTCATGCCATTGACCTAGTGCAAAAGAACTTCTTGCGCTATATGCCTTGGCCCAGTTATTTTCTTCCTCAAGTAAAAGTACCGCTTGAAAGTATTTTATCGCACGTACAGGACCTTCTTGCTGTAACGCTTGCATGCCCTTCGCCAGTGCTAACGAGGTAATTGGATTATCACTTTTTTGTATGGTGAGATGTGATTGTTTTGGATTAAGTAAATGTAGTAGTTGCTGACTTATAGATTGTAATGCCGCGGGTAAAGAAGGATAACTGATACTGCCTTGCTGTATTCTTTCTTGTGCATGAATTATCTGAAAATCTAATACTTGCTGTTTTTTATAAAGTCTAACGCTAGCAAAAATTGCCGCATCAATCTCGTGTTCACGTAACAAACTACGGATATGCACAGGTAACGTCGGCCAAGGTAATTGGGCATCAAGCAACATGGCATTTGCTAGCGCAGGTGGGGTCACATGTAATTGTTTATGGCTCATGGAGTCATGTCGCTGTAGGTCAATCGATAACATATCTGCTAACCCTAACTCTAACCAACCCATACTAGGATCGTCCGTTGCATTAACAAAAGGTAAAACTAATACTGACTTGATAGCTGTTATTGAATCACTTTCGTACTTATTACTTTGTAGATTTTGCTCAGCCAGATATATCCAATAAAAGAGAAGACTAGCTAAGGTAATAAATGTTATCAACGCAAGATAACGCGTTTTTTTTCTGCTATTGAGGTGAAGTGCTTTTTCATTTACTTCAGCGCCCACCTTTTCGTTAAGTACAGATTCTTCCTTTGTCACAGTCTTAAAGATAGTTTCTGCATTCAGCTGAATAGTCTTCTCTGGGGCAATCCCTTTATCGTCTGTGGTACTGCTCGCGTCATTAACACTGCCCTGCGGAGTATTAATGACATGAATGATCTTGTTTTCATCTGAAGGGGCTTGATTAGTGGCTTGTATCCACTGATAACCACGTTGTGGGTAGGTCTTGATAAAGCTAGGGGCTTTTGCCTTATCACCAAGCGCCGCTCTTAATTCTCTTATACTTTGTGTTAATGAGTTTTCTCGATATTCGCCATGCAACCATAACTCACTGAGTAACTCTTCTTTACTGATAATGCGATCTTGATGAGTGATTAAATAACTGAGTAAATTAGCCACTTTACGGCGTAATGGCACTTCCAAGTATTCTGCTTGATTTCCTTTTAACTTTTCATTTCTTTGTTCATTAACCTGGAATTTTAGATCTTCATGGTTACTTTGATCTTCAACGGTAATAAGACTGCCACGACGATCATTAAAACTAAATTGAGCAAACTGGTAAATAGACATTAGGCAAAATGAACACAAGAAAAGTTGTTAGTAATTCTACGTGATAGCACAAGTAAATAACAAGCTTCTTCAGCCATCTAAAAATAAACACACAAACCCTAGGCCAATGTTTTTAAAGTATTTTATTTGAAAGTGAAATTATTTCATAAAGATTTAATAACTATTTCACTTATATTAAAGGCCTATTTCATAACACCCAGTTTTCTTTTGGGTATAACTATTACTCTAAATTTTCATGCCTGATTACGATAAATAATATTAAACAATCAGCATCATAGTAAATAGGAAGTCTTCTATGGAAGCTATCATTCAGTCTGCCTTAATAGACGGACAACAGTCCTTATATATCGTTGCGATAATATTTTTCTCCGGTGTACTGACCAGTTTGACCCCTTGTGTATATCCAATGATCCCCATCACAGTATCGGTCATTGGCAATCAAGCAAAAAACCGCTTACAAGCCTGTTTACTTTCACTTGTTTACGTCTTGGGATTAGCATTAATTTATGCCGCTTTAGGCATTTTAGCAGCAAGTACAGGACAACTTTTTGGCTCGGTTGCCAGCCATCCAGCGACCTTATTAGTTGTTGCTAGCTTTTGTATATTAATGGCTCTGTGGATATTGCAATGGATTACCTTACCGGCCCTGCCCTTCATGTCTTCAGTCACTTCAATTTCGGATAACACACAAGAAAATAGCAATTATGTTTTTATCAAAGTATTTTTCGCTGGCTGTATATCTGGCTTGGTTATGGCGCCTTGCACTTCTCCTGTATTAGGCATGTTGTTGATGTATGTTGCCGGTGAAGGGCAACAATTGTGGGCCGCCTTATTAATGTTTACCTTTGCTGTTGGCATGAGTTCATTACTTATTATTGCCGGTAGCTTCAGCGGTTTCGTCTCGTTATTACCCCGCTCAGGACATTGGCTAAATACAATAAAGTGGCTAATGGCCCTACCTATGTTGGGCGTTGCTATCTACCTAATTAGCCAAGCCCTTTTTTAGCGCACGTATCGCCACCATTTTTCGAATACCTAAACTTTTGCTCAACAATAAATAAGGAAATAAAGATGATTTATCCTCTAACTGCTTTACGGAAAAAAATATCCAGTAAACATAAACAAAGACTTAACAAGATTCCATTAGTAAAACCATTAATATTAGCACTAAGCCTACTGACAATCCCCTTGAGTACTATGGCCGCCAACTTAACCATAGGTGACAAAGCACCGCACTTTCAAGCGGTAACTATTGCAGGTAAATCGGTTAACTTAGCAGACTTTGTCAACAAAAAACCTGTGTATTTAAAATTTTGGGCGACATGGTGCAGCTACTGCAAGGTGGAAATGCCACACCTACAGGCTATTTATGATGAAAGCGGTGAACAGGTAGAAATACTGACTATTAACGTTGGAATGAATGATTCCATTAGCAATATCGAACGTTTTTTTCAACGTGAGGGTTTTAACTTACCAACAGTTTTTGACCAAAAAGGTGCAATAACCAGTCGTTATGGTGTGGTTGGTACGCCATATCATGTGTTGATTGACAAACAAGGCAATATTGCCTATCAAACTTTTCTCGCGACAGATCAATTAGATGAAAAAATCGCTGAATTTTCACAGCTGGCCGATAACTCAAAACAAGCTAACAACACGATTGTAGCAGGAGTAACGCAATGAAATTAACACTCTTTATCATTATTACCATAATCCAGTTACTCGCATATCCACCAGCAGTTAAGGCAAATGAAGACTTACCTTCTAACAATGTACTCGATGAAGGCATGATAGATCACAATCTCTTAGCAAATCTGCACAGCTTTAACGGCCAAGCCATAACGCTTGATAACACTAAGATAACCCATCTGGTTTTCATTGATGTTTGGCGAGCTTATGGTGGCCAAGGGGACGATAAAGTTGTTGCCGCCCTACCAGCAACGTTCCTAAAACAAAGTCAGCAAATTTGGATACAGCCTGAAATAAATGTAACTAAAGCACAATTAACGGAATTTCAGCAATATCTTGCTCATATCACCCCTCTCGTTTTAGATTCAAAATTTAGCTTAATGCGCTCCTTAAACATTTGGAGTTCACCATTTCATGTTCTCATTCAAGGTAATAAACGCTTATTTTCTGGTGACGCAGCCGCATTAACCTCCTTTGTAGACAATCGCTTTGGTTCACCTGAAAAACAATTTAAGCAAACCTCTTTGGCCAAGCAAAAGAGTACTGAAACCTCCCCTGAAAAAGCGCCTGAAAATATTAGCGATAAAAATAAAATTGCAGAAAAGCCACATAAGCCATTAACGGGTGATAACGCACCAACATTTTCAGTGAGAAGCCTTAAAGGGGAACAAGTTACGCTAACTTCTGCGCTAAAAGCACTATCAGATAATCAATCACTGAATTTAGTTTTTCTTGATGCTTTATGCCCTATGCCGCAGTTCCCAGAATGTGAACAAAAAATAGCGAAACTTAATAAACTCATCAAAGAGGAGCCCAGTAAACAATGGCTCGCGGTGATAAATTCATATTATGTAAACGAAGATTATGTAAAGGGTTTTATTGATAAATCCGCCCTGACAATGCCTATTTTATTTGACCAAAACAATACTATTTATCGGGCATATGACGTTTATGCTTCGCCTTATGTGATTAAGGTAAACCGCCAAGGAAAAATAGTGTCTAGAAGCGATCAGATTCAGTAAAACATCTATTGAGCGCTGCTCGATGAATAGCAGCGCCGTTAACTTCATTATATTTTTTAAAACACAAAATCTATCAACGGATAATAACGAGTAAGGTCAATCTTGATGCCAGCGATTAAAAACACAAAAGAAGAAATAACTAGAATAATACATTGGAGCTTCGCGATATATTTAATAGTCATGTTAAGCATTGGTTTTTACATGAAAAACACTTCATATAACCCTAAACTTTATCAATTACATAAGTCTTTGGGTGTGCTTATTTGTCTGCTAATTATAGGTCGACTGTTTTGGCGTTCAAAACATCTTTGGCAATCTAGCGCACTTGAAGCCAGTAAAACTTCTTTAGTGCATTTTTTTCATTTAGCCCTCATCACCTTAATGATTTTAATGCCTGTTACCGGGTTAATGGTAAGTACTTTTAGTGGCTTTGGTATTCATCTATTTGGTACTTTTATTGTGCCTGAATTTTTTGATGTCGAAGGAAAGATCACGCCACTAAACTCTTATATTTATCAATTATCTAAAGATCTTCACAATATTTTTGCTTATACTTTTTCGTTGTTGATCTCTGTACACATTTTAATAGCACTGAAACACCATTATATTGATAAAGATGATACCTTAATTCGCATGCTCTCTAACAAGTGATAAGTAAGGGTTAACTCATCAGCGCCACTTAGGGCAGATAAAGCCTAAGTGCCTAGATTTATTGCCTCTACAGGATTGGGTTTACATTAATGCCCCATCGATCAGTTTTCTCATTATGTCGAAAATATTCAATAACCCTTGTTGAAATGCACTTATTCTTTAGTTTTTATAAGGAATAACATAATGATTAACCGATTAAATTACTTCGCTACATCGCCTAAAGCGATGGATATTTTACTTAATCAAGAGCATTACAGTGGGCTGAGCTTATAATTTCAGCTCAAGCAATATCAGATGACGACTATCAAAAAGCCTTACAAAGCTTAGGTGAAAAAACCTTGGTTGATTTAACCATAGCTATTAATGCCATTAATAGCTGGAACCGCATAGGTAAGGCATTTAAGCCTGTAATAGGTAGTTTTGACAAGAACTAGATAAGATTAATTAAAGGATTTCAGCTAGCGTGCCTGACTATTTAGATTTTAAATTGTTTCAACCTAAAGCACGCTTAGCTGGCATTTTGCAGGGCGTGTGGTCAATATCTGTTGCATCACACTGTCCGCATAATATAAAAAAATGGTTACACAGTGACGCTTGCAGTGGCCTATTATTTAACCTTAATTCAACCATAGAATTAAACGATGTTGTCATTCCAATAGGCGGTGTATTACAGCCTGTTAGTAAACAAGCGCAAGCGATTAACTTACCAGCAAACGCTGCTGTCGTTGGCATTCGCTTTCACCCAGGGATTAGTTTTGCTATTTTGGGCAGTATTTATCAGCAAGCAACCCTGATCAAGCCTTATCAAAAAAAGAATCAAACCAATTATCCAAATAATGAACTAGCACTGCATATGCTTAACCAGCAGCTAAAAATAGCGCAAGGACATTATGCTCGTATAACTTTATTGTATCGATGGTTGGACAATATTTTACTGTCTATTGATGGCCTACCAGCACCTTTAACAACTGCGCTTGCCGCATTAGAAAGTAAAAAAACGCCAGGAGAGCTGAGTAATAGTATCGCCTTAAGCCAACGCCAAATTGAACGACAGTTTCAAAAATGGCTTGATATGACGCCAAAATATTATCAAAGAATATCGCGAGTAAAAAATGCACTTAAAAAACTTAAAGATGATCCCTGTACAGCGTTAGCTGATTTAGCGCTAAGGGAAGGTTTTACCGATCAAGCTCACATGACTCGAGAGTTTAATGACATTGCTAAAATCACCCCAAAGCAATATTCTCAGAAAGTGATTGATGATAAGTCGGATAAAAACATGACTTCTCTGGCTAATTGAGTTTATCAACGAGGTTAGTTAATTACTTGCTAAACACAGTCCATAAAGATAATCATCAACCAGTTTATTATTGATCAATGTATTTTGACGTAAATAACCTTCACGTTCGAAACCAAGTTTTTCTAACAGCTTAAATGAACCAGCATTGTGGACCGAGCAAGTAGCGCTTAACTTATTCAACCTCAACTTCTCTAGGGCGTAATATTTTACCAAGCTTAATGCTTCACTGGCATAGCCTTTCCCCTGCGCACTTGGTTTCATCATAAAGCCTACTTCGGCAATTTTAGCCTCATGATTTACTATTTTAATGCCAATACTGCCGAGTTTTTCACCTGTTGCTAGCTCAGTTATTCCTAATGAAAACCAAGCATTACTTTCAACAGTCCAAGGTTGTGACTTAGCCTCGAAAGCCAAAATAGCTTCCTCATAAGTGAAAGGTGTATAAACATGCTCCATCATTTGTGCAGACATAGATAACTCAATAAAAAGATCTTTGTCTGAAAGATCAAATGGAGCTAGTTCGATTCTTGTTCCGATAAGTTGCACTTTCATTTCCTTAAAATCCTTTCAATATATTTTAGCTATATTACTTTTTATACCTATTCACTTTAATATCCCACAAAACCAGTAAAGTAGAAACGAGTAATAGGCCTTTTTCATATAAGTGTCCATACCTACGGTCTTGCAAAAATTAATCACGAATGAGTAAACAAACTGCTCAAGTATAAAACTTAATTCCCGTTCACGTTTTTCAGAAAGCCTTCCCTTTTTCGGTAACAATAAAACCCTAAAAACAACCACTGTGACATTTTAACCATTAAAATCAACGAACTAAAAAGTGGCACATTAATCGCTCTATAGGGATTAAGTTAAATTAAGTTTTCCCTTATTAGTAATTAGCTCACACGAAAAATGAGCATGGAGATAAGCAAGATGGATATTAAAAAAACCAGCCCTGTAAAAAAACGCTCATGGATAAAGCCCACGGTATTTATTGTTGGCGCCCTAGTTTTTAGTGTTTGGCAATTCACTCAAGCCAGTTCAGATACCAAGATATCATGCAGTGAATTGAGATTAGCAGCGGTACAACAAAGTGATTTAGTTTTTACCATTTCAGGGTTTGGTAAATTAATATCTAAACATAAACGTTTATTAACATCACCAACGGTAGCCACAGTTGAAGAAATTTTAGTACTTCCCGGCACACAAGTAACAGCTGATACCGTTATTATGAAATTAAGTAACCCTGATTTACGCCTGCAAGTAAATAATGCTGAAATGGAGCTTGCCAGACACCAGGCCAACTTACGTGAATTAAAGATTAATCAAAAAAGTGCTTATTTGGCACATCAAGCAATACTGGTTCAAATTAAATCAAACTTAGCAGCAGCAGAATTAAAAGTTGAAGCTCAATCAGGTTTAGCCGCTAAAGGCATAGTATCGTCGCTAGATTTTAAACGCTCTAAACTTGCAGCTACACAACTCGCTGAGCAATTAGCGATAGAACAACAACGGTTAGCCCATTTACAAAGTGCTCACCAAGAAAAAATCAGTGTACAAGGGCAATGGGCTAAACAACTTGATGCCAATTTAGCATTAAAGTTGTCGTTGCAAGCTGGCCTTGTGATTCATGCAGATATTGAAGGCGTTCTACAATCTATGCCCGTTACTCTAGGTCAAAGTGTTGCTGCTGGTGAGCAACTCGCCTTAGTCGCCAGTAATAAAACCATGATTGCACAACTGAAAATCCCTCAAAATGAGGCACAAGATATTGCCATTGGCCATGAAGCGGTAATCAATACCCGCAGTGCTTTTGTTAGAGGAGTGGTGAATCGCATAGACCCAGTAATAACGTCAGGCAGTGTCATTATTGACATCGACATTACTGAAACATTACCTGTGAATGCCCGACCAGAGTTGAAAGTTGAAGGCAAAATTGAAATAGGTATGCTTGCTAAAGTCCTTTATGTAAAACAACCTGTTGGCGTTAAAGCTAACTCAACTACGCAGGTTTTTACTTTACTTGCCAACCAACAAACTGCAACATTACGCACCATGAAGTTTGGTCGCGTTATTGGTAATAACATCGAATTACTCTCAGGTGCTAGCGAAGGTGAACAATTTATTGTTTCAGATACTTCTAGCTGGTCACCAAACCATACCTTAACAATAACTGATTAATAGCCATTTATTATTAGTAACTAATTAATGAACAAGGAAATAATTATGACCAAACAAGCACTTATCGAACTGAAAAACATCCAAAAAGTTTATTCCAAAATAGATATGGAAACTCATGCGCTGCGTGACATTAACATGGCTATATATGAGGGTGACTATCTTTCTATTTCTGGACCATCAGGTTGTGGTAAATCGACCCTGTTATCACTATTAGGTTTATTAGATACGCCAACAAGCGGCAGTTATTTAATTAAAGGCCAAGAAGTGGCGAACTTAACAGCAGACGACCGCGCTGAAATAAGAAACTTACATATTGGCTTTATTTTCCAAGCATTTAATCTCATTGATGAAATAAGCGTTTATGACAATGTTGCCCTGCCGCTTAAATACCGTGAGCCAAAGTTATCAGCAAAAGAAGTTGATGAGCAAGTGATGAGCAGTCTTGAGAAAGTTGAAATGCAGCACCGTTGTTCACACAAACCTAATCAACTTTCAGGTGGTCAACAGCAACGTATAGCTATTGCCCGCGCACTCGTTGGCAAGCCTAGTATTTTACTGGTAGATGAGCCTACCGGTAACTTAGACTCGAAAAATGGCGATTTAGTAATGGCCTTATTAGATAACTTAAATAAAGAAGGCACTACCATCTGCATGGTTACCCATGATCCTAGATATGCTGATCATGCCAAGATTAAATTGAATTTATTAGACGGCATCATTTTAGACAGCCTTTCTTTAAGTAAGACTTTAGATTCTTCAGTAGATAATACATTGCAGGAGGCTGTATGAGTTCATTAATCAGTGAAATTAAAACCACGGCTGCTAGCTTATCTAGAGTACCAGGCTTTGTTTTAACAACCGTATTTACGCTATCACTCACCTTAGGTGTTTTATTAGCCGCTTTTAGCCTCAACCACCTCTTAATGTTTAAAGCGCTGCCTTATCCTGATGCTAAAAATTTAATATTAATGGAACAAGAGTTACAAGAAGGTGACAGAAAGTTTTCTGGCTCACAATTTTTTGTTGCGCAAAAGTTAATGTATCAAAAGCAAAAAAGCTTAGATAGCATGGCAATGGTTTTTCGAGACAACGCAATATTGGCAAGTTTACGCGATCACCCGTTAACTGAGATCAGTTACGTTACCCCTGAATATTTTGACCTGCTTGGCGTACCTGTTGTGATTGGCCGCGGTTTTACCGAACAAGAAAATATTGATAAAAATAAGCCTAGCGCCCTAATTAGTGAACAATTATGGCGTACACAATATGGTAAAGATGCCAACATTATTGGTCAGAGTATCACCTTGGCTGAGCAACAATATAAAGTAATTGGCGTGGTTGCTTCCAGCTTTTCTGAGCCAAGTAACTTTGCTGACGATGCTAACTCACAAGTTTGGTTACCATGGGATTTTCATGGCCAAGATGAGGAAAGCTGGAACTATGTCTACAGTCAAACATCTGCTATAGGAAAGCTTGCGCCAGCAACAACTATTGCACAAGTCAGTAGCGAATTTAACGCCCTTGTTGACCCTCTCTTTCAACAAAATGCTCGAGTAGGTAAAGCCAAACATCAAGCAATTGTTGCTCAATTTCAAGACTTTCAAATAGCCATCATTGGTGATAATAAATACATAGGTTTATTGGTGTTATTGGGTGCAGGGGTATTGCTACTCATTGCTTGTGCCAATATCGTTAATTTATTCTTTTCAAGAGCAGCGCAAAGACAACGAGCTTTAGTAATACAAGCAACCTTAGGGGCAAAACTAAAACATCTTTTTTTCGATATTTGGTTAGAAAGCCTACTGTTATGTCTTGCGTCAATGATCATAGGTTTAATTATTGCAGGCTGGAGCATTGAGCTATTACGTAGTGTCGCAAGTCATGCTCTACCACGTTTATCCGAGTTGACATTAGATTTAACCGCCATCGCCTTTGCTGGTGTATTAACGATAACCTTGTCACTCATATTTTCCGTTATTACCTTAAAACTGATTAACCATAAGCAGTTAATTTCACAACTGCAATCAAGCGGTAAAGGTACAGGTGCACAAGTTAATGCTAAAGTACGCAATGCGCTCGTTGCCAGTCAAATTTGTTTAGCAACGTTACTGTTATTAGTGACAAGTTTAGTAATGAGCAATGCTTTAAAAGTATTAAATCACCCGCTCGGTTTTGATGATGAAAATCTATACAATCTGAAATTAGATATTGGTGGAAGCTATCCAGAAAAAGAGAGTAAAAGGCAACTTTCTCGTGATTTACTTGCACAACTGCAGAAAATGGATGGCGTATCAAACATATCAGCTGCTAATAACCCCCCGATCAGACGTGGCAGTAACAACACCGGCATCTTTAATAACGATAGCGTTAAATTAGGTCATTTCTCTTTTGTATTCATTGATGACAATTACTTCAAAACGGTTGGTTTAAAAATGCTTGCTGGACGCGGTTATAGTCAACAAGATGTTATAGACAATACTGACACCATTATTTTAAGTAAAACTGCTGCGACCAAAGTGCTTGCTGGCATGGGCGATGGTAAGGGTAACCTTGAAGATATTATTGGCAAGATAGTTTACTCTGAAGGTGGAGATACCTGGGCTGTAATTGGCGTAGTAGACAATGTTTATAATCCCTATAACCATGAAAAAACTCAGGGGGCTATGATGTACTTTTCAAGTTATCGGACCAATTTCATTATCAGGATGCAAGAGGACAATATTCTAGCTAAAACACAGATTATTAACTTACTTGAAGAGCATTTTCCTGAGATAAAAGTATGGCAATTCACTTCAATTTCAGACATACATGATCAATTGGTTTACCAGAAAAAGCTCACGTTATGGTTAAGTTTAGTGCTAGGTATTTTTGCTTTACTCTTGGCTGCAGTAGGTATTTATGGTGTTATTAGCTACAACAGCCAAATGCGCCGCTATGAATTAGGTATACGCATGTCGCTTGGCGCTAAAAGTAAACGTATTTTACTTGAATTTATTGGTGAATCAATTACCCCGATTGCTGCAGGTTTTGGCTTAAGTCTGGTATTCGCTTTGTTGATTTACAGTTTCGCACAGCAGCACATTAACCAATGGTTGAGTTTTGACTGGTTAATGATATCAAGCTGTTTACTTGCGCTAATAGCCATTGCCCTAGCCGCTTGTTATTTTCCCGCTAAAAAAGTCATTGCTAGTGACCCAATTAAAGCACTGAGAAACGAATAGAAAAAACTATGCAGGCCACTCAAGTATTTACAGCTAGTCGTCATCTTCGAAGTACCTTGTCGAAGATCCAGCTCTTTTGGCTTGGATTAAAAAGCATAATTTCCTGAATCCATATGAGCAAAGTACTGGACTCCCGATTAAACACTTCGGGAGTGACGATGAAAATTAACCGATAACAACATACGATATAAAAAAGACGCTAGAGGCAAAATGAAAAAAACAATAATTGTGGTAGATGACCAAAGTGACTTACGACTATCAGCTAAATTTATTTTAGAAAACTACGGCTATAACGTCATCGAAGCCGACTCGCCTTTGCAAGCTCTCGAGGTTATCGCTGAGCAGAGTGTTGATTTAATGCTGCTTGATATGAACTTTCAGTACGATACCACGTCTGGCAAGGAAGGTTTGGACATGCTAAAAACCTTGAAAGACAAAAATTACCACTTCCCTGTTATTGTGATGACTGCCTGGTCCACGGTAGAAATAGCCGTTGAAGCGATTAAACTTGGCGCAAAAGACTTTATTGAAAAACCGTGGAAAAATCAGCGTTTAGTACGAATAATTGAACAACAATTTCAATTAGGCTCTGTACAGTTAGAAAACAAACGCCTCAAAGCACAACGTCCAACCAGCGATGTATTTATGTTAGGTGAGTCTGCTGCCATGCAGTTAGTACTTACTCAAGCTAAAAAACTTGCCGTGACTGACACACCTATTTTAATTACCGGTGAAAATGGTACCGGAAAAAGTATGTTAGCGAATTTCATTCATCAAAATTCTGCTCGTAACAATGAAAGTTACGTTACCGTGAATATGGGCGCTATCCCCGAAACTCTGTTCGAAAGTGAGCTATTTGGCCATACCAAAGGCGCTTTTACCGATGCTAAAAAAGATCGTATGGGCCGTTTTGAAGCTGCGCAATCGGGTAGTTTATTTCTCGATGAAATTGGCACAATTCCATTAAATTTACAGCCTAAACTATTACGTGTACTTGAGTCTGGAGAGTTTGAACCGGTTGGTTCCAGTAAAACATTACAAGCCGAAGTTAGGCTAATTGCCGCCAGTAATATCGACTTTCAACAAGCCATTGCTGACGGTGATTTTCGTCAAGATTTATATTATCGCATCAATACTATCGTACTTGATATTCCACCACTTAGAAAAAGAACAGAAGATATATTACCGTTAGCTGAGCACTTCTTGGCAGAGAAAAGCCAAAAGTACGCTAAACAGGATTTATTCCTTTCAGAGCAAGCCAAAAAGGCCTTATGCCAGTATGAATGGCCGGGCAATATTCGCGAGCTCAGTCATGTGATAGAACGTGCGGTATTGCTAAGTGATGATAATGAAATTGAGATCACGGGGTTAACTGACCAATTAGCATCAGGCAACAAGGGCACTAATAATGGAGAGATGCCCTTTATGACCATAGATGAAGCTGAACAAAAGCTCATTGAGCAAGCGTTACAAAAAACACAAGGCCGGGTGATTGAAGCAGGTGAATTATTAGGTTTAGGCAAAAATGCTATTTATAGACGATTAGATAAGTATCACATTGACCCAAAGTGTTAGCTAAAAATTCCGCTATATTTAAACTCGACGATTAGAGAAATACCAAATTGACACGAAATATTAATGCTAGTAGTAATACCAAGACTAAAAATAAGGCTAAACCAAGTTCAAGCATCAGTTTAGAGCGACGCTTTAGTTGGCTTATCATTGCAACCTTATTACCAACTTTAGTGTTGTTTATTGTCATGGGTATTGGCTTTGGTTTCAATTTTCTCAGCTGGTCCACTGTTGGCCTACTACTTGTCATTATTTACACTTGCCTAGTGGTTGCCCTCTACCGCTTAGTGATCACGCCTTTTTATAGTTTAACCAGCTTAACCGAAGCGTTAAAAATGGAAGACTATAGCCTGAGAGCTAAATCGCCCTTTAGCCAAGGTATTGTCGCTAAGCTATTTAACGAGTTATCTAGTCTTAGCCAAAACCTGCAAGTAAACAAAAGCCGTTATGACCAACAAATGTTTCTACTGTATGGCTTAATTGAGCAGCTAGAATCCCCCGTATTAGTATTGAATCAAAACGGGCAACTTCAACATGCTAACCCCGCAGTAAGCCAATTATTCTCAGTGCCTTGGCAAACATTGAAACACAGTCCCGCAACAAACCTTGGCTTAGTAAAGGAGAATGGGGTTTGGCGTTTTGATGAGGATAATCCACTGAACATGGATAAAAAATGGCAAATAAGACAAAGTAAATTCAAAGAGAGTAATGATAATTACCAATTATTGATGCTCAATAATATTAGCCAAGAGCTACAAAAAAATGAACAACAAGCTTGGCAGAATATAATCCGAATTTTAAATCATGAAGTACGTAATTCACTAACACCGATTTCTGCATTGAGCCAAAACTTATTGGAGATGCCAGATCTCTCACCAGAGCAATGCCAGCAAGCGATTAAAATTATTGATAACCGCAGCAATAATCTATTGGCATTTATCGATAGCTACTCAGACTTAGCAAAACTACCACAACCAAATGTTCAGCCTTTTGACTTAGCTGAGCTACTGCAAGATATTGCCAATTTAGTGCAACAGGTAACAATTAACCTGTCTAGTCCATTAATCATCAAAGCAGATAAAGGCCAGCTTGAACAAGTACTGCTTAACTTAATTAAGAATGCTAAAGAAGCACAGCTTTCAACAAAAAAAGCAGAGCAAGATATTGAAGTTCTGATTTTTACAACCGAGCAGCAGATAATCATCAAGGTATTAGATCAAGGTTGTGGTATTGCCAATTCAGCCAATTTATTTGTGCCTTTTTACACCACAAAAGAAACTGGCTCTGGCATAGGCTTAGCTTTGAGTAGGCAAATTCTTAGCAACCACCAAGGTGAATTAACGTTAACGAATAGAACAGATTTAGCCAATGCCTCTAAATTAAAAGGAGCTGTTGCTACGATAACCTTACCTATATTATTTACCTAGCTCGTCATTACAGATTATAAAGCCGTTGTTCCACTGCTTTATAATCATAAAAATGATATTTAAATTTTTCACTTTGTTAATTAACTCCCTAAAAACAATACCGATTAACCCGTAGAAAACACTCCGCTAATATCACTCTGATAATATTATTGAATTCCAAAGTAAGTACGTTGAAAAATTTTCTCTTGCCGTTAATACTTAGGCTAAGGCAGAAAAATTTTTATTATTTTTATGCCTTGTATCTGTTGTTCAATACGGAGTCATAAAATGAATAGAGTAATGAAAATATTAACTCGTGCGGTGCAAATAAGCCTCGCTTCTTTTTTATTTTCGTATTCTACTTTTGCTGAAACATTTACCATTAGAGCAAGTAAACACGACTTTCCAGCTGCTTACATGAAGGATAATAATTGGGAAGGAATGGATATAGCGCTGATAAAAGAAGTTTTTTTACGTGCTAAATTAAATTATCACATAGTTGAGATGCCATTTAAAAGGAGTTTAGCTCAAATTCAGAATGGAAAAGTTGACCTTATACCTAATCTTGTTAAAAATGAGGAACGGTCTATTTATTTAGATTGGTTGGGTCCTGTTCGTATTACTTGTATTGGTCTGGTTGTATTAAAAAAAGACGAAAATATGCCAATAGAAACCGTTGACGATCTCATTGAGGTTGCCCAACAAAAAAAGAAAAAATTTGGCTATGTTAATGGGGCAAGTTACTCAGAATTATTTGACTACCGGCTAAAAAATGATCCCAGCTTAGCTGAAGTGTTATATATTCTAAATGACAATACCTTAAAACTTGAAATGCTCAAAGTGGGCCGAATGATAGGTTTTTTTTCAGATGAGTTTGAAATCAGGCAGCGTATTTTGGATCAAGAATATTCTCATAAATATGAAGGCTTAGTTTTGCATTCTTACCGCATTGAGCAGTCATGTACAGGTGCTTACTTTGGACTATCTAAAAAAATAGATAGTCGAGATTATCAAAAGTTGATCATGGCTTTTCACTCAATGAAAGATGATGGTACCTTTGCTAAAATCCATTTAAATTGGGTTGGCTTTAAGCCGACATTTTAAACATCAATGTTAACCTACTCTAACTACGACGCAATAAATCATTGATTTTAATTAATATATAAGTCTCATAATCCACAAATATAGATTTAATTTATTATCCCTTCTCTACTTTCTACCGTTCAAAGCCTAAAAACTAATTAATTAGTTGATAAAAAATTAACCAGCCGCTATAGTATTTAAAACTAATTAATTAGTAGGAATAAAAATGGCACGTAAAAAATCAACACAGCTCACTGACAGTGAACAAAGCATCATGGAAATTCTTTGGAAAAAGGAACAAGCCTCGGTGCGAGAAATCGCCGATATACTCAGTGAAGAAAAAACGACGGCTTACACTACAGTACAAACCATGTGTAAAATTTTAGCGGAAAAAGGTTATGCCGATTTTCACAAAGAAGGTAAGGCGTTTATTTACAGCCCTAAAATCACTCAAAAAGATGCGAGAAAAGGCGCTTTAACCTCTTTACTTAATAAGTTCTTTGGGGGTTCTCCAGAGGTACTTGCGCAACATTTAATGCAAGAAACAGATATAGAATTGGATGACCTAGCGGCATTACAAAAAGAAATTGATCGCAGCGATGATTAGCTACGCAGCGTTTTTCACGCCTAGTTATTCTCGCTCACTGTTTTTGTAGGTAAGTAGATAAGTAGATAAGTAGATAAAGGTATTCCACATGATTGCTCAATACACATTGTTAACTACACTAGCACTTCACCATATAGTTATTGGTGGTTTGTTGATACTGATACTTTTAGTACTCAGCAAAATACTAGAGTCTAGTGCTGAAATGCGTAGCTGGGTATTAATGACTGCCTTTATTACTTCAACATTAGTGCCATTAACCTTGCTGTCAACAGCGCCAGCATTACCGATAGCAGATAAAAAAGTATCAACACAAGCAAGCCTAGTTATAAACGAAAGTAAAACTCAATCAGCAGTAGAAACTATTGCAATATCATTACCTGAGCAATCGTTATGGCACATGCCAAGTGAAATTGTCTTTCAGTTTAGTGAAGTATTAACAGCCTTGGTGATCGTTTGGTTTATCGGCAGTTTTTGGCGTAGCCTAATGGTGTTTGGCTCGTTTTTACGCACAAAAAAGCTAATAAACAATTGTTTCCTTGTAGAGAAAAAAAGTATTCAAGAACTAGTAAAAGATACTGATGTTGAAATATATGCCTCTAAGCAAATTAACTCGCCTATGGTGGTGGGTTTAAGGTCACCGAAAATAATTTTACCCGACAACATTATGCAGCAATTGAGTAGTAAGCAATTAGCACCAATAGTGTTGCACGAGCTTGCCCATATTCAGCGCAATGATATTTGGTTTAGTCACTTTCAAGAGTTCATTGCCATCGTTTTTTGGTGGAGTCCGGTGATTCGTTTACTCAATAATAAAATACATATCGATAGAGAATTGGCTTGTGATTTACGAGCGGTAAAACAACTGAACAATAATAAACAATATGCCCAATCACTGATTGATTGTGCAAAATTAATGATTACCCAACAACGGAGCGTATTAGCCATGGGATTATTTAGCCAGAAAAAAGAATTGAACAACCGCGTAACCACGGTACTTAAAAGTAAAAAACTTAAAACACCAAGCACCCTCGCCATTGTTGCCGTTTGCCTAGGTTTGTCTGCACTAACCATTAAAGTATCACAGGCATTTGTACCCAAAATTAGCATTAGCGATACACGCCAAAATGCTCAGCATTACTCATTGCTACCTCCTTCAGAAGGCGAAAAATTAATTGCTGCTGTGATGAGAAATGACGTCGCCACTATTGAACAAATGCAAAACGAAGGTGTTGATATTAATACCCCGGCGATTGGTGATGGCACAGCATTAATTATTGCCGTTAAAGAAAATAACCGTAACATGGTACAGGCGTTAATTGATTTAGGCGCTAATGTAAACCAGTCTTCACGTGGCGATGGTAATCCACTTATTACTGCGGCGATGACTAACAACCTCAGCTTAGCGCAGCTCTTAATTGATAACGGTGCAGAAGTAAATGCTATCGTCAGACGTGATGAAACTCCGTTAATCAATGCAACCAGAAGAGGCCATCTCGCTATGACTAAGTTACTTGTTAGCCAAGGTGCTGACGTTAACTTAGCAGTTAGAAATGCTCCATCTGATGGTGGAAAGTTACGCAGCCCGTTAAATATGTCACGTAACACTGAAATATCGGATTACCTTATCGCAAATGGTGCCATCGAATAACACGCTCCAAACATACTATTCAGCGAGTTATAACATCGCTGACTTATAATAATTAACATCTAGTCAAGCTTACCAAACCTAATTACCACAGAAGACCTGTGAGCTCCCCCTAACACCTCAAAATGCTTAGGCTCAGCAAACTCGTCTTTAAAAAGAGTACAACATGAATTTATTACCACACAGCACTGCGGTTAAACAGCAAACAGGAGAGCATAATGATATTTAATACACCAATATTTTTCTGGTTCTTCTGCATATTTATCTTATTTTATGGCTTTGCTTTTTTAAAGCAAACACCCAAAGTTTATATGTTACTAGTCAGTAGCTTAGTGTTCTACGGGGCATGGAATTACAGCTTTATTCCTTTATTAGTTGGTAGTGGTATTGCCGATTATTTTATTGCACAAGCCATCGGCAATTCATCCAGTCAACGCAATAAAAAACGTTGGCTAACGCTATCAATAGTCATTAACTTAGGTATTTTAGCGACCTTCAAATATGCTGACTTTGCCATAGCTTCGGTTGCTGATTTGTTGTCTGTACTG
>Ga0209395_1001119_pt1 | contig 38396 bp, 33 predicted proteins | sample GOMGulsemesocosm_3_FD_184635 | JGI IMG/M metagenome (GOLD analysis project Ga0209395, IMG submission 184635) | Methane-oxidizing microbial communities from mesocosms in the Gulf of Mexico - GOM9D Gulf of Mexico (SPAdes) (version 2) | ecosystem: Environmental > Aquatic > Marine > Cold seeps...
TAACTGGATCCCAGGTCAAAGCAAAGACGGTTACTAAGCCGCTTTTGCTAACGCCAGAGCAATCGGGCGTTACAGTGATCTGATAAGAATACCCGCCTTGTGCGGGTATTTTTTTGTCTGTCTTTTTTGATATGTATTTAGCGGTGCTGTTGGGTGCAAGTAATGGCTATACTTTTAAGAGCATCATAGAGTAGTAGTTGGGTGTTTTTGTTTGTCGGTACGGACAATTTACGAGGCACTAATATGCAGACGGATGAAAAAGATACGTTAAGCCCGAATAGAACCACCTTATTGGCGGCGATTAACGGAAACTTCCTGGCCGATGAAAATCAGTTAATGGAAGCTCTTTTAACTGACCTTAAAAGCAAACAAAAAAATCACCGGCCGGCTCAACTACTTGCTGAGCAGTTGATCAATGGCATCAGAGGTAAGTTAACCCAGAGCAGTGGGCTACAGGCGTTATTAAGTCATTATGATTTATCGACACAGGAAGGCGTGGCGCTGATGTGTCTTGCTGAAGCATTGTTGCGAATCCCCGATAGTGACACGGTGGACATGCTGATCTCGGATAAGCTGGCGACTGGTCAATGGCAGGAGCACCTTGGCAAAAGTGACTCTCTCTTTGTGAACGCCTCAACCTGGGCCCTGATGCGCAGTGGGCGCTTGTTGAAGCAAAATGAGCAGCCTGAGCGCGTCGCTTCTAAATTGATTAACCGGTTGGATGCGCCCATCTTTCGTGCTGCCATCAAGCAGGCGATGCAAGCGATTGCAGAAAAGTTTGTTATGGGCGCGGACATTAACGGCGCTTTGCTGCGAGCACAACAGAACGATCACTATTTATATTCCTACGACATGCTTGGTGAAGCTGCTTTAACGGCTACGGATGCTGGACTTCATCAACAGGCCTATCTTGATGCAATTTCAGCGATAGGCGAGCAGTGCGACACCGAACAGCCCGTTCATAGGCGACCCAGTATCTCAGTAAAGTTATCAGCACTTTATCCCCGTTATGAATATAAGCGACAGTCACTGGTTGTCAGTATATTAACAACGCGATTGCTTGAGTTGGCAATTTCAGCGAAGCGTGTGGGCATTGGTTTGACGATGGATGCCGAGGAGGCTGATCGATTAGACCTGTCACTGCAAATTTTCGAAAACGTGTATTTGGACGAATCATTGTCGGGATGGCCTGGTCTTGGTCTTGCCGTGCAGGCCTATCAAAAAAGAGCTCGGCCTGTATTGGCGTATCTGTTAGATCTAGCGCAACAGGGTAAACGGCGAATTTCGGTAAGGCTGGTGAAAGGTGCTTATTGGGATGCCGAGATAAAGCGAGCACAGCAGCAAGGCTTGACTGAATACCCGGTGTTCACTCAGAAAAATAACACTGATGTTTCATATTTGGTTTGTGCACACTTTTTATTGGAGCATCAGCAGTGGCTTTATCCTCAGTTTGCGACACACAACGCGAATACCGTTGCCGCTATTTTAAGTAGCGCAAAGAATAATGATTTTGAGTTCCAGCGGTTGCATGGCATGGGTGAAGCTCTCTATGAGCTGTTATTAATAGGGGAAGTGTTGGCAGGTGAATCAGGTGATATTTGTTGTCGGGTATATGCACCGGTAGGCGCTTATCGAGAGTTGTTGCCCTATTTGGTGAGACGCTTATTGGAAAATGGCGCCAACAGCTCCTTTGTAAATCAAATGGCGCACCCTGAGCGTGATCAAAAAAATGACGAAATTTCACCTGAGGTACTTACTTTACAGGGCGGTAGTGACTTCAGGCATCCAGAGATTTGCTTGCCAGGAGAGCTGTTTGGTCAGGGTAGAAAAAATTCAAGAGGTATTAACTTTGCGGATTCCTGCGAATTTAAAGCACTAATGGCTCAGGTAATAGATTCGTTCAGTGAAAAGAGAATATCTCACCCACTAGTGGGTGGCGAGCAGCTTGGTGCTGGAATACGCGAGGTTATTAACCCAGCAGGTAGACATGAAATAGTCGGTATCAGTCAGGTTTTAAGGCTGTCGCAAACGGATAAAGTTGAGCAGGCATTAGATATTGCTTCATCAAGTTGGTCAGAATGGAATGACATAAACGTAGTAGCGCGGGCTGAAATTTTAAAAAAAGCAGCTGACCTTTTTGAGATGTGTCGCGCAGAGCTAATCGGGCTATGCGTGAGAGAAGCCGGAAAAACGATCGTTGACGCTCATGCAGAGGTTCGTGAAGCTATCGATTTTTTACGTTATTACGCAGAGCAGGCAATCGGGAAAATGTCAGCGCCACTGGTTTTGCCAGGTTTCGCAGGTGAATCAAATGAGTTGCTGTTGCAGGGGCGTGGCGTGTTTTTATGCATCAGCCCCTGGAATTTTCCGGTGGCGATTTTCACAGGCCAAATTGCCGCAGCACTTGTTACCGGTAATAGCGTGCTTGCAAAGCCCTCTTCATTAGCTGTCTTGACCGCTCAGCGGGTGGTCTCTTTGTTGCACCAAGCCGGGGTGCCGGTTTCAGTGTTGCATTACCTTCCTTGTGATGCAGAGGTCTTGGCGGCATCGGTTTTAAAAGACCCTCGTTTGGCTGGTGTTGCTTTCACGGGATCATGCCAAGTCGCAGTTGAGATTAATCAACAGCTGGCGTCACGTGATGGTCCCATTGCTACGTTAATTGCAGAAACAGGCGGCCAAAATGTATTGATGGCTGATAGCTCGGCGCAACCTGAACAGTTGGTGACAGATGTTATCACTTCGGCATTTAACAGTGCTGGTCAGCGTTGCTCGGCGTTGCGCGTATTGTATGTACAGGAGGACATCGTCGATCGAGTCATTGAATTATTAACGGGTGCGATGGGTGAGCTTCTAATCGGAGATCCTCTAAGCATGGCGACCGATGTCGGTCCTGTCATTAGCGCTGATGCTCAAGAAAACCTGCAGTTTCATATTGAGAAGTGGAGGCGAGAAGGTGCGATATTATATGAGTGTGCGTTGCCGGAGGGTTGTGAGAACGGATATTTTGTGGCGCCAACGCTGATAAAAATCGACTCAATTCAACAGTTGTCACGGGAGCACTTTGGCCCGGTGTTGCATTTAGTGTCCTATAGAAGTGATCAGTTAGAGGCACTTCTTGAGGAAATTAATAATACGGGTTATGGCTTGACTTTTGGTTTTCATAGTCGTATCAATCAACGTATCGCCGCTGTTCAGGAAAAAATGCGGGTGGGGAATGTTTATATCAATAGGGACACCATTGGTGCAGTCGTAGGCGCTCAGCCTTTTGGGGGGCAAGGTTTATCAGGGACCGGCCCCAAGGCGGGCGGGCCAAACTATTTATTACGCTTTACCGCTGAGCAGACACGAACCGTCAACATCGCAGCGGTCGGAGGAAATACGCAGTTGCTGAACGAAGATAACAAGCAGTAAATAGAGGCATATATCAAAAGAACCTTACAAGGGTGCCGAAAGGCTGTTTTTATGTGGGATAATGCTCCGTTAATGGGTTGATTAGAAACTAATATTACTGGGCATAGACTATGGATTTTCTAATTGCCGACGATCATAACGTCGTCATTGCCGGACTAAAAGGGGCGCTTGCAGAGGCCTTTACCAACGCGAATTTTTCATTAGCTCATGATTCAGAGGAAGTGTTTACTCTGCTCCAAAGCAAATGTGATCACGATCTTGCACTGGTCGATCTAAAAATGCCTGGCATGGATAGCTTCGAGTTTCTGGAGCGGTTATGCCGTGATTTCAAAAACCTTAAGGTCGCCGTGATTTCTGGTCTCGATGACCCAGCAACCATTAAAAAATCCATTGCACTGGGTGCGGTGGGCTTTATTCCAAAAAGTGTTTCTGAGGATACCCTGGTGAATGCGGTGCGCCTAATTCTTCAAGGTGATACTTACCTTCCTCCCCACCTTTTGAGTGCTGATCTCGAGGATGTCGTTGACGAAGGAGGAATGAAAATCCCTGTCGATTTGCAGCATGCCTTTGACGTATTAACTGAGCGACAAAAGGAAATTTTATTGCTGTTGGGAGAGGGACGCAGTAACAAGGGTATTGCACGTTGTCTGGATTTGTCTGAAAACACTATCAAGGTGCATGTGAGTGGTGTACTGCGAGCACTTAATTTGAGTAACCGTACTCAGGCGGGCGTGATCGGTGAAAAAATTAGGTACATGAAATTGTTACAGGAGAACGGCGAGTAGCATGGAACAGGTCAATCGTAAGGACGCGTAGAGACAGCTAGTTTAATGAGAATAATAAAAACCTACATGTCTCGGTTAATGGCGTTATCGTTAATGCTCTGTGCACCCTTGGTGCTGGCAGGTAGCGATATCGTATTGCTATTGTCGAGCGATGCTTTGCCCTATCGGGAGGTTGAGCAGGGTATTCGCGCCACTCTGTTTGAGCGAAGCGATCGCATTACCATATCAAGTCTGACCCTTGATACTCTACTCAAGGATGAAACGGCGCTGTCTGAGGATCACCGGGTATTGGTGACTATTGGCACCCGTGCCACTCGTTATGCCCTGCAAGAAAATATCTCCAAAACAGTTTATTCGAGTTTTATAACCGCCAGCGGCCTGTTGCGTGAAATTGCCTCAGAAAAAGGTTTTCCTGAGGCTCTTCAGGGTGCGGTAGTGCTGGATCAGCCGGCTGAAAGGGTCGTGCAGCTGGCGAAATTGATAAATCCGAAAGCCCGTAAACTCGGCACTGTCGTGAATGGTTCAGCTCCAAATCGTTTGGATGAATTTAAGCGTGTAGTTAAGGGGCAGGGGCTGCAGTTGATGGCGGCCAGCCTGTTTGAGGAAAGTAATCCGATTGCCGATTTGAAGCATATTTTTGCCAGTAGCGATGTGTTTTTGGTTATACCTGACAAGGCTCGTTTTAACAGCAAAATTGCAAAATGGGTTCTATTTCTCAGTTATCGTCACCGGGTCCCGGTGATTGGTTATTCGAAAAAATATACCGATGCAGGCGCGCTCATTTCAATTTTCAGCACGCCCTGGCAAGTTGGTCGTGATACGGGGGAGCGTTTACAGAGATATTTAGCTGAACAAACTCAAAGCCCTCCGTTTGTACGGTTGCAATACCCGCGCTATTTCAGTCTGTCAGTTAATGACAAGGTAGCAGAGTCGTTAGGTTTAAAGGTTGGTAATGAGGCGCAGCTTAAGGAACGAATGCGTGAACAACGTGGAGCCAGAATTAAGGATGGACCTGGTCTGGTTTTGGAGGTTGTTGAACAATGAACGTTTTACGGGGCTTAGCCCAGTTTGTCGGTTTTTGTTGGGCTCCAGTTTGCCTTGCGCAGGAGCCGATAACCGAGATTGATTTGTATGCTGATGTGGATGTTATTAAAACAGGTACTCGCCTGCAGCAACCTGTTATGCAGGTGCCAGCATCAGTCACAGTGATTGATCAACAGATGATCGCCGCGTCTGGCGCAACGCAAATCCCTCAGTTATTACGCTTGGTGCCCGGTTTTTTGAATTATTCGGTGTCGGGAAATCAGCGAGGTGTTTCATCTCGCGCGCTTAGCCCTGATTTCCCTGGCCATTTGGAGGTGATGGTGGATGGCCGCTCCGTCTATCAGCCTGCTTTATCTACCGTTATCTGGACCTCGTTGGGTATTGCTATAGAGGATATAGACTATATCGAGGTGATTCGTGGCTCGAACACATCCACCTATGGCTCCAATGCCTTTTTGGGGGCGATCAATATTGTGACGGTGGATGCGCTGGAAAGCCCAAAACTTTCCCTGCGGGCCCTGGCCGGCAGTATTGATACACAGGACTTTAGTGGCCGCTACGCTGGCAGTATTGAAGACTTCAGTTATACCGTGTCTTTTCTTGCTCAGAGTAACAGTGGTTTTGAGGGGCTTAGTGAGCCAGACAGCGGCCCCTGGCCTCTGCATACCCGGCAAGATGGTTTAAGTACTCAGCAATTTCGGCTTCAAGGCCTGTACACGCCGACGCTGAGTGATGAAATCGATGTCACGCTTGGTTTTGGTAAAGATCGAATTCAAGTGCCGGAAAATGATGTGCGGGGTTACCACAACAGACAGTTTGATAACCATTATCAGCATGTGCGTTGGACACATCAGCTGGATAACGGGGATGTTGAGCTAAGTTTCTATCATAACCGCTTAAATATTGAAGACGATACCGTGCTGGGCTTGCTGTCGGAGCTGACACCGCTAACGCCGGCCACTGTCCCTTTGGCATTCCCGGGTCAAGTGGATGAGGTGTTGCGGGGTGATATCCGCGATGGTCTGTCCGAACGTTACCACCTTGAGTTACAGCACACCTTTGATGTGAATCAGCAGCTGCGCCTAGTGTGGGGCTCTGCGTTCCGTGTTGATCGACTTGGCAGCCGTTTTTTACTCGGTCATGACGATATTATTCAGGAAGAGCAATATCAGTTATTCGGCAACGCAGAGTGGTATTTCTTGCCTGATTGGCGTGCCAACTTCAGTTTGATGGTGGAAAAAAACGCCATTGTCGGAACGTTTGCTTCACCAAGAGCCGGGATTAATTATCAGATTAACCCCGAGCATATGTTGCGGGCCAGTATTACTGCAGGCAAACGTACCCCCTCTCTATTGAGTGTTTATCAAAATACCGAAATCACCTTTGCAGACGGCACACTTATTGACCAAATCATCGGTAATACCGGTTCTGCCGATGAGGAAAAACTTAATGTGCTGGAAATGGGTTATTTCGGCATGTTTTTAGAGGGTGATCTGACGTTAGATTTAAAGCTGTTCAAGGAGCAGTTGCGCGATGCACGTTATGACGCCGAAGGGGTGGGCATCGATTTAGATGGAGAGCGTAGGGTCTGGCGTAATGGGCTTGATTGGGATAATCAGGGCGCGGAATTGCAGGTGCGCTATCAGCCTAACGATCGATGGTTACTGAGCTGGCAATATGCCTACATAGACATCGATGGTGCTTTGCCTGACGCAACTTCTCCGAAAGATATTGGTACCCATGTGCCAAAACATAATACCAGTCTGTTGCTTGCGTATCGTCCATTACCGGGTTGGGAGTTAAGTGGAGTGGTCTATCACACGTCGGAAATGGAGTGGACTGGCGGGGATGAAGTAGATGAAATAACACGTCTAGATTTACGTATTGCCAGAGAGCTTCGCTTTATTAGCTGGAGCGGGAGGCTGGAGTTTTTGGCTCACAATGTGGAGGATGATTATTTTGATTATGATGAAGATAACCTATTTGAGAGGCGTTTTTTTGTGCGCTTAATAATCGATTTTGATTAACCAAATCTGGATTAAAGAGTATTCCCTGTTGGCTTAAGAGGCCAATAGGGTAAGGATCTGTCAACTGAATGATTAACAAATACAACGGGATAACGGCGCTCTATGGGTGGCTGCTTGTTTTGATTTTTATGCCGTTTTCACAACAGTTGATGGCGGAAGAATATGTCACAGAATTTGATTTGCTGAGTGATATACCTTTGGTCAATGCTGGTACCCGGCTGGAACAGCGTTTAACCGAAGTGCCTGCCTCTGTCACTATTATTGACCGGGATATGATTGCTGTCTCCGGAGCGACGGAAATACCGCACCTGTTTCGATTAGTGCCCGGTTTTTTGAGCTATTCAATTTTTGGCGGCCAGTTTGGCGTTAGTGCGCGCGGAGCCAGTCCGGAATTTCCAGGACATTTGGAAATTATGTTGAATGGGCGAACGGCTTATCAGCCAGCGCTGGAGACCATGGAGTGGACGACACTGGGTGTGGATATTGATGATATTGAATATATCGAGGTGGTGAGAGGCTCAAACGCTCCTACCTATGGTTCCAATGCCTTTTTAGGGGCGATTAATATCGTGACAGTTGACCCTGTGACAGCACCTAAGGCGAAGGTGCGTGTGACAGAGGGCAGTATTGATACCCATGATGTTAGTGTTGCCTATTCGGATCAGTTACAGGATTTTAGCTATGCAGTGAATTTTGGCTCTCGCTCAAATAATGGCTTTCCTGATGTGGGTCGAAGACGTGATGATCTGTCATCAAAGTATTTGCGGATAAGTGGTTTGTATACCCCGACACTGGATGATGAGGTCAGTGTTTTTCTGGGAGTAAGTCAGAGTGATATTGAACGCTCTCGCCGTGATGTGCGGGGTTTTCATGTTCGAAAAGTGACCAGTAACTATCAGCAATTGAGCTGGAAGCATTTGCTTGATAACGGCGATGTGACATTGAACATGCAGCACAGTTACAGTCGTATAAATGATGATACGGTGCTGGGGTTACTATCAACTAGTTACGGTATATCTGCTGCAGATATTGTTACTAATTATGGTAAGGCCGATGAAGTTTTGACTAGCGATATACGCGGGGGTTTCTCCGAGCGTTATGAGGTCGAGGGTGAGCATGTCTTTGCGCTAGGTGAAAACCTGAGTGTGGGGTGCTGGTGTTCGTTTGGATCGACTAAAAAGCGCGTTTTTATTGGGTGACGATGATGTCATTAATGAGCATAAGTATCGGGTGTTTGGCAATCTTGATTGGCGTTTTCAACCTCAGTGGAATGCTAATTTTGGGGTGATGCTTGAAAACAACAATTTGGTGGGTACGTTTGCTTCGCCACGAGTAGGACTTAATTATCAGCTTTCACCAACTCAGATGTTGAGGGGTAGTGTAACCGCTGGAAAGCGTACACCTTCGATTCTTGATGTTCATCAAAATCAATCAGTAATTTTTGCTGATGGCACGTTGATTGATCGACAGATCAGTAATGATGGGCGAGCAAAAGTGGAGCGAATCGATGCCTTTGAGTTGGGCTATTTGGGATATTTTTTGAATGGAGTCCTGAGTGTTGATATTAAATTATTTGAAGAGCGAGTAAGGGATGCCCGTTATTTTCCGTTGCAGGCTGCCAGTGATATTGACGGTTTTATTTTTGTCCGTAAAAACGGATTGGGGTGGAATAATCAGGGCTTTGAAACTCAGATAAAATATCGCCCTTCAGATCAGTGGTTGTTCAGTGGGCAGTACGCCTACTCCGATGTGGAAGGGTTAGAGCCTGAGGATATCAGCGATCAGATACCGCAGCACAATGTTAGCTTTTTGGCAGCTTATCGGCCGTTTCCCGATTGGGAGCTGAGTGGTGTGCTGTATCACACCTCTGAAATGGAATGGCCAAGAGGAAGCGTTGTAGACGAAATTACGCGGTTAGATCTTCGGCTATCTAAAAAAATAAGTGTGGATAATTGGCGCGGACAGCTGGAGTTTGTGATTCATAATGTTGGAGATGATTATTTTGATTACAGTGATAAAAACCGTTTTGAACGACGCCTGTTCATGCGGTTGAAATTCGATCTAGATTAAAGCCGCTTAAGTCTATGAATGAAAAGGTCGGTCAGCAACAGATATCAAAGGGGCTTAGTGTTAGCCAGAGGTTACTGTTGCTGACAGTTTTACCGCTCTTTGTGATTACTGCATTACTGACGTCTTATATGGTTGTCACTCGGCAGGCTGATCGTGAAAGTATGTTGAGTGATCGCGGCAGTAGTATGACGCGTTACCTTGTCGGCGCTGCTGAATTCGGGTTGTTTGCTGGTGATTTTGTGACGCTTAAGCGGCTGGCGAATACCATGCTCGAACAGGATGATGTTCGTGCGGTACGGTTTTTTGATGGGCAGGGAGCCTTGCTGCTGGCCGTCAGTGACGAGGCAGCGGCTATCGAATTGCTGAGCTTGAAATATGAATATGTTGTTGATCGTGAGGGGTTATTGTGGACCTTTCAGGCGCCGGTTTATTACGACTCGTTAAATGTTGATGAGTTCGATGTGGTGGTTGATGACGAGGCTGAAATTAGTTCAGTTTTAGGGTGGGTGCAGCTGATCATGGATGAGCAGCGCATGCGCGAGGAGCAGCAGACTATTCTTGTTACCAGCTTGGTGATGGGGGTCTTAGGTTTCTTGTTGTTATTCTTGCTAGCGGGTTTTGTGGCAAGGGGAATATCACGTCCTATTAGCTCTCTTACTCATACGGTTAGAGCGTTGGAGGAGGGGGACCTTTCGGAGCGCTCAACCGTTGATATAACCGGTGAATTGGGTGAATTGGCCGGCGGCATTAATAGTCTTGCAACCTCTGTAGAAGAAGCTAGTAGAGATCTTAATGCCAGAGTTGATGAGGCAACCGGGCGGTTGACCGGAGCGTTAAATGCACTGGAACGACGTAATGAGCAGCTGGAAGCAACACGTGAAGAGCTGATGGCAGCGAGTGCGGCGAAAGGTGATTTTCTGGCTCGCATGAGTCATGAGCTACGGACACCTCTTACCGCGGTGTCTGGCTATGCCAAGCTGCTTCAAACGATGTCGCCTACCGATAGTCAGGAGGAATACCTGAAAAGCATTACCGGAGCCTCCAAAATTTTACTTTCGACGATCGATGATATTCTTGATTTTACTCGCCTTGAGTCTGGAGTTGTTTCTGTTGAAGAGCTGGCCTTCTGTCTTGAAGAAGCGTTAGAGGATGTGTTGGCGATGCACGCTCTCTCAGCACATAAAAAACAGCTTGAGTTGGTGCTTTTTATTGAGCCGGATGTGCCGCTCCATGTGATAGGTGATTCACTAAGGTTGCGGCAGGTACTGACTAACTTGGTCAGCAATGCGCTCAAGTTTACTGATAACGGACAGGTCATTATTACCGCTTCTTTGGCATCGTTGGATGAGAGTAAGGCGGAGTTGTTATTTTCCGTTAGAGATTCGGGTATTGGTATTAGTTTAGAGCATCAATCACAGTTGTTTGATGCCTTTAGTCAGGCAAATAAAACGATTCCTAGGCGTTTTGGGGGTACGGGATTGGGGCTCGCTATTTCCAAGGAGTTGACCAAGTTAATGGGTGGCGATATTCGAATTTTAAGCCAGCCAGGTCAAGGCACCGAGGTTTCCTTTGGTATTTGTTGTGGTATTACCGATGAAGAGTTGCTTGCTGATGTGAATGATCAGTTAGAAAGCGTTAGTCGCGATGGACGGCTTTTTATTTATGAAAAAAACCCCTGGATGCGCCGTTTTCTTCGTGGGCTTGGTATTACTGTTTCGGCTCACGTTTCCGTCAGTGAAAGTATACAAAAGCTTTTGATTAGTCTTGAGCAGTCAAACTCTTCTAGCGATATTCTGCTTATGGGATTAGGGGGCAATGAATTGCGCGTTATGCATCGTGATGAGGTGTTAACTGAAATTCGTGACTATTTTAGTGGGCCAATAATTCTGTTGGCAGGCATGGATTTGATGGATATAAATGCTTTGGAAGATGAGTGCGCTAGGTTTGGACCGCTTTACGTTAGAAGTAAGCCGATTCGGCGCGAAAAATTGAAAAATGTTCTGCGTTTGGCCAAAAGTTACAAAGAAAATAGGCGCGTAGAAACTGCTTTTAATTTGCCAGACATGCCTAAAAGTGACCGTTTGAACGGGGCGAGAATTTTGGTAGCTGAGGATAATGAATTTAATCGAAATTTAATTTGTGCAGTCGTTGAGGCTGAGGGTGGTGAAGTGAGTGCTGCCAGAGATGGTGTCGAGGTGTTGCGGGAAATCAACGCGGAATCTGTCGACCTGGTGTTGATGGATTTGAATATGCCAAGGCTTGATGGCCGACAGGCGGTACAGGAAATGCGCCGTAGCGATCCTCTAATCGCTCAGATACCAGTAATTGCCTTGACGGCTGAAGTTTTTGAAGGTGATGACCACGGTTTGTTGAATCAAGGCTTTGATCGCGCATTATTTAAGCCCTTGGATGAAATGTTGCTGATTAATACGATTATTGAGCTGCTTGAGGGGCGAGATGCTCTCAGTAAGCCGGAGCTTCTACCCTTAAAGATAGAAAAACAGTCTTTTCTTAGTCGGTTGCCAGCGGAGTTTTTGAATGAAGAGATTATGCGGCAATTGAATCTGTTGGATATTGCACAACAACAGCGGGATTTTAAAACGGTACGTGATCAGGCTCATCAATTACGAAGTGTGCTGTATGGTATGGATAATTCTGATGAGGTTGTTGTGTTAGTTCGGGAACTGGAGCTTGCTTGCGATACTGGGGACTATGAAGTTGTAACAGGAATTTTTTGTGAGCTGGAAGGGCGCCTGAGTTGCCCCTCTGATCGCTAACCTAGCTAGTCTGAGGAGCCTTGCTCAGTAAGAGAAGTCCGCATCCTTGCGTTCGGGAATCCATTCCCTAAATCTCTTAATACTAAGTCTATAGGAAAGAAGTATTTCGTAAATACGGCGTTAGCGCTAGTACGATAGTATTAGTTTTGTTCGGAGATAAGAGCAAGGTTGTTGAGCTGTGTGAAACTAACGATGATGGGCTGACGTTAAGAAAATGTTTTTATGTTACGGGTAACAAAAGAAAGGAGGGTCGCATCCTTGCGTATGGACATCCTTGCCCAAGATCCCTATAGCGAAGATTTTACAGGGAAAAAGGTTTTCGTAAATAAGGCATGCGCACTAGTACATTAGTATTGGTTGAGGGCGGCAGGCCTAGCCCTTGGTCGGTGGAGCAGGGGCGGATAATAAAGAATGGTTGTGAGGAAGAAGCTACAGATTGGTGGCTTTATTTCGAGTCGGCTTTTGGGGTTGCGAACAGGAAAGTAGAATTAAGAAAGAGATGCCGCTTCCATGCGAACGGACATCCTTGCCCTACATCTCTTAAGGGGTAAGTTTAGAGGAAATAGAAGTTTCGTAAATAAGGCATACGCATTAATACATTAGTATTGGCGCGAGGGATAAAAGATTAACACGGGATATACGGTTTTAATATGGTGCGCCCGACAGGATTCGAACCTGTGACCAATGGCTTCGGAAGCCACTACTCTATCCAGCTGAGCTACGGGCGCATTGAGAAGGAGTTGGCTGCAATGATACGCACCAGGGTTGTTTTCGTCTATGGGCGAGTTATTGAATTTTCTTGATCGATGTTTTTAACAGATTTTGGTGTGCCTCAAAGGGAAACTTTTTCCTGTTTTAAAATACGTTTGCCGGTATAATCGCGTAAATTTTTGACAAGAAAAGCTTAAGCTTAACATTAATATTAATATTTGAGAGGGGGTTGCAGTGGCATCCAGCAATAATAATTTTTTATCCAAAACTCTAACCATTGTTGCTTCATTGGTTGCAGGTATGTTTTTCACTGGCGCGGTATTGGCTGATAGCGCACTTGACGACGACATTCGTGAACGCATTAAACCTGTGGGCGAAGTTTGTGTAGCTGGTGAAGACTGTGGTGATATTGCCGCTCCAGCACCTACGGCACCAGCGGGAGCTCGCTCTGGAGAAGATATTTATAAATCGACCTGCTTTGGTTGTCATGGCTTTGGCGCTGGTGGTGCTCCGAAGCTTGGTGATGCGGCGGCTTGGTCGGCTCGGACAGGGAAAGGCCTGGATGCCGTAATCAGTAACGCTATTAATGGTATTGCCCCTGGAATGCCTGCGCGTGGTACATGTTTTAACTGTTCTGATGATGATATCGCCGCCGCCGTTAACTATATGGTCGACAACAGTAAATAAGCTGTACTCTGACGTTAGTTTTTATGTGAGCAAGGACGTGCAGATTAACAGCCATGCCTTCATATGAAAGTACGGAGGCAATAGGAATAACTGCAAACATGGTTCTATTTGAAAATAGATTGCAGAGTGAAAAAATCCGCATCCTTCTAGTAGAAGAGCAGCATACGGAAGAGTTGTTCTTGGATAACCTCCTAGGCCAAATCGACAGCTTGGATTATGAACTGACGTGGTGTAGAACCACCGCAAAAGCATTACGCGCATTGGCTAATGATGCGGCTTTTGACGTTATCATTTCTGAATATTGGCTAAGTGACCAGGGTGATGGTGATTTTATTACCGAAGCCAAAACCCTCAGCCCTGCCGCCCAAATTATTGTTATTAGCTCCGAAATGGACAGTACGCTTGGCTCGTCCCTGATTAAAGCTGGCGTCACTGATTATCTGATTAAAAGCGGGCTTGATGCCTTAGCGCTTGAGCGTTCTTTGCGTTACACGCTCCATATGAAGGAGGCTCAGATTAAATTGAGCTTTCGGGATCATTACGACAAACTTACCGGCTTGGTTAACCGTACCCTTTTCTATGACCGCCTGTTACATGCGATACAGCGTGCGGAACGTTCACGTCAAAAGGTTGTATTGCTGACCATCAACCTTGATAAATTCAAATATATCAATGATTCCTACGGGCGTGAAGCGGGCGACAGTGCGATTCGTATTGCTGCTGAACGGTTGCAATCCTGCGTGCGTAAAAGCGACACGTTGGCGCGAAATAATGGTGATGAATTCGCCGTTATTTTAGAGGGTGTAAACGATGAGTCCGATGTGTTACGTATGGTCGAGCAAATTTCCGAGCAGTTAGCAAAACCTTATATTATTCCAGGCGATCAGTTGCATCTGGGGAGCAGTATTGGTGCCGCTTTTTATCCGAGTGCGGGAGTTAACCCCGAGTCATTGTTACGTGCAGCTAACTTGGCAATGGGGCATGCAAAACGATCGCCGGGTTGCAGTCACTGTTTTTATACCGAGGAGCTGAGCACGAAGGCCTCGAATCAATTGATTATGGAAGCCGAGTTTAGGCGTGCGCTGCGACGTAATGAATTCCGCCTGATGTTCCAGCCTAGGGTGGATATCATTAGTGGTGAAATTGTTGGTATGGAAGGTTTGATTCGCTGGCAGCATCCCACGCGCGGGTTGTTATCACCGGATGACTTTATTCCTCTGGCAGAAGAAACGGGACTTGTTGTCACCATGGGGTATTGGGTAATACATCAGGCCTGCTTGGCGCTGAAACATTTACAGGAGCAAGGTCACTTTGTAGGTATTGCGGTAAACCTGTCATTCCGTCAGTTTCAGGATAAAAAGCTTCGGGAAACCGTCGCCCGCATAATTAAAAAGACTCAGGTCGATGCCAACTACTTGGAATTTGAACTGACAGAAACGGCTGTGATGGCCAATGAACAGGAAACCCGCCGCTGCATGGATGAAATCAGCAAGCTGGGTGTGCATTTTTCATTGGATGATTTTGGCACTGGCTACTCTTCGTTCGCGCATATTCAGGGCTTGCCGATAAGCTCTCTGAAAATTGATAAGAGCTTTGTGAAAAACGCCGTCGCCAACGAGGGTGATGCTGTTATTGTCAAAGCTATCATCAATCTTGCCCATAACCTTGGTATGCGAGTTATTGCCGAGGGTGTGGAGAACTTCGATCAGCTGGTGCTGCTGCGTGATCACGAGTGTGATCAGGTGCAGGGCTACTTCTATCATAAAGCGCTTTCTTTTGAGAATGTTTGTCAAAAGCTAGCGCAAGAGAATCCTGACGCCGAGCCTGCCTCTGCTCTGGCATAAGTATTTCTGGCTTTGGGCCACCCGCTTATTTGCTACAACTCGATATTTCTCAGATTGAGAGCTTCCAGTAGATGCGCCGATTCTATGTCTGACTTGCGCGCTAAATCAGCAATGGTTCGTGCCACCTTCAGCGTGCGGTGGTAGGCGCGTGCTGACAAGCCCAGGCGGTCGACGGCCTGCGACATAAACTGACGATTATCCTCCTGAAGTGCGCAATAGAGAGCCAATTGGCGGCTATTTAGATCAGCATTTAGACAGCCCTGGCGTTGTTGCTGATGTTGCCTAGCTTTACTGACACGCTGCTTTACTTCCTCACTGCTTTCACCGCAGTGTTGTGTAGCGTTGATGACCTCATGTGTATTGGCGGGAACGGTGACCTGTAAGTCGATTCGATCCAATAATGGACCTGATATCTTTTGCCGGTAACGTTTGATTTGCTCGGTGCTGCAACGGCAGTTGATTTTGTTGTGGCCAAGGTAACCACACGGGCATGGATTCATTGCGGCAATCAGCAGGAAGCGGGCAGGAAAATTGACCTGTTGGTTGATGCGGGAAATATTTATTTGCCCTGCCTCCAGAGGCTCTCGCAGTACCTCCAGTACGCGACGATCAAACTCGGCTAGCTCATCCAGAAATAATACTCCGCGATGGGCTAATGAAATTTCCCCTGGCTTTGGATTGCTGCCACCACCGACCAAGGCAGCTGATGAGGCGCTGTGATGAGGTGCGCGGTAGGGTGGGTTTAACCAGCTTTCCAGTTGAAATGGCAGATTGGCAATGGAGTGTAGTGAGGCAACTTCCATTGCGTGCTGCTCTCCTAGGACAGGTAAAATGGTGGGCAGGCGCGCTGCCAGCATGCTTTTTCCGCTGCCGGGTGGACCTTGAAAAAGCAGGTTGTGATTACCACAGGCTGCAATTTCCAATGCGCGTTTGGCTTGATATTGTCCCATCACTTCATTGAGGTTGATTGATAAAGCGGTTTTTTTAGTGAGGGGAGGGTTGTGGAAAATCTCTAGTGGCTGCTGCTGGGTTAGGTGGGCAGTGACTTGTAGCAGATGATCGGCAGAAATAACTTCGGCTTGCTGAGGCAGCGCTGCTTCGCTGGCATTATCGGCAGGTACAAAAAGGACTCTATGTTGCTGGCTACATTGTAAAGCGGCAGGTAGGGCGCCTGGCGTTGGCCGAAGCTGCCCTGTTAATGCGAGCTCGCCGAGAAACTCGTAACTTTCTAGAGGCTGTATAGGGATCTGTCCTGAGGCGGCAAGAATGCTGAGAGCAATGGCAAGATCAAATCGGCCGCCTTCTTTGGGTAAATCAGCTGGCGCCAGGTTGATGGTGATACGGCGGGAGGGGAATTCAAATTGAGAATTAATAATGGCGCTGCGAACGCGATCCCTGCTTTCTTTAACCGCAGCCTCGGGTAAACCAACGATGGATAGAGAGGGCAGACCATTGGATAGATGGGCTTCAACAGTAACGAGTGGCGCGGCAATGCCAACTTTAGCGCGCGAATAGACGATAGCAAGACTCATTGTTCCTTCCTTGGAGCAGTTGAGAGGGTAACGCGTGGTTATGTTTTCCTAATATCCTAAATGTAGTGTTGGCGTTGTGGCTAGTAGTTTTTAACAAACAACCAAGCAGAGACAAGACAGGCGGCACTTAAACCACCAATAATGACTATCGATAGTACGTCAGCACCGGCATAGCCCCAGAATTCGTTCATGTTGTAATTCCTTTGGGTTGAGTGATTTACAGTAGGCCTGTTTCACACATGCGCGTGCGGCCAAACTCTGTTAGTTCGTACTTAAACAGCACTTTGTCGGCGCCAACGTGTGTACCGTCATCCAGTTTTTTATCGGTACTATTGGCGAGGCCTGCGGCAGACAGTTCGTCCAGCGCGACACGGAAGGTGTTAACCCAGCGGGAGCCGCTGACATTATATTCTTCGAGTGCCTTGGCAACTAAATCGTAATCCCAGCTGCTATCCTTTTTGCTGAGCTCTACCAGTAAATAAGCTTTTTGGTGTAATTTCATGCGGTAGCCCCTTGGTCACGTAATTGAATAACCGACTCAGCCGGTTCAGTGAACATTACAAAGGTTCCAGCGACAACAAATACTAGGCCGACAACAAAATACCATTCAGGTAATTGCAGCGTGAAGGCGGCGATAAAGGCAAGTGCGAAAATGGCGTATAGATTGCCAATGGCTTGCCCTCGGCCAACGCCAATCAAGCTAAAGCTTTTATAGAAAGCTGTGTAGCTGTAGGCATGGCAGGCAGAGGCCAGAACGATCCATAACATAGCGCTACTTTCTGTGACCGTAGCAACAATAAAGTCGGCAATAGGGAGGTCTGTGAACAGGGCAATCAAGGGTAGAATAATGACGCCCCAGAATAGCACCTCGAAGGTAAAGCGACACTGAATGCCGGTGTCAGGATCACTGACATCCATGGCTCGCGCTGCAACCGCCCCTTCTGCGCCCCAGCCTATAGCTGACATCAGGCCGCCGAGATAGCCGAGCCACAGATTAGGATTGCTGGACTCCACTTCACCAAACAGGCCAGGAGCGTAAATGACGGTGCCCCCCATGATGATAATGACCATGCCAAGTGCGGCGCGCGAAGAAATTTTCTCTTTGTACCAGAGGCGGGCAATGATTGCGCCGACGATCGGATAGAATAGCGAGGTGATGGCGGCAAATACAGGGCCGATAAAGCCCATAGCCATATAAGAGCCGAAAATAGCCATCGGCCCACCAAACAGAGATGCTAATGCGTACCACTTGGAAATTTTCCGAAAGCGGAACAACGTCCGACCGTAATCTTTTACCTTGCCGAGCATGGTGTTCCACAGTAATAAAAAGAACAACACGGCAATTGCATGAACCCAGGTCATCACGGCCGTAGCGCCGAGCATCATGGCTTGGTCATCAGCAGCAATATCAGAGAATGGTTTTTCAAACCATAGCGCGGTCCCCGGCACATACCACGCGCCCCAAAGTACGGCGACCCAGATGGCCCAAGTGAAGCCCCAGCGTTGATTGCGGGAATAATGATTTTTAAGTGCGTTATCGAGGGTTATTTGCGTCATAACGAGTCAATTTTTGTCATTTTGGGTGACAAAAGAATGCAGTGCGTTAAGAGAAACAACAATACCCCTATGGGGATAGGCTCTGAGGCAGGCTGTTTTAATCAGAAAGCTATTCTGATTCGGGGCTTGGTTTGAATTGCTGTTCCAGTTGCGTTACCAGAGTTTCAAGCTGTTTAACTTTCTCGCGAGTGCGCTCTAAAACGGCAGTTTGGGCATCGAATTCATCACGAGTGACTAAGTCGAGTCGTGCAAAGGCGCCCTGTAAAACTGCATGGATGTTGCGTTCTACTTCCTGTTGTGTGGCTTTAGCCTGCTCGGGCATCAGGCTGGAGATTTGTAGGCCAATTTTGGCGAAGATAGCGGGGTTAATCATGGTCTTGTATCCAGATACGGTTAACAATGAATGGAATTCTACCATGACTGTTTAACAACGGGGTGCTCAATCTACCAAGTGGCTACACCCTTTGGCGTATCGTGCTACAATTTCTGAAAAATTTTAAGCCCTTATGATCGGGAGAAATGAATGAAACTGGTTAATGCCATTATTAAACCTTTTAAGCTTGATGATGTACGTGAAGGGCTGTCAGAAATGGGAGTGACGGGAATTACGGTCACTGAGGTTAAGGGTTTTGGTCGTCAGAAAGGCCACACGGAACTCTATCGTGGTGCTGAATATGTGGTGGATTTTCTGCCTAAGGTTAAATTGGAAATTGCTGTTGCCGATGACATGGTTGATACGGTGATTGATGCTATTACTAAGGCAGCTAATACCGGCAAAATTGGCGACGGGAAAATTTTTGTTATACCGCTGGAGCAGGCCGTGCGTATTCGTACCGGTGAAACGGGCGAAGGGGCAATTTAGTCCTGCTTCTGCGTTGTTTTCAGGACGTTCATCAGCTGTGTCAGATATTGTTGTGATGAACTGCTAGATGAATCGCTGGTCTGCCGCTCAAGTTCAGATTTTGTTCCGGCTGGAAATATTTCAAGCAAGGGGCTGATCTTTTTATGAAAAGTGACCTTACCATTTGTTTCATCAAGGATGGTTTGCCAGAATAGCTGCACAAGCTTGTTTTGCATGACAAAATCCAGCTGTTGTCTTGATTCAAGCAGCGCGTCCTCTTCTGCGATGGGCAGCCAGGGTAACTGTTGTTGCAGCTGCTGGGCGAAAATCCCGCTACCTAAATCGACCTGACGATTGTTTTTATAGATCGGCGTACTGCCTGCACCACAACTAGGTGAGCGGCTTTTAAAAATAAAGCCACATAACACACCATTGCTTGGGTTAAACGAAGCGTGGTGATTGATCAGTGACTGAGCGTAATCCTGTAATGCCGGGGTTACATGGTCAGAGGGGTTATTCACTCCACGTGCTTCAACGTTGCCTTGATGTAGCGTGAGCTGAATGGGTGGGCGTGGTACGCCCATGCCAATGGCGACCTCCGGGCACACCTTTAATAGAGTAAGCTGCTTTTTAAGCGCCTGGATTAAATCGGGTAAGCCCTTTTCGCGACCATCATAACGAACCCTGTCACCACACAGGCAGGCGCTGATTCCCACCAATGGCTTGGCTTGCATTTCACCTCGATTGATTAAAAGGTATGCTTGCGCAAAATTGGTTCTCAATTTTCATGGTCTCCGTCAGCGATAGGGAAGCGGGGCAGTTTAACACACAGAGATTTATCCTATGCGCGGCTATTTTTTTGCTGGAATGCGGCATCTTTTGGTTGGCTTTAAGCTGTTGAGCAAGCCAGGTATTCGTGGTTTTGTCTTAATTCCGCTGGCGATCAATACGCTGTTATTTATCGCGGCGATTTATTTTTTTAGCCACTATTTTGGTGTCTGGATGGAGCAAGCGCTTGGTTGGTTGCCAGACTGGTTGAGTTTTATCGAATCCATTTTATGGCTGCTGTTTGCCCTGTTGCTGCTGGTCGTGGTCGCTTTTACTTTTACCGTGCTAGCAAACTTGATTGCAGCCCCGTTTAATGGGCTTTTAGCGGAAGCCGTCGAGCGGCATTTAACCGGGTGCACGGGGCGTAGCTCACAACGTAGCTTCGCCGCCGAGATAAGTCGCAGCCTGGGTCGAGAGTTACTTAAGATGCGTTATTATCTGCCCCGCCTGCTGGCTTTGGTGGTGTTGAGTTTTATTCCTGTGCTCAACAGCGCAAGCCCACTATTATGGGCGATGTTTAGTATTTGGATGATGTCTATGCAATACCTTGATTACCCTATGGATAATAATGATGTTGTTTTCGCTGATATGCGAAAATTACTTGCAACGCGGCGAATGACGACTTTTGGCTATGGCGGAACCGTCTTGTTGGCCACCATGGTGCCCGTAGTTAATTGGGTGGTGATGCCGTCTGCGGTGGCGGGTGCAACTGCATTGTGGCTGAAAGATTATGAGCCGCACCGTTAGCCTTCTTTACATCTAAACCATCGGCACCCTGTTGCTAGCGATTATCACCAGTAAAGAGGTGGTTGAGGTTATTTGTTGTCACGGAAAGATGAAAATCCTGCTCAAGTTTTGTTGACGTTCTGCCGACTATAAAAGTTAAGACAACCTGTGTCAGATTGAGTGTGTCTGCCTTGATCTGAGTCTCCCATTTAAAGCCAAGAAATAACTATGAAAATACGTTGGAAAATTGTGCTGGTCTCCAGCCTGAGTTTGATTGCTGCTATTGCCGTAACTCAGGCTGTGAGTATGAATCTTTTTAGCAGCACTCAGAGCCAAGTTCAGGAGGCTACGGAGGATCTTCTCTATAAAGAATTAAGTGGACGCTTGTTGAGTGTCGGGCAGAGTGAAGGGCGGCGTGTTTCGGGGCAGATTAATCGAGCTATGTTGAGTGCACGTAGTTTTGGGGCGGTGATACAGGCATTGCGTGATGAAGCCGCAGAAAAAAATCTATCTCGAGGTGCTCTGCGCGCTCGTATTGTGAGCATATTGGGAGGTGTACTGGGAAAGGAAACAGACTTCCTTGGTAGCTATGTGGCCTTTGAGCCCAATGCGCTCGATAATGCTGATAATTTACAGATTGGTCAGCAGGGTAGCGATGGCAATGGTCGTTTTGCTCCGTATGTTTACCGTACTGCAGAGTCCGCAGCAAATTTGGATATATTGCTCGGTCTCGAAAATCAAGAGCGTGATGCTAATGGTGTCCGTGCAGGTGAGTATTATCTTTGTCCTAAGGAAACTAAGCAGGATTGCCTGATTGATCCGTATATCTATCCCGTTGATGGCGAAGATGTACTGCTAACAAGTTTAGTTACGCCTATTGTTGAGGATGGTAAATTTTTGGGCATTGCGGGTGTGGATCTTTCAGTTTCCTTTATTCAGAGCATTGCCGAAGAAGTAAGTCATAGTTTGTATGGCGGTGATAGTACCGTAGTGATTTCCAGCAATGTTGGTATTGTTGCTGGGCATAGCGCTCAGCCTGGGGCGTTGGGTAAACGCATAGATCATGTGTTGCGTAGTGAAAGTGAAAGCAGTGAAATATTGGCTGCAATACAGCAGCATCGTGAAGCCTTTATAATGGCAGATGAACATTTGGTTGCGGTGGTTCCTTTTAATATTGGTGACATAAACAAGTCCTGGACCATTTCTATTTCGGTGCCAAGGGATAAGGCTACCGCTGCGCTGATCGCATTGGATAAAACCCTGGAAGAAAAAAAATCCGATGCATGGATGTACTCTGCGGTATTGACGTTAATCTGTATTCTGATCGCTGTGGGTATTATCACCTTTGTTGCGGGCCGAATTGTTTCTTCTATTAATGAAATGAGTGCGATCATTCGAGAAATTGCTCAGGGTGAAGGAGATTTGTCTCGCCGCGTTGATATTAAGACTGATGATGAAATTGGTATTATGGCGGGTTACGTAAACGCCTTTATCGATACTATTCATCAATTGGTTGAACGAATTTCTACACAGACTTACGGTATTACTCAGGACTCCGAAGCGAGTCGGGCAGAGACCACAAAAAATACTTCACGCATGAGTGATCAACAGACTGAAATTGAGTCGATTGTGCTAGCGGTGAATAAACTAAACGAGTCCTCGGTGGATGTGGCGCAAAGCGCGACTCGTGCGGCGAAGTCTGCTACCGATGCCAATGTTGCCGTTAAGGAAGGCTCACAGGTGGTAGAGCACACCGTGGAAGCCATTAATGTGATGGCCGAGGACCTGCAGGAGGCAGTTCAGGTGATTCAGGGACTTGAGGCTTCAAGCGGTAGTATCAGCGATATTCTGACCGTGATTAAGGAAATTGCGCGTCAGACCAACCTGTTGGCGCTGAATGCTACGGTTGAGGCTGCTCGCGCGGGTGAGCATGGGAAAGGCTTTGCTGTGGTTGCTGATGAGGTCAGAAATTTATCGCAACGCTCTCGTGAGGCGGCCGATGAAATTCAGAAAATGATCACTGTGCTTATCGCCAGTACCAGCAAGGCTGTGCAAGTGATGAGCAGTAGCTCGACGAATGCAGAAACCTGTGTGAGTAAGGCCATCCAGACGACGGAAGTGCTTGATCGCATTCTAGATTCGGTCAGTGATATTAATGACATGAACGCCCAGATTGCCAGTGCGGCGGATCAGCAGAGCTCCGTTAGCAATAACATCAATAACTCGGTCAGCTCGATTAATAATCTGTCAAAATCAGTGTACAGTTCAGCCGAGTCTATTTCGAAGTTGGGACAACGTGTTAGCAGTCAGTCTTCAGAGCTGAGCGAGTTGGTGGGACAGTTTAAGCTGTAATTAACAGGTAGGATTTAAAAATAAAAAAGCCGCTTGAGTCTCTCGGATTCAAGCGGTTTTTTGTTAGGCTGTGATTACTCGTGATTGCTACAAACGGGACACTTGGGATCTCGCACTAATTTGAATTGTTGGAATCCCAGATTTAAGGCATCAAAGCGCACTAGTGTGTGCTTTTGGCTGTCCAGTCCGGCAAGATGTTTTAGGGTAGTGAGCGCCTGCAGACTGCCCATCATGCCGAGTACCGGGCCGAGTACGCCGTTGGTGGAGCAGTTAACGTCGGGGCGCTGGCCGGTGTCGGGCACCATACATTGATAACAGGGGGCGTTTGCTTCCGCAGGATCGAAGAAGGTGAAGTGTCCTTCCATACCAATGGCCGCAGCTGTTACCAATGCCGTTTTATGTGTTACGCAGGCAGCGTTGATGGCGTAGCGGGTGTCTAGATTGTCGGTGCAGTCGAGCACGACATCTGCGGCAGAAACCTGTGCTGACAGGTCATTCATGTTCAGTTTTTCAGACAGGGCTTTAATGGCAACATGCGGGTTAAGTGCCGTGAGGTTGTTTGCGGCGGCCTGGCTTTTGTGTTCGTTAACTTGAGCGGTGCGGTAGAGGATTTGGCGCTGTAAATTGGTCAGGTCCAGTTGGTCATAATCGGACAGTGTTAATTTGCCTATGCCAGCTGCGGCCAGATAAAGTGCGGCTGGGCTACCTAAACCGCCGAGACCGATGATCAATACATTGGCTTGTTTAAAACGGAGTTGAGCCTCAAAACCAAAAGGTTCAAGCAATAGCTGACGGCTATAGCGCAGTAATTCCTCGTCACTAAGTGTTACAGCGTTAGCGCTACTGTCAGTGCTCGACATAATTTTCCTCGGTAATTTCCATTAACTCTTTGACGGCCTGTTGATAATTATCGGCTTTGGTGATGGCGGTGACCAGCGCAATGCAGCCGGCGCCCTGTTGCCATACGTCATGGGCGCGTGCCGTTGAAATTCCGCCGATAGCGACCAGTGGGTAGTGATCACTCATCAGGGTTACATAGTCTTTTAGTTTCTTCAGCCCCTGCGGTTTACTGGGCATATCTTTGGTGGTGGTGGCGTAAATGGCACCCATGGCAATATAGCTGGGGTGATAAGCGTGGGCGCGTAACATCTCATAATAACCATGGGTGCTAAGGCCGAGTCGCAGGCCGGCATGACTGATTGCATTCATATCAGCCACGTCCAGATCCTCCTGCCCCAAATGTACGCCATAGGCCTGATGTTTGATCGCCAGCTGCCAATAATCGTTAATAAATAACCGTGCCTGATAATCCCGCCCTAGCTTAATAGCGATAATGATCTGCTGTTCCAGATCGGGCTTTGCGGCATCCTTGATGCGCAGTTGCAAGGTTTTAATGCCACATTTTAGTAGTTTTTCGATCCACTCAACGGAGTCCACCACCGGATAGAGCCCAAGTTGCTGCACACCGCAGCGGGTAAAATCTTCCTTTGAGTTACTATCACCAATAGCCGGGAAGTCCTGCAGATTTTTTGGCCAACCGGTATGAGCGACTGGTCCCGCGCCTTGGCCAACAGCTTGGGCTTCGCGAATGCCGCGATTGATATAGGCTTTTGCCAGCACCAGCGCATCTTCGATGGGGTAATCCAGCGCTTTAAGCGCCGCGATGGCAGCGGCAAATACACAGCCGCTGCCATGATGGTGGGGTGTTTGTTGTAATGGGCTGGTGAGGCTCAGGCTGTGTTGCCTGTCGATGTAGAGGTCGCAGGCCTGATCGGTTTCGAAATGCCCCCCAGTAATTACCACAGCGCCACAACCGGCATCGAGTAGAGCTCTGGCAGCGGCTTCGCGGGATGGTTGATTAGACAGCGTGAGGCCGGTTAGTTTTTCGGCTTCAGCTTTGTTGGGTGTCAGCAAGTCAACTTGGGGCAGTAGCTTTGTGCGAATGCTGTCGCAGAGGTCTTCCTGGCTAAGGCTGCTGCCCGTGGAGGCAGCCATCACGGGGTCGTAAACAACAAAGGGCGGTTGTGACCAGTTTTCCTTATAAAAACGTAGCTGTTCGGCCAGTGTTTCAACCTGCGCTATGCTCGCCAGCATGCCGACTTTTATGGCGCGGGCGGGCATATCGTCAATCAAGGCTGTGAGTTGAGGCTGAATGCTTACTGTTTCAACCGACTGTACCTCAATGGAATTTTGGCTGGTGACGGCTGTCACCACCGTGCAGGCAAAAGCACCGAGGCCATTAATGGTTTGCAGGTCCGCCTGCAAGCCCGCACCAGCACCGCTATCGGAGCCAGCAATGCTCCAGACAATAGGCTTTTTGTTATTGGTCATCAGTTATTTATCCTGATGCCAGAAAGGTGTGCCGAGTGTTGGCGTTGAGGGCGCAGCAGTATTTTTTTCCGGCATGGGGCTGGCGAGGTAAGCTTGCCTGCCGGCTTCAACCGAGCTGGAGAATGCGCCGGCCATGTTTACCGGGTCACCGGCCTGTGCTACGGCTGAGTTGAGTAGAACGCCATCAAAACCCAGTTCCATGGCCTGACAGGCATGGGAGGGTAGGCCGATGCCAGCATCGACAATTAATGGCATATCGGGCAGGCGCTCGCGAAGCGTGATGAGGGCGTAGGGGTTGATAATGCCTTTGCCCGTACCAATTGGTGCCGCCCAGGGCATCAGTACGTTGCAGCCGACGTCACGCAAACGCTGGCAAAGTACCAGGTCGTCAGTGCAGTAGGGGAATACTTCGAAACCCTCTTTGGTAAGCTGCTCAGCGGCCTCCAGTAACTGAAAGGGTTCAGGCTGTAAGTTGTAGTCGTCGCCAATGACTTCCAGCTTGATCCAGTTAGTATCAAAAATTTCCCGCGCCATCTGTGCGGTGGTGATCGCCTCTTTGGCAGAGTGGCAGCCAGCTGTGTTCGGTAGGATGTTTAGTTGCAACTCTTTGATCAGCTGCCAGAAACTCGTGCCACCGCCCTCGCTTGGATTTTGCCGACGCAGACTGACGGTAACGACCTCTGCACCGGAGCTGCGTATGGCCTGCTGCATAATGGCTGGCGATGGGTACAGTGCACTGCCAATAAACAGGCGGCTGTTGAGGGTTTTGCCTCCGATTTGCCAGCTCATGGTTAACCGCCCTCCAGTGGGCTGACGACATCGATGCGGTCGCCTTCATTAATCAATTGTTGGTGGTATTGGCTGCGCGGCACAAAGGTTTCGTTGACGGCGACAGCATAGCAACCGTCCTGATAGCCCCATTTAGTCAGCGCGATATCCAGTGATTCAGATTTGTTTAGAGTGCTGCCTTCGCCATTTAAAAATATGTTAATCATGAGTGGCTGACTCCAATATGGCTTTGTTGGTTTCTGGCTGTTTAACGAAGAGACCCTGAAAAGGCGACTGATAACGGTCTCCCTGAGCAATGATCGCAGCGACTTCTTTAGCAATTGCAGGAGACATTAAATAACCGTGACGGAATAGTCCGTTCACCTGTAATAGCCCCGGTTGGTGAATGATTCGGGGTTGATTATCGGCTAGCGCCGGACGCAGGTTGACTTCAGTTTTTACAATACGCGCCTCAGCAAATCCCGGGTGGATGCTGTAGGCGGCTGATAATAATTCCAGCGTTGAGCGTACGGTGATTTCACTGCCGTCTTCACTTTCGATCTGGGTTGCGCCAATCAAATACAGGTCGTCACGACGGGGCACAATATACAGGCGATAACGGGGGTGCATCAGCCGAATCAGGCGATTAATTTTAACATCCGGTGCGCGTAGCCAGAGTAGTTCACCACGCACACCGCGCAGTTCCGGTAATTGTTGTTTGGCACCTAGGCCGCGGCAGTCAATCACATAATCGAAATTGTGACTGCGTTTGCCACTCCGGGTTTTAACAATGACTTCTCCGGGCTTTGCTTCCAGCACTTCGGTACCGCTGTACCAGCGCACTTTATTGGCGCGCAGGGCGTCAGCCAGTGCGGGCATCAAACAGCAGCAACACAACCAGGCTTCATGGGGCATATAAACAGCCTGCTGAAATTGTGGCGTCAGTTCTGGTTCAAGCTCGGCTATCTGTTGTTGCTCCAGCAGCGAAAAATCGCCGGCCTTGGCATCAAGTCGTTGACGTACAATATTGGCAAAGCGGGTGAAATCACCACGGTCCTGGCTGTGAGCCACCACCAGTGTGCCACCGCTATGATAGTGGACCTCGGCCTTCAGTTCCTTGATCAAGCTCGACCAAAGAACCAGTGAAGCAACGCCCAGCTTAAAGACCAGCGGTTCAGTTGCCTCGGCCTCGCTGTAGGGGCTCAGCATGCCAGCAGCACTGTAACTGGCGGCCTTGCCACTATCGATAGGGTCTTTATCGAACAGCGTGACTTGGTGGCCGTCCTGCAATAGCTGCCAAGCTGTCAGGCGCCCTATAATGCCGGCGCCGCATATTCCGATCTGCATCTCTAGCGTGCCTTATGATCAGTTAGACCGCTGATGATAAATTTCACTGCCAGTAGCGAGAAATTCCTCAGATTTTTCCTGCATGCCGGCAGCAGCGTCTTCGGCCAGTGCGATGCGGTCAGCTTCCTGCTGCTTGGCGTAAACGCGCACATCCTGAGAAATCTTCATGGAGCAGAATTTTGGGCCGCACATGGAACAGAAGTGAGCGATTTTACCGGACTCCTTGGGCAGCGTTTCATCGTGATATTCACGCGCGCGATCCGGGTCCAGCGACAGGTTGAACTGGTCGTGCCAGCGGAATTCAAAACGTGCTTTGGAGAGCGCATTATCACGGATTTGTGCACCCGGGTGGCCCTTGGCTAAATCTGCTGCGTGAGCGGCGATTTTGTAGGTGATCAGGCCTTCTTTTACGTCTTCCTTGTTAGGTAGGCCCAGGTGTTCCTTAGGCGTTACGTAGCAAAGCATGGCGCAGCCGTACCAGCCAATCATCGCGGCACCGATGCCGGAGGTGATGTGGTCATAGCCGGGAGCGATATCGGTGGTCAACGGGCCGAGAGTGTAGAAGGGTGCTTCGCCACAGTCACGCAGCTGCTTCTCCATGTTCTCTTTGATCATGTGCATGGGGATATGCCCCGGGCCTTCAATAATGGTCTGGATGTCGTGTTTCCAGGCAATTTTGGTCAGTTCGCCGAGGGTTTCCAGTTCGCTGAACTGGGCTTCATCGTTGGCGTCGGCAATCGAGCCAGGACGCAGGCCATCACCCAGTGAGAAGGATACATCGTAGGCCTTCATGATTTCGCAGATGTCTTCAAAATGCGTGTAGATAAAGTTTTCTTGGTGGTGAGCTAGACACCATTTGGCCATGATGGAACCGCCACGCGAGACAATACCGGTGACACGTTTGGCTGTCATCGGTACATAACGCAGCAATACGCCGGCGTGGATGGTGAAATAATCGACGCCCTGCTCAGCCTGCTCAATAAGCGTGTCGCGGAACACTTCCCAGGTCAGGTTTTCGGCAATGCCGTCGACTTTTTCCAGCGCCTGGTAAATGGGTACGGTGCCGATAGGAACCGGCGAGTTACGGATAATCCATTCGCGCGTTTCATGGATGTTCTTACCGGTGGATAGATCCATCACCGTATCGGCCCCCCAGCGAGATGCCCACACCAGTTTTTCCACTTCTTCTTCGATGGACGAACCTAGCGCTGAGTTACCAATGTTGGCGTTTACTTTAACCAGGAAGTTACGACCGATAATCATCGGTTCGCTTTCAGGGTGGTTAATGTTGTTGGGGATAATGGCGCGACCACAGGCGACTTCGGAGCGTACAAATTCCGGGGTGATTTCCTTTGGAATACTGGCACCAAAATCTTCACCGGCATGCTGCTCGTGTAACACGGCATCACCCATGGCGATACGTTTGGTGTTCTCGCGGATGGCAATGAACTCCATTTCTGGCGTGATAATACCCTGTCTTGCGTAGTGCATCTGTGAAACGTTTTTACCTGCTTTGGCGCGACGCGGTTTAGGCAGATCCTGAAAACGCAGGTGATCCAAGCCTTCGTCAGCCATGCGTTGCTGGCTGTAAACAGAACTTTGCGAATCAAGCTGTTCGGTATCGCCGCGCGCTTCAATCCAGTCATTACGTAGCGGAGCTAGGCCTTCACGTAGGTCGATCGCGACATCAGGATCAGTGAAAGGCCCGGAGGTGTCATAAACACGAATGGCTGCGTTCGGTTCTAATTCAGGATTACTTTCGTCACCGCCTATTAGTGTGTCGGCGAGGCTGATTTCACGCATGCCAACACGAATGCTAGGGTTTGAGCCCTCAACGTAAACTTTCTTGGAACTGGGAAAAGGCTGCTTGCTAAGATCGTCCAGTGCGCGAAGTTTTTCGTTGTTGGTGGATGTATTATCGGACATGGTCAAACCCTCGTTTACGGCATAGTGATGCGCGTATTGGCGATTAATATTCTGGACTTGCCGGGGGAAGGATTAATAGCCGTTCTGCAAAGGGATTGAGAGCGGGTAAAAATCTTGTTCCCTACGCAGGTGTTAGCCTGAATCAGGTTCAACGAATTCCGCAGATGCGGTCTCAGCCAGCCACCCTCATATAGAAAACTGGGCTTTGGCACTCCGACAAGAGACCGCAAGTATAAGGCGATGTTCGGTTAGGCACAACTCTGGAGCTGAGGCCAGCTTGGTAATAGTTACAATAATTTTTTGATGGGATCTTTAGATAAACAGGGCGACTAAATCATCCAGAAAGAGCTGCCCTTTTTCTGTTGGCTGGATATGTTCTCCATCCCTAATTGATAGAAGGCCCTTCTGGTAAGCTAATTCTAAACCAGCGTTTATTTCAGCGATGGGTAGGCCGCTGTATCGATTGAATTCATCGGCCGTAAAACCTTGATTGAGGCGTAACGCATTCATCATAAATTCACCGGCGATTTCATCGTTAGCAATGGTTTCGGTAATTTGACGATTGCCGGCCGTATTCAAATAGTCCCCGGGAGCACGGCTTTTACGGGTGCGAAGTAGTTGCGCTGCGCCGGATTCTCTCTGTAGTGTTATCTTGCCATGAGCGCCTGCGCCGATACCGAGATAGTCACCAAAACACCAGTAATTTAGATTATGTAAAGAGGCTTTTCCTGGCTGGCTGTAGGCCGAAACTTCGTACTGTTGATAGCCTTGTTCTGTGAGCAATGCTTGACCCTGTTGGAAAATTTGCCAGCGCGATTCGTCGGTAGGCAAGCGGGGGGGGTGCTTGTAAAACTCGGTGTTGGCTTCAATGGTCAGCTGATACCAGGACAGATGTTGTGGGGAAAAAGCAGTGGCGGTTTGCAGGTCTGCTAATGCTTCATCAACGGATTGTCCGGGCAGACCGTGCATCAGGTCTAAATTAAAATTATCGAAGCCTGCCTGCTGCGCCATGTTGATGGCTTGTTTCGCTTCTGTGCTGCTATGAATACGCCCCAGTTTTTGTAGATGCTTATCATCAAAGCTCTGGATGCCAATGGATAAACGGTTAATGCCGGTGCTGCGGAAGTCGGCAAATTTTTGCTGTTCAAAGGTACCAGGGTTGGCTTCCAATGTGATTTCGATACTGTCCGAGAAGCGGACTTTTTTAGCAATATTATCTAACAGGTTGCCAATATGGTGGGCGCTGAACAGGCTGGGGGTGCCGCCGCCAAAAAAAATGGAACCTAATGTACGGCCCTGCACAAAACTTAGATCATTTTCCAAGTCGGCCAGCAGTGCGTTGACGTAGTCCTGTTCAGGTAGCTCTGGCTCTGCAGCATGAGAGTTAAAATCACAATAGGGGCATTTTTTGACACACCAGGGAATATGGATGTACAGGCTGAGTGGTGGCAGCTCCGTGAAGTACGGGGCCTTACTTGAATCAACGTTGATGTCAGGCATGGGTGACTCGTAGCTAGTCCCGGGCGATTAATTCACTCAGGACGATTAACCCGCTCAGGGCTGACCCATCCGCTCAACCAATTGCTTAAGAGCGCGGGCCCGGTGGCTGTGTTGGTTTTTAATTTCTGCTTCTAATTCAGCGGCGGTACGCTGGTGCTCGGGAATATAGAAAACGGGGTCGTAGCCGAAGCCGTTGTGGCCGCGTTGTTCCTCAAGAATAAAGCCATCCCAGCTGCCCTCTGCGATGAGTGGGGATGGGTCTTCGGCATGACGCAGATAAACCAGCACGCAACGGAAGCGAGCGCTTCTCTGGGGTGAGTCGACGCCTTTCATGTCGCTTAGCAATTTCTGGATATTGTCGTTATCGGTGGCTTTGTTGCCAGCAAAACGAGAAGAGTAAATGCCGGGGCGGCCCTGCAGCGCATCTACTTCTAGGCCTGAATCATCGGCTAACGCCGGCAGGCCACTGACGGTGGCGGCGTGGCGAGCTTTGATAATGGCGTTTTCAACGAAGGTCAGGCCGGTTTCGTCAGCGTCAGTAACGTTAAATTCAGATTGTGGTACTAGCTGCATATCCATATGAGCTAGTACTTGCTGGATTTCACGCAGTTTGCCCTGATTCGAGCTGGCGAGAACAATTTTTTGCATAATAAATATTTTGCTCGTTAGGGGAGAAAAGGGCCTGAATTTAACGGTTAAGAATCAAGGGCCCACATAAACACGACGTTTGAAGCTTAGGTCGTAACCTGGAGAATCGGCATTGGCGCGAATTTTAATGTCAAAGGTGAGCAGGTCGTCATCATTGATACGAAAAGTACTGAGATAATATATGGCGCGGCCTTCATCAATCTCCTGAAACTCGAGCTTTTGCTGTTGTTGCACAATATTGGTGGCGGTGCCTTGCAACAATACCGGGATAGGTTTGTCTTCCGAAGCGCCCTTTTCATGCACGGCAATATTAAGAATTGCGTAATAATTGCTGCGCTTCAGGTCGTATTGTTTAGCAATTTCTGGGGTTAAAAAACTGCTGTTAAATACATTGAAGTGAATGATATGCGTATCGGTTTCGCGCGTTGTTTCTTCGACACCAGCGTTAACGTTGAGTGTGATTAAAATTGAGAAAAGCAACGACGTAAAAAGAGTCAACCATTTCATAGTGTGCTCCGGGGCCGGATTTAGTAAATCCGACACTATTTGCTCAGTTGATAGATCGCTGTTTGTGCAAACAGGTTAGGCAATACTTGTTTGAGCGAATTATCTGGGAATTGTTCCGATACCATGGTGCGATTCAGTACGCGAATGCCTTTTTGATGGCACAGAGCTTCAAAATCGTTAACGGTACAGAAGTGAATGTTGGGGGTGTTATACCACTCGAAATCCAACTGTTTAGTCACCGGCATGCGGCCTTTGATGGCAAGGTGCCAGCGAGCGCGCCAGTTGCCAAAGTTAGGGAAGGTGACAATACACTCTTTGCCCACCCGTAGCATTTCATCGAGCACTTCAGCGGGACGGCTCATCGCCTGAATGGCTTGAGTCATCAGCACTGTGTCAAAGCTGTTATCGGGGAAGTTTGACAGACCATCGTTGAGGTTTTGTTCTAAGATATTGATACCATTTTCAATGCCGGCAATGATCAGCTCACGGTTATTTTCAATACCGTAACCTTGAATCTGTTTGCTCTGCGAAAGTTGTTTCAGCAGGGTGCCGTCACCACAGCCAAGATCCAAAACGCGGCTGCCAGCGTGAATCCACTGCTGTAACAGGTCGTGATCAGTGCGAATAACGGAGCTCATTATGTTATCTCCTGAGCAACGCGTTGCATGTAGGATGCAAAAACACGGATGTAGGGGGCAATTGGCAATAAAAATGCGTCGTGGCCCTGTGCGGTATCAATCTCGGCGTAACTAACGTCTTTGCCGGCAGTGATTAGCGCGTTTTTAATTTCCTGAGAACGTTCCGGTGAAAAACGCCAGTCAGTGGTGAAGGAAATTACCATGAATTTACACAGCGCGTTGCGGAATGCTTCGACAGGGTCATTGTTGTATTCGCGAGCCAGATCAAAATAGTCCAGTACGCGTGTCAGCATGATGTAGGTGTTGGCATCAAAGGTGGTGGAAAACTTTTCGCCCTGATATTGCAGGTAGCTTTCTACCTGAAACTGCACTTCATTGTAGGCGCCACGTTCGAAATCACCGGAGCGTAGCTCTCGGCCAAATTTTTCACCCATCAAACCATCGGTCAAATAGGTCAGGTGGCCAACCATGCGGGCCAGCGCCAAGCCTTTCTTGGGAATGGTTTCTTTTTCCAGAAAATAGCCGTCATTGTAGTCATCATCTGAGCGGATTGCGGTGCGAGCCACTTCGTTAAAGGCGATGTTTTGTGCGGTTAGCTTCATGGCGGAGGCAATTACCAGCGCATGTTTTAGACGCTCCGGATATTCCAGCGACCAGCGCATGACTTGCATGCCTCCGAGGCTGCCGCCAACAACCGCAGCCCATTGATCAATGCCGAGTTTGTCGGCCAGGCAGGCCTGTGATCTTACCCAGTCACGTACGCGCAGAGGTGGAAAATCTGGACCCCAATATTTACCTGTTTCAGGGTTGATATGGTTAGGGCCGGTAGAGCCGTGGCAGCCACCAATATTGTTGGGGCAAACCACATAAAACTTCTCGGTGTCGATGGCTTTGCCCGGGCCGATACAGGTGTCCCACCAGCCAGGTCTTTTGTCTTCCATGCTGTGGTAACCGGCTGCATGGTGTGTGCCACTGAGGGCGTGACAAATAAGAATGGCATTGGTTTTGTCAACGTTCAGTTTGCCATAGGTTTCGTACACTATCTCGTAGCTGTTCAGCGTTTGTCCACTGTCGAGCGGGAGCGGGGTGTCGAACTTCATCGTTTGCGGCGTGACAATACCGACGGAATTTTTTGGGATCGATTCAGGCATGATATTCTTTTCATTTAGCGTCAGCGAAGTCTACTGATAGCGCTAATTGAAAGCAAGATTGAATGCCCCAAGATCAGAGCCTTGGGGGTGTTTTATCTAGGCTGGTTTGGTGCGACGAGTGGGTTGGGCTGCCAAGATTAAGCCGCCCATGTTGAAAGCTTTATAAACCCAACATTAAGCCCTGCGGAATGCTGAGTATTTGTGTCAAATTGCCAATCACCAGAATTTTTATCAGGTTGATGGCGATAAAGATAAAAATAGGTGACAAATCCAGCCCCCCAAGTGATGGAATGATTCGTCGCATGGGACGCATCACAGGTTCCACCAGCTGGAAGATCAGCATTGCTGCCGGGTGACGGGTTTGTGGTGCAACCCAGCTGAGGATAATCACGGCGATGAGGGTAAAGAAATAAATATTCAGGACCAGCGCTAGCATGCCTGTGAGCGACCAGCCAAGCACTAACAGGATATTAGGCAAGCCATAGCCATGCAGCATAAGAATCAACAGTATGCCGATGGTTTGTATGATCAACCCTAACACTAATGCCGAGACATCCAGGCCTCCAAGGCCGGGAATAACGCGGCGTAATGGGCGCAGTGCAGGATTGGTGATTTTGACAATCATCTGGCAGATGGGGTTATAAAAATCCGCGCGGGCGATTTGTAGCAGAAAGCGCAATAAAATGGCGAGCAGGTAGAGGCCAAATAACGTCTGAACCAGATAGGTTCCTGCTGTAGCGAGTGATTGTGACATTGTGTAATCCTTAAATTGGTCGGTTGATTACTGAATTAAATTAGTACGAGTAGCCCCTAAGGTTAACCAGCAAGCTCTTTGCTGCGGCGGGAGGCTGCTTGTAATGCCGTGTCGACCAATTCACGCAGGCCGCCTTCTTCGAAGCATTTGATGGCTTGTTCAGTGGTCCCCCCTGGTGAGGTGACGCGACGACGTAATTCGGCTGTTGAAACATCACTGGCTTGAGCTAATTTGGCGGCCCCTAATGCTGTTTGCAGCGTTAGTTCTCGCGCCGATTCGGCGGACAGCCCCAATTTAACGCCGGCTTCCTCCATGGCTTCCATCATCATGAAAAAGTAAGCCGGGCCGCTGCCTGAAATGGCAACAACCGCATCTAAATCACTTTCCTGGTCAAACCAGGAGGCAATGCCGATGGCGGAAAAAACTGTGTCGGCCAGCGCTTTTTGTTGTTCTGATACGGCGTTGTTGGCAAACAGGCCGGTGGCACCGGTTTGTACCAGCGCCGGTGTGTTGGGCATGGTGCGGATAACGGGCAGGTCGTTGCCCATCCAGTTCAGCAGATTGCCAACGGTAATGCCCGCGGCAATGGAAATAATCAGCGGCTTGTTGTTGGCGATAACATCCTTCAGTGGGCTGGTGACGGCCTCCATCACTTGTGGTTTGACGGCGAGGATGATGGCGTCAGCATTGGCGGTGGCGGTGGCTGCGGCATTGTCAGTGCTGGTGTTAATGTCGGTTTCCTGAGCCAGTTTTTCCAGTTGCTCAGCATTCAGGTCGGTGGCCGTTATCAAGTTGGCGGGGTAGCCATGAGAAACCAGTCCGCCAATGATGCTGTTTGCCATGTTACCAGCGCCGATAAAAACCAGTCGTGATGTTTGGGTGTTTAGTGATGTTGTCATTTAACTCTATGCCTGTGGTTTGTTTCGGGGGCCAAAGATGGCAGTGCCAACGCGCACCATGGTGCTGCCAGCGGCGATGGCCATTTCAATATCGCCGGACATGCCCATGGATAACGTGTCCAATGTCAGCCCGGATTGATTGAGCTCATCAAGGCTGTGTTGCATGCGTGCAAAATCAGCGCTTAGTGCAGCAGCAGATTGCTCTGGTGCCGGGATTGCCATCAAACCGCGCAGATTGAGGTTGGGCAGTTCGTTGATCTGGGCTGCCAGCCCGGGTAATTCGTTGAGAGATATGCCTGATTTAGTTTCTTCATTGCTGATGTTTACCTGAATGCAGACGTTGATCGGCGTTTTGTCCGCGTCACGCTGATCATTAAGGCGTCGGGCAATTTTCAAGCGATCGATACTGTGTACCCAGTCGAAGTGGTTGGCAATGGTATGGGTCTTGTTGGACTGAATAGGGCCAATGAAGTGCCAGATAATGTCGATATCTGTTAATGCGGCTTGTTTGTCCAATGCTTCTTGCAGGTAGTTTTCGCCGATATGGTGCGCCCCGGCAGTGACGGCATTTCTGACCTCAATTGTACTACGCGTCTTGCTAACGGCTATAAGCTGTACTATACCCGATATACGGCCCGCGGCTTTTTCAGCGGCATTGATGCGGGAAGAGACCTGTTCAAGATTTTCTGCAATTTGCGTGTTCATTGAGTCTCGATTTTAGGTTGAGAGAGCGGGTGTAGAATAGTAGTGGCGTTTGCTGCGGCAAAGGCTAACACTAATTAAATAATATTTTAAATAATAAATGGTGATGGGGTGTCATGGATATAACCGAACTGCTTTCCTTCTGTGTTAAGCAAAATGCGTCCGATTTACACTTGTCGGCGGGTGTGCCGCCGATGATTAGGGTTGATGGTGATGTGCGTCGTATCAACGTGCCTGCCATGGAGCATAAAGAAGTTCATGGACTGATCTATGACATCATGAATGATAAGCAACGCAAGGATTATGAGGAGTTCCTGGAAACAGATTTTTCCTTTGATGTGCCAGGTGTGGCACGTTTCAGGGTGAATGCCTTTAACCATAATCGTGGCGCTGGGGCGGTATTTCGTACCATTCCCTCCAAAGTCTTAACCATGGAAGATTTGGGGCTGGGTAATATTTTTGCTGAGTTGGCAATGAAACCGCGCGGGTTGGTGTTAGTTACCGGGCCAACCGGTTCGGGTAAAAGTACCACACTGGCGGCGATGGTCGATCATGTGAATAACCAACGCTACGATCATATTTTGACCGTTGAAGACCCGATTGAATTTGTTCACGAGAGTAAGAAGTGCTTAGTGAATCAGCGCGAAGTGCACCGAGATACCCTAGGGTTTAATGAGGCGCTACGTTCAGCGTTGCGTGAAGATCCTGACGTAATTCTGGTGGGTGAGTTGCGTGATCTGGAAACCATACGTTTGGCGCTGACCGCCGCTGAAACGGGTCACTTGGTGTTGGGCACCCTGCACACCACCTCAGCGGCCAAGACCATTGACCGTGTGATTGATGTGTTCCCGGGTGAAGAAAAATCCATGGTTCGCTCAATGCTGTCTGAGTCGCTGGTTGGCGTTATTTCGCAAACGCTATTGAAGAAAATTGGCGGCGGGCGAGTGGCTGCCCATGAAATCATGATTGCCACGCCAGCCATTCGGAATCTGGTTCGTGAAGATAAAATTGCGCAAATGTACTCGGCGATTCAGACCGGTGCTGCGCATGGCATGATTACGTTGGATCAGACCTTGAAGGATTTATTGGCCAGGGGATTGATTAGTAAGGATCAAGCGAAGGAAAAATCCAGTAATCCAGATTCCTTCATCTAATACTGAGTGGTGATATGATAGTAACTAAACGATTAGTTTTGCTCGGGAGATAGCACAATGGAATTGGATAAAATGCTCAAACTGATGGTGGAGAAGAAGGCTTCTGACCTTTTTATCACCGCCGGCCTGCCTCCCAGCATGAAAGTGAATGGCGTCATTCACCCTATCACCAAGGATGCCTGGAGTCCGGAAAAAGCACGGGAAATTGTGTTGGGGGCGATGAATGAGTCGCAGCGAAAAGAGTTTATGCTCAGCCATGAGTGTAATTTCGCGATCTCGGCGCGAGGCATTGGACGCTTCCGAGTCAGTGCCTTTTATCAGCGTAACCTAGTCGGCATGGTGTTGCGGCGTATTGAAACAACTATTCCGAAATCGGGTAATTTGGGCCTGCCGCCGATTATTGATGAGCTCGCCATGACCAAACGTGGTCTGGTGTTGTTTGTTGGTGCGACGGGTACCGGTAAATCAACTTCTATTGCCTCGATGATTGGCTATCGCAATGAAAACAGTAACGGTCATATCGTCAGTATTGAGGATCCCATTGAATATGTTCACAAGCACAAGGGCTGTATTATCACCCAGCGTGAAGTGGGCATTGATACTGAAAGTTTTGAGGTGGCGCTGCGCAACACACTACGTCAGGCGCCAGATGTGATTTTGGTGGGGGAGATTCGTACTCGCGAAACGATGGAGCAGTCCATTATCTTTGCTGACACGGGTCACCTGTGCATGGCCACTTTGCACGCCAACAACGCTAACCAGGCCTTTGGGCGTATTCTTAACTTCTTCCCGGCAGATCGCCATGATCAAGTGTGGATGGATTTATCGCTTAACTTGAAGGCCATCGTTGCACAGCAATTGGTGCCAACAGTGGATGGT
>Ga0209395_1001120_pt1 | contig 38367 bp, 40 predicted proteins | sample GOMGulsemesocosm_3_FD_184635 | JGI IMG/M metagenome (GOLD analysis project Ga0209395, IMG submission 184635) | Methane-oxidizing microbial communities from mesocosms in the Gulf of Mexico - GOM9D Gulf of Mexico (SPAdes) (version 2) | ecosystem: Environmental > Aquatic > Marine > Cold seeps...
TTGAAACAGGGAACGATTCTTACCGATTTAAGCATAGAAAATCAGGATTAAAAACTGAATAACCTACTAAACCATGTGGAAACTTTTGGACGCTGACAGGTGGTAACTTTTCAACGCTGATTGACACGACTTCTTCCTTAAATTCTTTTGTATAGCTTTTATAACTGCGTTTTTAACCCATTTCTACACCTCATTGATAGATTCATATTATCTCTCAATAACGTGTCCTGTTTCATTAGACCAGAACAGAACAGAACAATAGAGTTCTTAACAACAGGGCAGGCATCTCAACGTTATGGGATGTCAGTAGCATGGTTTAACAAACAGCGTTTCAAGGGTGTTGCACCTGTCTACTTGAAAATTGGTCGGTCTGTGCGGTATAGGAAGGCTGATCTTGAACGATTCTTTATTGAGCAAGAGGTCAAGCCGTATCATATGGGGTATTGTATGAGTGTGGATTTGTAATTGTAATTGATTTGATATGGTTAAGAGGTATTACCGTTAAAATAGAGTCTAATAGAAATAGATGCTACTCAGGATTGGTGTTTGGCTAAATGCAAAGTGTTAGAATGTAGATAAATTTTTCATTCTTGGAAGGGTGTAGGCTAAAGTGACATCGAATATATGTATATATGAAGGGCTCAATAAAAATAAATGCACGCGCTCTAGATTACGTGGAGAACTATACTGTCCATTGCATTATGGTTTTAATATAAAATCTACTGGTGAAAATATTGATAACCCATATTTCGAAGCTGAATTTAAAAGTATTTTAGAGGCTAAGGATGGTAACTGGTGCGGTTTTGTATTTCCTTCGAGTGTTAAATTACCTAAACAAATTACATTTGCAATAGATGCTCAAGGTTGTTGTTTTGAGTTTCTTGATCTATCGGGTGTGGTATTTAAAGAACCTGTTGATTTTTCAGATTCTATTTTCAAAGGTAATCTGACTCTAAGAAATTGTATTTTTGAAGAGATAAGTAATTTTAACAGTTGTCAATTTCAAGGTAGTGTTGAAGTTTTTCATGTTAGGTATAAAAAATTAGCCTTATTTTACCGAGCAGAGTTTATGGATCGAACAATTTTTAAAGCTAACTTTGTTGAACAAGCTAATTTTAATGAGGTTGTTTTTCGAGATGTGGTGGTTTTTGCTGGTTGGCGCGAAACAACTGGCAGATTGCATATTCCCATTGAGAATATTGTTACTGCTTCTGGGGATATAGCGGGAAAGAAATATGCGACGATAACGCAAAAGATTCAAAACCAATTGTTACATACTTGGAGCTTTCTTTATGACATTGGTAAACGGTTTCAGAAAGAGTCATTAGATGCTGTCAAGCAAGCAGATACTAAGTTTAAAATATTTCGCCGTAGTATTGCAAAGGTGGACCCTGATACTAATTTTTTTCGAGTATTTGAGGGTGGAGGTTTTTTTCAAGGAGTTATTATATTAAAACCGGACCAAACACTTTTCTCTAAAGTTGATATGTCTAGAGTTCATTTTCGAGGAACCAATTTACGGGGAATTAGGTTTATTGGTGTTAATTGGTGGCAACCAGCCTTGAAGCGGAATGGACTATATGATGAAGTATTTATAAGAAATTTAATGGATGGTCCATTAAGACATTCATCTTTACCCGCCTTGGAGGAGGCTTGCAGAAATGCAAGAGTAGCGTTAGAGGAAAACAAAAGTTTTAATATTGCTTCTGATTTCTATATTGGTGAGATGGAAGCAGTTAGACAGCAACAGCCGAAACTCTTAAATAGTTACTTTTTTAGTGTTGCAGCGCTTTATAGAATTGTTAGCCAATATGGAACAAATGTTGCTCATGCTGTTTTGGTTTTAAGCTTAATTTTTCTAATACATGTTAAGGCCTCTATCTATTATCAACTCCCAGGAGACCAGATTCTACAACTGGACTGTTTTTTAAGGATAGTATTAAGGTCTCTAAAAATTCTGTTATTGCAGGGAGTAAGTGATAGCGAAGTAATTTGCTCCAGCAACAAGCAGGAGTGGCTTGATTTATCTCTTCGCTTGTTCGGTCCAATCCAAATGGCAATGGTCGCTATTGCTTTTCGAGCAAGGATTAAAAGGCACTAATTATTCAATAAACGGCTATATGGCTGATAATGTTCGCTACTATGTTCAAAAGATTAGTGGATGGATACTTTTTTTAAATGCCTACTATAGGCCTACTAATCTTTAAGGCATAAAAAAGGCCTGTAACGAAAACGTTACAGGCCTTTAGAATATGGAGCTGATGATAGGAGTCGAACCTACGACCGGTTGATTACAAATCAACTGCTCTACCAACTGAGCTACATCAGCAATGTTGATCTGTGTATTATACAATTATTTTCAGACATGTCTATAGTTTTTTTATTTTATTTTCTTAATTTTGATTTTTGTCCCGTTCTTTTAACGGGTGTTGTATATTTTGTTTTAAATTTCTTGTTTTTATCAACTCTTGAATCAACCGTACCTTTAGGTTGAAAAGAGGGGATTAAATGTTTTTTTCCATTTCCAATTAAATCGGCTCTACCCATGTTTTTAAGTGCTTCGCGTAATAACGGCCAGTTTTTTGGATCGTGATAACGTAAAAAAGCTTTATGTAAACGACGTTGTTTAATGCTTTTAGGAACAGGCATATCATCGGCTTTGCGGCTTACTTTATGTAAAGTATCTTTTCCCGAGTGATACATGGCTGTGGAGATAGACATAGGGGAGGGCAGATAAGCTTGTACTTGATCTGCTCTAAAGCCATTACTTTTTAACCAGATGGCCAAATTAAGCATGTCTACATCTTTAGTGCCAGGATGAGCAGCGATAAAGTAAGGGATTAAGTATTGCTCTTTACCTGCTTCTTTTGAGAACTTCTCAAACATTTTTTTGAAGCGATCATAAGTGCCCATACCTGGCTTCATCATTTTTGATAAAGGGCCGCTTTCCGTATGTTCAGGGGCTATTTTTAAATAACCACCGACATGATGAGTGACTAATTCTTTGACATATTCAGGGGATTCAACAGCCAAGTCATAGCGCAAACCTGAGGCGATAAATATTTTTTTAATCCCCCTAATTCCTCTGGCGCGTCGATACAGTTTAATTAATGAGCTGTGGTTAGTATCTAAGTTATGACAAATCCCTGGGAAAACGCAGGAAGGTTTTCTACAGGATTCTTCAATCTTTTTATCTTTACAAGCTAGGCGATACATATTGGCAGTGGGGCCGCCTAAGTCAGAAATATGTCCGGTAAAAGCGGGTGAGGTATCTCTGATCGCTTCAATTTCTTTAATGATTGAGTCTTCGGATCGACTTTGAATAATACGGCCTTCATGTTCTGTAATTGAACAAAAAGTACAGCCACCAAAACAGCCACGCATAATATTGACTGAGTGCTGAATCATTTCAAAGGCAGGAATATTAGACTTGCCGTATTGTGTATGGGGTAAGCGTGAAAATGGCTGGTCAAAAACGCCATCCATTTCCTGAGTCGTTAATGGAATCGGTGGGGGATTCATCCAGATCTGACGGGATCCGTGGCGCTGAATTAAGGGTCTAGCATTACCTGGGTTGGTTTCGCCATGCATCACTCGGGATGCATGGGCGTAGAGTATGGGATCATCCTTTACATCTTCATAATCAGGTAGGCGAATAACGGTTTGTGAGCGCTGTTTATTAGGAATGATGCGGGTGAATTGAACGACTTTTTCATCATTTTCCGTTGCTGACTTTTTATCGCAATCAGGCTCTTCTTGATAAGGATTAATGGGGGGATTAATAACCCCTGGCTTATCGACAGAAGTGGAATCTTTCTCTGTCCAGTTGCCAGGGATTTGTTTGACATAATGAACCGTGCCTCTAATCCCTTTTAAATCGGTGACTGCTTCTCCATTTGCTAGGCGATGAGCAATTTCTACAATTTGTCTTTCGGCATTTCCGTAAACTAATAAATCAGCTTTAGAATCCATTAATACGGATTTTCGTACTTTGTCAGACCAATAATCATAATGCGCAATACGACGCAAACTGGCTTCAATACCACCAATAATCAAAGGTACATTTTTATACGCTTCGCGGCAGCGATGAGAATAGACATTAACTGCACGGTCAGGACGTTTTCCGCCTGCTCCATCCGCTGTGTAGGCATCATTAGAACGTATTTTCTTATCTGAGGTGTAACGGTTGACCATGGAATCCATGTTGCCACCTGTTACTCCAAAAAATAGATTAGGGCGACCTAGTTTTTTAAAGTCGTCCGCACTTTTCCAATCAGGTTGAGAAATAATCCCCACCCTAAAGCCTTGTGCTTCTAATGTTCTGCCTATAACAGCCATGCCAAAACTAGGATGATCGACATAGGCATCCCCTGTGACAAGAATAACATCGCAAGAATCCCAGCCTAGTTGATCCATTTCATCCAGGCTCATGGGAAGTTCATGAGCGGTGCCAAAGCGTTGTGCCCAGAATTTTTTATAGCCGAAAAGGTAAGGTGCTGTTTGGGTCATTTTTTGATTACTTTGTCTAATACGGTGGTGTTGTTGCGTTTGAAATCTTTAACAAACTGTGGGAAATTAAGTTGATATTGCTGTTCTAGTTGATTGGCTTTTTCTCTTAATTCTTTCATAGAGTATTTGGGGGCATTTTCTCTAAATGCAAAGCCAATAATATTGCCACGTTTGCGCACAGGTAAAAATAATATTCGCCATTTAAAGACACGGCCCATATTCCAAGTGACATCTTGGAATAATTCTTTGTTTGTTCCCCATAAGTTGATAGCCAATAGACCATCATCTTTCAATAGAGTTCTGCAATCATCAAAAAACTTTTCGCTACTGACGGCTAATGCCATCCCTTGATGGTCAAATGCATCAACGACCATTAGGTCGTGCTTTTCTTCAGATTGCTGGCTTTGGGTAGAAACATACTCTCCTCCACAGCCAATTTTTACTTTTAAGCGAGGATCAAGAGGGAGTTGAAAGTGACTGCGAGCTACTTTTAATACACTACTACGAAATTCAATGACTTTAATTTCACAGTCCCTGAATTGATGTAATAAATATTTGGTAATGGTGCCACCACCTAAGCCAATCATTAAGATATCTTTAGGTGAATCATTAAACAATAATAAGCCCAGCATGGCTTGAGCATAGAGTGAATTTAATTGATTAGGGTCTGTTAAAATCATGCTACTTTGTCTTGAGTGGGAACCAAAATGTAGCGCTCTTTCTCCCTTGGTATCGATAACCTCTATGGTTCCATGTTCATCATAGGTCTGATGAACAAGTAAGCCTTCATATTTATACATATAATCCTGAGAATATTTTAAACTATTGCCATTTTCCCTTATAAGCAAGGCCTTGTCTTGATAAATAAACATTTTAATCATCGCCTCGTTTTAAGTTTGGCGCTACCTATGATCTTAAGCAATATTTCCACTCCATTACTAGGGTTGGTTGATACGGTAGTGTTAGGGCATTTGGATTCTGAGCACTTTTTAGCGGCTGTTGCATTGGGGGGCTTAATTTTTAGCTTTATTTTCTGGGGCTTTGGCTTTTTGCGCATGGGAACGACGGGACTCACTGCGCATGCTTATGGTGAGGATGACCGACAGGAAGTTAATGCCATATTAACTAGAGCGCTGTGCTTGGCTATTGGTATTTCAGGCATATTATTACTTTCTCAGCAATTGATTGCTTCAATCAGTTTTAGTTTGTTACAAAGCGAAGCCATCGTTGAGAGTTTTGCTTTGCAATATTTTGAAACTAGGTTATTAAGCGCCCCAGCAACGCTTTGTTTATATGTACTAATGGGTTGGTTTTTAGGTCAGCAAAATGTAAAAGTTCCGTTGTTGCTGGTATTAAGTAGTAACTTGGTCAATATTGGTTTGGATATACTGTTTGTGTATCATTTAAACATGCAAGTGCAGGGCGTGGCATTAGCAACGGTTATTGCTGAATATTTAGGCTTAATGTTTGGGGTGATTATTGCACTTAGAATGGCAGCTAAAAATAATAAAACCGGGTTTTGGTCTGAGTTATTCAACCTACAAAAAATTAAAGCGATGATGATAATGAATAGTCATATTTTTATACGCACCTGGTGTTTAATTTTTGCCTTTGCTTTTTTTACTGCACAAGCTGCAAAAATGGGTGCAGTAGTTTTAGCAGCCAATACCGTGCTACTTAATTTTCAGACTTTTATGGCTTATGCTTTGGATGGGTTTGCTCATGCGGCAGAAGCGTTGGTAGGGAAAGCGGTGGGAGCCAAGGATAAGTTGATGTTTAAACAGGCTGTTTTAACGGCTGGAGTCTGGTCTGCTGTTATTGCAATGTTATTTTCTATGACTTTCTTTTATTTCGGCTTGGAAATAATCAATGGTTTAACTAGTTTAGAGCAGGTTAGAGAGGTCTCCTATATTTATCTACCCTGGCTCATTCTGATGCCTATCGTGTCATTTGTCTGTTATCTAATGGATGGAGTTTTTGTGGGTGCAATGTTAACCAGGCAGATGAGAAATACCATGCTGTTTTCTTTGCTTTGTGTGTTTTTACCTGTTTGGTATTATTCACAAAATTTAGGCAATATGGGTTTGTGGCTAGCCATGACCATGTTTATGCTGGCGCGCAGTTTATCTATGCTGATGGTGTTTAGAAACAGGATAATACTTGAAAAAATTTAGCTTTACCCCATATTTTAAGAAATCCTGTTTTAGTTCGCGTAAAATCAGGGGGATTATATTTCAATCGATGTGGAAAGCAGTATGAAACAGGTTTTATTTTTAGCTTTATTAATAAGTTCAAGTTTTTCTTATGCAAATGATGCAAAAAATGAGTGGCATGGGACAACATTAACCGAGCCTACTATTAAGAAGATTCAACAAGCTCAGTTTGATTATAAAAAATGTGTGATGACCGAGATGCAGAAAAAAGGTTATCTGAAAATTGAATCTCGTTCCGCTACCGATGCCATTATTAAACAGTGTGAAAATGTACTGTCTAATCTCCGCCAGGTGTATCTGGATGTAGAGGTGCCCGGTGTTATTGCTGATCGGCATTTAAAGAAAATGCGTATTACGATTACTCGCCGTGTTTTAAAGCAATTAATGTTTACTGAAGCGATGAATAAAGCGGGCGCTAGATAAAATTATATAGCTGAGGGCGGACGCTCCTACGAGACTGTGAAAGTATTCTTATTTTGACTTCCCCCTTTGGAAAAAGGGGGGGGCTAAAACCCAATACTTTCTCCGCCTGCTACAGCGCGATATCTATGAAATAGAAAACCAGATTTTTGGTCTAACCGGGCCTTGTAAAACCCACTAAACACACACGGTGTTTAGTATTAAAATTTAAAATTATGAAGAATTACACGATAGATTTAACCTTAATGCCGACAACACTCGATTTGTGGCATGTATACCTTGTTGCTGCCGTACTGGTTTTAGCATTAATCTTAATTATTGTTTTATTGTCTATGGTGATTGGCATGGCACGAAGAGCCAATAAAGCACCTGTTGAAGTGGTTAAAACAGTTGAAGTGCCTTCTGAGCCTGAGATTAAAATTGTAGAGAAAATTGTTGAAGTAGAAAAAATCGTTCAAGCGCCAGCACCAGAGCCCATTGTATTAAAAGAATCAACACCCGATGCGGCACTACAGTTATTAGGTTTATTGCAAAAAGAAGCGCGCTTTATCGATTTTATTAAAGAAGATGTCAGTGCTTATGGAGATGCAGATATTGGTATTGCTGCACGTGTCGTACATGAAGGTTGTAATAAAGCGATTAATGAATATTTTACCTTGGAAACAGTAAGGAAAGACCAGGAAGGCAGTCAAGTGACTTTGGCAGAAGGTTTTAATGCATCTGAAGTTCGTCTGACAGGTAATATTGTAGGAAAAGCGCCTTTTACAGGTACCTTGGTTCATAAAGGCTGGAAGGTGACCAATATTCGTTTGCCAAAATTAACCGCTGGGCATGATGCAAGTATTGTTGCTGCTGCTGAGGTTGAGTTATGAACGGTTTGTTTGGACATGTAAAGCAAAATGATGAGCATTCAACTGAACAGGAAACGCCTCAACAGGATCATTCTAATGATTCTGAGCCGGAAAATGAACAGCATGATATATCAACCGCATCAGAACCGCTTGAAGCTCAAGTTGATGAATCTGAAGTTAAACGTTATTCAGTGGGGATTGATTTAGGTACCACACACTGTGTTTTGTCTTATGTTGAGTTAAATGATGACGAGGATGAAGAAGTTACTCAACAGGTGATGGCAATCCCTCAATTAACTTCTCCAGGGGTGGTAGAAGATAAAAAACAATTACCCTCATTTTTATATTTAGCGCATGAAGCAGAAATTGCAGAAGGCTCTATAACATTGCCATGGACTGCTACACCTGAGCATTTAGTGGGTGATATTGCACGTAACTTAGGCAGTAAAACACCTATTCGATTAGTGGCTAGTGCAAAAAGCTGGTTGTGTCATGCGGGGGTGGATTGTAAAGAACCTATTTTGCCTTCAGAAGCACCCGAAGAGGTTGATAGAGTTTCTCCTTTTGAGGCAACCAAAGCTTATTTGCAACATATGAAACAGGCTTGGGAGAACCAGCATCCCAATGCACCATTAGACCAACAAGATTTAATTATTACAGTGCCTGCATCATTTGATCCAGCCGCCAGAGAATTAACGGCGGAAGCAGCAAATGCTATTGGTTTAAACCAGGCGTTATTACTTGAAGAGCCTCAATCAGCATTATATAGCTGGATTGATAACAGCTTGGGCGACTGGCGTAACCATGTGAAGGTGGGGGATGTTATTTTAGTGATTGATGTCGGTGGTGGTACGACTGATTTATCATTAATTGCGGTGACAGAACAAGAGGGGAACCTTGAGTTAACAAGGGTTGCGGTGGGTGATCATATTCTATTAGGCGGCGATAATATGGATTTGGCCTTGGCCTATACCATTAAAGCTAAAATGGAAAAGGAAACTGGGAATCGCCTTGAGGCATGGCAAATCCAGGCATTAACTCATGCTTGTCGTGATGCTAAAGAAAAGATTTTTAATGATCCTGAGGCGGATAATGTGGCCCTGGTTGTGCCTAGTCGAGGATCATCATTAATGGGTGGTACTTTACGTACGGAATTAACTCGAGAAGAAGTTGATAGGGTTTTAGTTGAAGGCTTTTTACCTGAAGTCGCAGCAAGTGAACATCCTGTTTCAAGGCCTCGGTCGGGTCTTAGAAGCAAAGGTTTACCTTATGCGCAGGATGCGGGTATTACACGTCATTTAGCTGGGTTTTTAGCTAAACAGCAATCCGCAGTAGAAGACTTGGAGCATGTTGAATTGCCAGAGAATGCAACATTTTTACATCCTACAGCTATTTTATTAAATGGTGGGGTGCTTAAATCTGAGGTGTTATCAAACCGTTTATTAAAGGTTCTAAACTCATGGTTAGTGGAAGAACAGGCACCGGAAGCAAGATTATTAGAAGGTGCCGACCTTGATTTGGCGGTTGCCAAAGGGGCTGCTTATTATGGCATGGTACGTAAAGGCAACGGTGTTCGGATTAAAGGCGGAACAGCCGCTTCGTATTATGTAGGGGTAGAAAGTGCAATGCCAGCTGTACCTGGCATGCCTCCAGAAGTTGAAGCTTTATGTATTGCGCCATTTGGAATGGAAGAAGGCACTTCAGAGACCTTACCTGAAGATGAATTTGGTTTGGTGATTGGTGAACCCGTACGATTCAGGTTTTTCGCTTCAAATACACGAAGAGAAGATCAAGTGGGCATGCGTCTGGATTACTGGACTGATGAAGAATTACAAGAACTGGATGAAATTGAAATTACTTTACCAGAAGAAGGCCGTAAAGCGGGTGAGGTGGTCCCTGTGCATTTAAGTGCTGCGGTTACTGAGGTGGGGACATTAGAATTACACGCAGTTTCTCAGCAAGATGGTCATCGCTGGAAAATTGAGTTTGATGTAAGAGCAGGGGAAGAATAGCAGTCTGTGTTTATGCATAATACAGGGCTGTAAAGTAAGTTAACGTTATAAACAGGGAAAAAAATGGAAAAGAAAGATAATATGCCAATGTGGGTGTTTTTAGCATTCTCAAGTATTAATACTAAAAAGGGAGCTTTAATCCTTATTTGGAGTTGTGTGGTTTTTACAATGTACTGCTTTCCTTTTAGCTTGTTTTTTACTGAGCAAGTATGGATAAAACAAATTTTTTTAATTGATAGTTGGGATTGGTTAGCCATGATGGTACCCATGGTTGTTTGGTATTATTTAAGCTTACGCTGGATGGATAAAAATAAAGCTTGGCAAAGTTAAAGCCGCTTTCTGCCTTATCTATTGAAAAACAGGATCTTGCTTTAAGGAACCTCTGATTAAGTTGGTTAGAATTTAGCGGCAGTTTTAGCAAGCTAAAAATAATTGGACTTGATCAGAGGTTCCTTAAGTTAAGGGATTAGTTATTGGGGGCTCGCAGGCTTTAGAAACTGTGAGAGACTTGGTTTTTAGCTCCTCCCTTTGTAAAATCCCCCTCAATCCCTCTTTTTCAAAGGGGGAGGTCAAAAGCAGAATGCTTTTACAGTTTCTTTAGCCCTTTATCTCAATCGTATTGAATTGAAATAATCAAGCAATTTTAGATTCTTGTTCCTCCTAAGGTATGAGAACGAGGATAGTTTTTTGAAAAATAAATATCTAGTGGGTATCGACTTAGGTACAACACATACAGTCGTTGCATACACAGAAGCCAATAATCAAGCGATTAAAATTTTTGAGGTTGAACAGCTTATTGCCCCAGGTGAAGTCGCTTCACGCTCTCTTTTACCTTCGGTACGCTATCATCCAGCAGAGGGCGAATTGTCAGAAGCTGATATTGGCTTTTCCCCCGTTGGTGATACTGCGGTTATTGGCGAGGCTGCACGGTTATTAGGTGCAAAAACGCAAGGCCGCTTTGTGACCAGTGCTAAAAGCTGGTTATCCCACCCATCAGTTGACCATACGGCAGAAATATTACCTTGGGGCAGTGCTGATGACATTCAAAAAGTGTCTCCTTTAGATGCGAGTGCCAGCTATTTGGCGCATGTGCGTACCGTTTGGGCGCATAAATTCCCTGAGGCACCGTTAGAACAGCAAACCATTGTGATTACTGTACCCGCTTCATTTGATGAAGCGGCCCGGTCATTAACATTAGAAGCAGCAAAAATTGCAGGGCTACGTGATATTCGCTTATTAGAAGAGCCGCAGGCCGTCTGTTATGACTGGTTACGCAGACATGCGGGGAATATTAAGCAGGCATTAGAAAATGTGCATTTGCTACTGGTTTGTGATGTAGGGGGAGGAACGACCGACCTGACTCTGATTAAGGTTGAAGAAGGTCTGGATGAACCTAAACTGACACGTATAGGTGTGGGGGATCATCTTATGCTGGGTGGGGATAATATTGATTTAGCATTAGCCCATTTAGCTGAAAAAAGAATAACCAAAGGCGACAGAAAATTATCAGCAGCTGACCTATCTCAACTTTTAGAGCAGTGCCGAGTGGCTAAGGAAGCTTTATTAGCAGAAGATGCACCTGAGCAGGTTAATGTGACTTTATTAGGCGGTGGGTCTAAATTAATTGGCGGTTCAAGAACAGCCCAATTAAGCCGGGATGAAGTAAGAGCGATGGCTTTAGATGGATTTTTTCCGTTGTCGAACCTAGAAGACCTTCCCGATAGAAAACGCAGTGGCGTGGTTGAATTTGGTTTGCCTTATGCGGCAGAACCGGCCATTAGTAAGCATATTGCTGCTTTTTTGAAGATACATAGTGATGCTGCGGCTGATGCTTTAGGTCATGATGGTAGAGTGCCTGATGCTATTTTGTTAAATGGCGGGGTGTTTCGCAGTCAACCGATTACTCAGCGAACACTCGATTTAATCAATTCTTGGAGTGATCAGCAGCCTGTATTATTAGAAAACAAGCACCCTGAGTTATCCGTTGCCTTTGGTGCGGTTAGTTATGCAATTGCTCGAAGGGATAAAAAACTAAAAATAGGCGGTGGTTCGGCTCGTAGTTATTTTTTATTAGTTGATACCATCGATTTTAATAATAAACAAGAGCAACAAAAAGGTATTTGTTTGCTTCCAAGAGGGAGTGAAGAAGGGGTAGAGATTGTTTTAAAAGAACAGCAATTTGCCTTGCGAATCGGTCAACCCGTTCGATTTCATTTGGCATCGACCACGGGCGATACAAAATACCAGCCAGGACAATTAGTAGAAATAACAGATGAACGCTTTAATTCATTACCGCCGTTAGCGGTTGCATTTGCGGGTAAAGACAAAGGTGAAGTTAAAGTACAGCTGGCTGTTACACAAACAGAAGTCGGTACCTTAAAAATTCAATGTATTTCTATTGCGGATACTACATTACGTTTTGATGTGGAATTTCAAATCAGGCGTAAAGGGTCTGGGGCATCAGCGTCAGCTGAATTGCCTGCTAATTTTAATCAGGCGCTGGAAAAAATTCAGGCTGTGTTTGGTTCAAAATCTAAAAAAGTAGACCCCAAAGCGGTTAAAAGTTTACGCGCAGAGTTAGAAAAAGTTTTAGGGATCGTGAGGGCTGAATGGGAGACCCCCTTACTTAGAGCCTTATTTATGACCTTGTTAGAAAATATGAAATCACGTCGCCGTTCAGAAAACCATGAGCGCGTCTGGTTGAGTTTAGTTGGGTTTTGTTTGCGTCCAGGTTTTGGTTATCCCTTAGACGATTGGCGGGTAGAGCAACTATGGAAAACCTATAGCCAAACCATACAGTTTGTTAATGAAAGACAAAACTGGACAGAATGGTGGACACTGTGGCGACGTATTGCAGGAGGCTTAAGTACCGAAGCACAAGAACAACTATTTAAAGATATTTCCAAGTTTTTAAATCCGGCTGCAGCGAGACAAGCAGGGGTTGCAAAACAAATTAAAATACGAGGTTATGATGATATGGTTCGTCTAGCTGGGGTTTTAGAAAGGCTGCCGGTAGATAAAAAAACGGTCATTTGTGAATGGCTATTAAAACGGCTACAGAAACCAAGTGAACCGAATCAAACTTGGTGGGCTGTGGGGCGTATTGCATCAAGAGTGCCTTTTCATGGCAGCAGTCATAATGTGATTCCTGCAGAGACAGTCACCCTTTGGTTGAAGCAGATTTTAAAGGTGGATTGGAAAAAAACACCTCAAGCAGGTTTTGCAGCCACATTAATTGCTCGAATGAGCGGTGATAGAGCGAGGGATCTTGATGAATCAATCAGGTCAGAGGTTATTGAAAAGCTGAAATTAAGTAAATCACCTGCTTCCTGGATCGACATGGTTGAATCTTATAAAGAGCTGGATGAAACAGAAGCTAAGCAAATATTTGGAGAGGCATTACCACCAGGATTGAAATTAATATCTTAACGCTTTCTTTGGTGGAGAGGGTTCCTCCTTGCTGGGGGATAATATATTGAAAATACGGGTTTTATGATGACAGAAAAAAATAATTTTAATTGTCCTTTGCCTTTTCAATATGAGCAAATTGTTATGGCTCATGGCGGTGGTGGTCGGATGATGCAACAATTAATCGATAGTGTTATTCAGCCTGTTTTTAGTAATGATATTCTTAATCAGAAGCATGATAGTGCTGTACTTGAAATCAATGGATCTAAAATAGCCATGACCACGGATTCCTATGTTATCGATCCCTTGTTTTTTTCAGGTGGCAATATTGGGAAGTTGGCTGTGTGTGGCACCTTAAATGACTTGGCAATGAGTGGGGCAAAACCACTTTATCTAAGCTGTGCCTTGATCATTGAAGAAGGGTTTGCGATTAAAGATTTGCAGCGTATTTTGCAATCTATGCAAGAAACAGCCAGAGAATCGGGGGTTTTGATTGTAACGGGTGATACTAAAGTCGTTGATAATGGCAAAGGGGATGGTTTATATATTAATACCGCCGGTGTCGGATTGATTGATGATAACCTTTCTGTTGCACCCAATAATATTCAGGCTGGGGATCATATTATTATCAATAGTGATTTAGCCCGTCATGGCATAGCAATTATGCTAGAACGTGAAGGAATCAGCTTTGATCATAATATCCAAAGTGATTGTGCCGATGTTTCTGCTTTGGTGCAAAAGTTAGTTAATTCAGGGGTTAAGCTACATTGTATGCGTGATTTAACCCGTGGTGGCTTAGCTAGTGGATTGATTGAGCTGGCAGGCGCCTCTGGGCATCATTTTGAAATTGATGAAAAATCATTACCCATCAATGAAGATGTAAAAAGTGCCTGTGAGATTCTGGGGTTTGATCCCTTGTATATAGCAAATGAAGGGTGTTTTGTACTTTTTGTGCCCGCCACTGAAAGTGAAAAAACATTATCTGTTTTGCATCAGCATGCTTTAGGAAAACAAGCCTGTGTTATTGGTCAAGTGCAGGGTGTGCATGATAAAGGGGTGGTGACGCTCGAAACGGCATTAGGTATTAGCCGAGTATTAGAGCTTTTTAGTGGAGAGCAGTTACCTAGAATTTGTTAGGGATTTGTATCTACAGTGATTTTCTTAAATGGTATAGAAAATAGGCATAATATTAAACAATATTATTCTGATAGGTAGGTGGGGCCTCCAGGCCGCGACCGAGACAAGATCAAGAGATTTCGCTGCTAGAAACCCCCTCTCACTTTAAATCTCATGTTTTTTAACTTCTAGGAAAGCACATGCAAACAAAAACACTTTTTATATTGTTTTTCATTTCAAGCACCATTATAGGGTGCTATGGCAATGCTGAAATATATAATAAAAGTATTCTATCCGATCGTTCTAACAACAAAAGCCTTCATTACACCTGGGATATGAATGAAGATGGAATAAATGATTGTGAAAAGGATGGCTTGTGTGATCACACCGTGGATTACTCTATACCAAGATATAAAATTTCAGGCGTTAAAGAGGGTATCGTTTTTGATAAACGCAGTGGTAAATGGGTTGATAAATTTGGAATCTGTCATACTTGCACCCCTGAAAATGGGTTTAAGATAGATGGAAGTCTATAAAAATAAAGTGGGGACAGGTCTTTGGATTTCCCCCGCTTAAACATTTAAAGTCTACCCCATCATCAAAAGAGAATGATGAGGTAGATTAAAAGTACGGAGTATTTACTTTTCAGTCGGCGCTGTTTCTTTTGGCGCTTCTGTTGCAACAGCCTCTTTAACTGGTGCAGGTGTTGTTTCTACAGTCGGTGTGGTTTCTGCTGGAGTTGTTTCAGCAGGTGCTGCTACTGGTGCTGGCAATAATATTTCAACTTTTGCCTGAGTACGTAAGCCTTCCAAAAATGCTTGTAGTTTTTGACGTTGCAACATGGGACGAATACGTTCTTTAACTGATTCAAACGGAGGTGGTGTTTGAGATCTTGAACCTTCTCTTAAAATGACATGGTAGCCAAATTGAGTTTTAACCGCTTCTGTTGTGAATTTGTTATCTTCTAAAGCAATCACTGCTTCAGAAAAAGGAGCTACCATTTGACCCGCTGCAAACCAACCTAAATCACCACCTTGAGGACCTGAAGGGCCTGTTGATTTAGTTTTAGCTAATTCAGCAAAATCAGCACCCGCTGTTAATTCAGTTATTACTTGTTTAGCATCGTCTTCAGATTTAACTAAAATATGACGTGCTTTATATTCAGTGCCAGACGTTGATACATTCTTGTCATATTCTGCTTTTAAGTCAGCATCAATTACTGGGTTTGATTTTAAAAAGTTTTGTACAGCCGCCTGAGTCAATAATGAGCTTTTAATGGTCTCAAGTTGCTTTGTATAATCAGCTGATTTATGTAGTTGTTTTTGAATGGCTTCTTGAACCAGTAATTCACGCTGAACAAGCTCTTCAATTAACTTTTCTTTGGAAAAAGATTGACCTTGTTGACGTTGAGCGATTTCTTTTTCTAAGGTTGCTAATGCGGCTTTACTGATGTATTTTCCATTAACGGAAGCAATCGCATCTTCTTTTGCAATAACAGCACTTGCTGGGGTATTGTCAGTCGCTTTATTTTCATTACAAGCCGTTAATAATGTTGAGCTGGCTAGTAATAAAAGTGGGATAAATTTTTTATTCATTTACAGTATTCCTTATAAATTTTCAGATGGAGTTAAAGCATTAATACCCAATGCATGAATTTCATTTTTCATTAAATCATTAAGCGCTTGATAAATTAATTGGTGTCTTTGTACTAAAGATTTGCCATCAAAGGCTGTTGCAACGACAGTAATATTGTAATGTCCAGCGCCTTGTTTTGCACCCGCATGACCCGCATGCGACGCACTATCATCAATGATTTCTATTAACTCAGGCTGAATACTTTCGTTTAGTTTTTGTTTTATTTTATCTGATGTCATTGAGGAAATACTTGTTTAAAAGGTTTAACAGTTACGTTGGCATAGACGCCAGCTGCAACATAAGGATCAGCATCTGCCCAGTTTTGAGCATCAGCTAAGCTGGCAAATTCAGCAATAACAAGACTGCCTGTAAAGCCTGCATCACCCGGTGTATTGCTATCAATAGTTGGGTGAGGTCCCGCAATAACTAGGCGGCCTTCATTTTGTAACGCTTGTAATCTTTGTAAATGTGCAGGACGTGCAGATTGTCTTTTTGGAAGACTTTCTTCAACATCCTCACTAAGAATGGCATATAACACGGTATTTATTCCTCAGGGTTTGGGATATGTTTATAAATGAAAATCATTTGAATAACAATGAAGATTAGCATAAGGCCAGGCACACCAAAGGTTTTAAATGTGACCCAGTCATCAGTGTTGTAATTTTGCATGACATAGATATTAATCCCCCCCACACTGATAAAGAAACTTGCCCAGGCTAAGTTTAATTTTTTCCAGACTGGCGCGGGTAATTCGATGTTTGCACCCATCATGCGTTCAACAAAGGTTTTTTTACCAAAAAACTGACTGCCTAAAAAGGCAAGTCCAAATAACCATTCAATAACGGTTAATTTCCATTTAATAAACTGCTCATTTTGCAGATAAATCGTCGCACCGCCCATAACTACAATTAACCCCAGGGTAATCCACTGCATGGGTTCAACTTTTTTATATTTGAACCAGGTAATAGCTACTTGAATAATGGTTGCAACAATAATTACAGCTGTTGCTGTATAAATATCATATAGTTTATAGGTAATAAAAAATAAAATAACAGGAATAAATTCTAGAAGTTGTTTCATAAGTTGATGCTGGTGTTATGGGTCATAAATACTACGCAAAAAAATCAATACCGGATACAAGTTCTGATCTTTGATTTTTTAAGGTTTGTGAGCTTTCTTGAGCGTAAGCATTAACAGCGTATGCTGTACGTGAATTAGTAGGTAGTTTTTGTTGTTGTTCTATGTCATCAGAAATAAGTTGTAATTTAGGGATATCAATTTTTGTATCAACAACTTTCGTATCTGCTGGTGAGGAAACGGGACTGGGTTGAGTCTTGTTTTCTCTGGTGCTTTCTGATGGTTGTGATGTGTCATTTCTATTTTTTGCACTATACCCTGAGGGTACAAAGGCAAGAGATGAACTATGAATTTCCATATTACTTTTTAGTATAAGATGATTTTTGAATTATACATGAGTTATCAAATGTTTCTGCTAGAATGTTAATTTTTTGGAATTTATCATGGATAAATCAGCACAAACAGAAATAGAAGCGGCCGCTTTTAGACGATTAGTTTCTCATTTACAGAAAGAAACCGATGTGCAAAATATCGATTTAATGGTTTTGGCTGGTTTTTGCCGAAACTGTTTAGCCAAGTGGTTAACGGCTGAGGCTCAAGAGCAAAATGTAACACTTGATTATGAAGAGGCCAGAGAGCAAGTTTATGGCATGCCATATAGTGAATGGAAAGATAAATATCAACTTAAAGCAACCGCTGAGCAGCTAGCCGCCTATGAGAAAAGAAAGCCAAAAGGATAAGGTCCCTTTTTCAGAGATGTTTTCTGGGGTCATTGGGCAGCAATATGACATGCTAAAACTGATTTGTCCCTTAGCCACTGAAATGAGTCGATTAGTGGGGGAAGCTGTTAAAAAGTATGCGTCTCAATCGATCAGTGTTGTTGAGTTAGGCGGGGGAACAGGGATTACTACGCTTGCCATATTGTTAGCGAATAACCAGCTTTCAGTGATGAGTGTTGATAATGAACCGACTATGCAATCTCAGGCTCAAGCCAGTTTAAATGATTGGGTTGAAAGCGGGCGTTTAAGTTTTTCTGCTGATGATGCTTTAACTGCACTTCAAAAAATTGAATCAAATAGTGTGGATGTGATTGCTTCTGCCTATACCTTGCATAATTTTAAACACGCCTATCGAAAACAGGTGCATGAAGAAATTTATAGAGTGCTAAAAAAGGGGGGGCAATTTATTAATGGGGATCGTTATGCTTTAGATGATGTCTCTAGGCATACAAAAATTATCCAGCAAGAAGTGGCTGGGTATTTTAAAGTGCTAAAAAAACTGAATAAATTAGATGTTTTAGAACATTGGATTATCCATTTATTTAATGATGAATCTGAGAATCATATTATGAGAGAGGCTGAGACCTTGCAACAACTAGATGTGATTGGTTTTATGGATATAAATTTATCAAATCGCTTAGAGGTCAATGCCTTACTTACTGCAAGTAAGAGTGTTAGATCTTAGTCTATTTAGTCTGGGGGCTTAGAGCGAAGGTAGGAGGGGCCTGTTGGCCGCGCCTGAGAAAGATCAACAGAATCGCGAGCAAAGGTCCCTCCTGCCCGAATGCCTTTATTCATTACCAAACCAAACGATTTGGGTCTTATGTCCATAGAAAACCAAAATGCTTTTGATGAAAATCAACTCAGAGAGAAGCAATGTCTTGAGTGGTTAAAAGCACAAAAAAAACCAGTCAGGAAATTAATTCATCTTACGGCATTAATAGGCATCATTAATGGTGTTCTGATCATTGTTCAAACTGTTTTATTTGCTCATATTCTTCATCAACTGGTGATTGAACATCAATTATTACAGGGATTATGGGTTGAATTTATTTTGCTGGGTCTGGTTTTTATTTTAAGAAGCCTTTGTAGTTATTATTTCCCCGTCATAGGCTTTAAAATAGCCGAACAGGTCAAGCGTTCTGTACGAGAGCAATTACTCGAGCAGTTTTCTAAACAGGGAGCCGCATTTTGTAAGCAACAACAAGTGGGTGAGTTGGCTGTCACTACCTTAGAGCATACAGAAGCTTTAGAACATTATTTCTCCCGCTATTTACCTCAACAGCTTATTGTTTCCGTGTTGCCATTACTGATGATTGCAATCGTTATACCTGTTAACTGGGTGGTTGCCGTTATTTTTTTAGTGACAGGGCCTTTAATTCCATTGTTTATGGCGCTAGTTGGGATGGGGGCTGCATCGGCTAATCGTCAGCAATTTTTGATAATGGCTAGAATGAATGGTTATTTTTTAGATCGTTTGCAAGGTTTAACGACATTGAAGTTATTTGGACAGGCTGATGCCGAATTACAAATAATTCAGCAAATATCCCATGAATTTCGTGAAAGAACCATGGATGTATTGCGGATTGCTTTTCTCTCATCCGCTGTTCTGGAGTTTTTTAGTGCGGTTGCGGTCGCCTTGGTGGCTGTTTATGTTGGCTTAGGTTTGCTAGGGTTGATTCATTTCGGTCCAGCGGTGAATATTAGCTTTCAAGAGGCGATTTTTGTATTGATTTTAGCCCCTGAATTTTTTAATCCCTTAAAGCAGTTATCTTCTTATTACCATGATAAAGCGGCGGCGGTGGGGGCAGCGGATAAGCTATTAAAGGTGTTGCAACAACCTTTAAATTCGACTTTGCTAGAGACATTAAAGGATGATTCTTTCACCCAGCCGGCTGAAATAGAATTTTCTGTTGAATTGCAAAATGTATCGAAATCTTATCAACAAAAGCAGGTGCTTAAATCACTCTCCTTACAAATTAAAGCAGGGGAAAAAATAGCTTTAACGGGGGAATCAGGTATTGGTAAAACCACCGTGTTTAATTTATTACTGGGGTTTGAGCCAGCTAGCTCTGGCCAAGTTTTAATTAATGCCGCACCTGCCAGTGAGCAAAATACTATAAAAAATATTGCATGGGCAGGGCAGCAAACAAATGTTTTTTATGCTTCAATAAAAGATAATATTAGTTTGCTGAATCCTGCTTTTTCAGAGCAGCAGATTACGCTCGCAGCTGAGCTGGCTGGGGTAACAAAGTATAGTCAAGATCTGCCTAAAGGCTTATTAACCTTAGTGGGTGAAAAAGGGTATGGCTTATCCGGTGGGCAAGTTCAGCGTATTGTTTTGGCGCGGGCTTTTATAAAAGAGGCTGATATCATTTTATTAGATGAACCGACGGCACATTTAGATTCAAAGACTAAAACAAACGTACTGGATGTGATTGATCTATTATTTAAAGGTAAAACCTTGATTGTTGCGAGCCATGATCCACAGGTTATTGCCAGAATGGATAGGGTGATCAATTTATCATGAAAGATTTGTTTTTTTTTCTAGATTTATTCAAGCCTTATAAGCGCTGGTTGCTCTCTGGAATACTGCTAGCCTTAGTCACATCGTTGGCTTCTATTGCTCTGTTAACTCTTTCAGGGTGGTTTATCGCATCGTCTGCTATTGCTGGGCTACTCGCACCAGATGGAGTGGCTATTACATTTAATTTTATGCAGCCCGCAGCAGAAATACGCGCTTTAGCCATTATTAGAACATTGGGGCGGTACTCTGAGCGGATAGTGGGGCATGAAGCAACCTTTAGAGTATTAGCCGAAATTAGGTGTTGGTTTTTTGAAAAACTTATTCCTCTTGCCCCAGGACGCCTTGCGATGAGGCAAAGTGCTGATTTATTGCATAATTTGACACAGGATATTGATGCTTTAGATACTTTGTATTTAAGATTATGCTCTCCATTGCTTGTCGCTTTTTTTGGCTGTAGTCTTGTTGTTGCTTTTATCGCCAATTATTCAGTGTTATTGAGTCTATTTGTTTTATTGATGTTGCTTGTAACTGCGGTGTTAATACCCTGGATATTTAATCAGTTGGGTAAAAAAGGGGCTCGACAAATCATAGAATATTCAGCAGCATTTAAAGTAGATCAAATTGAAATTTTGCAGCATATGGCTGAGCTTAAGGCATTTAATGCTTATGGGCGATTTACAGGTAAATTACGGACTCTTTCTGAGCAAATGATCAGTATACAAAGACAAAATAATCGCTTAAATGCTTTGTCTTCTGGTATTACTTTGTTGTTATCTCAGCTAACTGTTGCCGTTAGTCTTGTTATGGTCGTTTTATTGTTTCAGCAGCAATCTATTACAGCTGGGATTTTGGTTATGCTGGTTTTTAGTGTGCTTGCTGTGTTTGAATTAGTGATGCCTATTTCTACTTCAATGCAAATGCTGGGTAAAACTCAGCAAGCGGCAAAGCGGATCAGAAAAGTTGCTGATTTAAAACCGCTGGTGACAGAGCCCGATAACCCGAAACAAATTGTAAATAGAACAGATATAAAGATAAATAATCTCAGTTTCCGCTATTCGGAACATAGTGACTGGGTTCTAAATAATATTAACCTGGATATTCCGCAAGGTAGCAAAATAGCAATAGTGGGTGAGAGTGGTGTCGGTAAAAGTACTTTACTGCAACTTATTATGCATTTTTATGATCCTCAACTAGGGCGTATTGAATATGCGGGAGTTGATTGTAAACGGTTAAATTCTGCTCATTTATTAGCGCAATTTTCTGTGTTGTCACAAAGCACAGAATTATTTTCTGATACTATAAAACAGAATTTACTGATCGCTAAACCAGCAGCCTCTGAGGTGGAAATAAAACGGGCTATTCAGATGGCAGGGTTAGAGGGCTTTATTAATAAATTGCCAGCAGGATTAAATAGTTGGATAGGTGAGCAGGGGGCAAAAATATCAGGCGGTGAAGCCAGAAGAATAGCGTTGGCCAGAGTGTACTTAAAAAATGCCCCTGTTATTTTATTGGATGAACCTACTGAAGGGTTGGATGTACAAACAGAGAATGATGTCTTAAGTGCGTTGGAGCTCATGGCGAAGGATAAAACATTAATTATGGTCACACATAGGGTGGCAGGGTTAAGCTTGGTCGATAAGATATATAAAATCAATAGGCTAGGGTGTATTGAAAAGGTTTAGTTAGTGCGTTTTTTTGCTTTTTTACATGTTTAATAAGGCGAGCTGTTAATTTTCGTTAAATCTTTTCTTGTTAGATTATTAGAATCTAACTAAAGCTGTTAAAATATACGGTTTATTTTACAAACCTTTAACTACTCTAAAAAGCATGAAAAAAATTCTTGTTTCTGACAAATTAGCCGATGATGGCATTAATTATTTAAATGAGCAATCTGGTATTCAGGTTCATATTCAGGTAGGAATGAATGAGGATGAGCTTTGTGAAATTATTGGTGAATATGATGCGTTACTGATTCGTAGTGATACCAAAGTGACAAAACGTGTTTTACAAGCGGCAACAAATCTAAAAGTTGTAGGGCGTGCTGGAATCGGTGTGGATAATGTCGATATTCCGGCTGCAACTGAGCAAGGTGTAATCGTTATGAATACACCTGATGCCAATGCAACCACAACGGCTGAGTTGGCCATTGCTCATATGTTTTCCTTAAGTCGTAATTTACCTGAAGCCAGTGCATCGGTTCGTGCGGGTAAATGGGAACGGTCTCAATTAGTTGGGGCTGAAATTAATCACAAGACCTTTGCTATTTTAGGTTTTGGTACCATTGGTCGATTAGCGGCAAAACGTGCTTGTGGTTTAGGGATGCGTGTTATTGCCTATGATCCATTTGTAACACCAGAAATTTTTGAAGAATGTGGCGCGCAATCAGTCGATTTAGATACTTTAGTTAAAGAAGCTGATTATCTAACCTTGCATTGCCCAATGATTGAAAAAACTCGCGGTATTATTGGCGCTGATCAATTAAAAATGATGAAGAAAACAGCGATGTTAATTAACTGTGCCCGTGGTGGATTAGTTGATGAGGCGGCATTGTATGATGCGCTTAAAAAGGGTGAAATTGCTAAAGCAGCATTAGATGTATACGAGCAAGAGCCACCAAAAGATTCTCCATTATTCGAATTAGACAATATTACTTTTACACCCCATTTAGGTGCGTCAACACGTGAAGCGCAAGTGGCAGTGAGTGTTGAAATTGCGATACAAGCAGTGACTTACCTTAAAACAGGTGAAGCCATTAATGCCTTGAATCTATCAACAAAAATTTCAGCGGAAGCATTGAAAAAATCACGCCCCTTTATGATGCTTGCAAATGTCATGGGTAAAATGCTGGTTGATTTAGCTGGAGAGCCTATTGAAACACTAGAAGTGTCTTTGTATGGTGAAGCGGCTGAAGCGGAAGCAAGACCTGTATCAGTTGAAGCATTAGTAGGGATTTTAGCAGGACAAATGTCGACACCTGTTAACAGTGTTAATGCTGAAAATATTGCAAAGAAACAAGGCATTGCTCTAGTTGAATCTAAAACAGAAGAAACAGAAGGTTATGTTTCTTTGGTTAAGCTGGCAGGTGTCTGTCAAGGTAAAACAGTTTCAGTGGTAGGGACATTATTAGGTGATCGTCATCCTCGTATTGTTAATGTTAATCAGTTTGAAATTGAAGTGGTGCCAGAAGGTTCATTATTAGTCACTGAACATAATGATAAGCCAGGTGTTATTTCTGCAATCAGTACTATTCTGGGCGAAGCTAACATTAATATTTCAAGAATGCAGGTGGGTGTTCCCGATACTAATGATAAAGCGATGGCTGTGATTAGTGTATCTAGTCCTTTGCCTGACGCTATATTGGCAAAAGTGATTGAGCTTTCATTCGTAAATTCTGCGATTCAGATTAACTTATGAGTTTTGACATCATCTGCTTTGATTGCGACAGTACCTTAAGCAAAATTGAAGGGATTGATGAATTAGGTCGAAAATCGGGCTTATATGAAGAATTGGTGGCATTAACTAATGCTGCCATGAATGGTGAGCTTGCTTTAGAAGAGGTTTATGGCAAGCGCTTGTCATTAATCCAGCCTGATAAAGCACAGATGGACTGGCTAGCTGATTTGTATATTGCTGAAATAGTTGACGGTGTTGAAGAGGTTTTCAGCACCTTGTTAGCTCAAGGTAAGCAAGTGCATATTATTAGTGGCGGTATTCGCCAGGCTATTTTACCGTTGGCTGAAAAACTGGGGTTACCTGCTGCTCATGTACATGCTGTTAATGTTGAATTCAATGCAGATGGCAGTTATAAAGAATTTGATCAGCAGTCTCCTCTTGCCAGAAATGGTGGGAAAGCGACTGTTTGTAAGCAAATCAAGTCTGAAGGTTTAACCATGGCAATGATTGGTGACGGTAAAACGGATTTAGAAGCTAAACATGCCGGTGCCAAGGTCATTGGTTTTGGTGGTGTGATGAAAAGAGACATTGTTGTTGAGCAAGCGGATACCTTTGTAAATGAGTCTTCTTTAATGGCTGTATTACCTCATGTAGTATAAAAAATTGTAGAGCGGACTTCAGTCCGCTATGGAATACGTATGAAATAATTTGAGTAACTATTCAAGTTATTTTGTGCACCTTCTATGAATATCAGTGTACGTATATAGCGGACTGAAGTCCGCTCTACAGTATTTTTTCGTGCATAGTTCTTAAAATAGTTTAGAGAGATGGAAGATGGCTGGACATAGTAAGTGGGCAAATATTAAGCATCGAAAAGGTGCTCAGGATGCTAAACGCGGAAAGATTTTTACTAAAGTTATTCGTGAAATTTCTGTTGCTGCAAAAACAGGGGGTGGTGATCCCGCTAATAACCCCAGTTTACGTTCGGCGATAGATAAAGCGCTGGGTGCAAATATGAAGCGCGATACCATTGAGAATACCATTAAGAAAGCAACAGGTACAATGGAAGGTATTGTCTATGAAGACGTTCGTTATGAAGGCTATGGCCCAGGCGGAACCGCTGTGATGGTGGATTGTTTAACTGATAATCGTAATCGTACCGTTGCTGAAATAAGACATGCCTTTAGTAAAGCGGGTGGAAACTTAGGAACGGATGGTTCTGTTTCTTATATGTTCAATAAAATTGGTATTATCAGTTATTCAGATTCTGTTGATGAAGATACTATTATGGAAGCTGCAATGGAAGCAGGTGCTGATGATATTATTACCCATGATGATGGTTCTGTTGATGTAATGACTTCACCAGAAGATTATTTGTCGGTAAAAGAAGCTATGGTAGCCGCTGGTTTTGATCCTGAACATTCAGAAGTGACTATGGATGCAGAAAACAAAACCGAGCTAGATGCTAAAGGTGCTGAAAAAATGTTGCGTTTAATTGATGTCTTGGAAGATCTGGATGATGTACAAGATGTTTATTCAAATGCAGATATTTCTGAAGATGTCATGGCGCAAGTTGCTGAGATGTAAGGTATTTAATTGATTTGGAGTGAGGCGCAGTCTCTTTAGCCAGCTGTTTTATGACAAAAGCAATCTAAAGCCTGCGTCCCAATCAAATTACTTAAGGGCGCTCTGATTAAGTTGGTTAGAATTTGGCAACAGTTTTAGCAAGCTAAAAATAATTGGACTTGATCAGAGCTTCCTTAAGATTCCATTAGGTTTGATCAAGGCGATTTAAGAGAAAAAAGTGAGTAGAATTTTAGGTATAGACCCTGGATCAAGAATAACCGGATATGGGGTGATTGAAGAAACGAGTCGAGGCAGTCATCGGTATATTGCTAGTGGAAGTATTAAGATAAAAGCAGACTCATTTCCTGAGCGTTTGAAACAAATATTTGATGGTGTAACTGAAGTCATTGCTTTATATCAACCAACCGAAATGGCTATCGAACAAGTCTTTATGCATAAAAATGCTGATTCCGCTTTAAAGTTAGGTCAAGCACGGGGTGCTGCTATTTGTGCATCAATGAACGCAGGTCTCCCCGTTGCTGAATATGCTGCTAGACAGGTCAAGCAGGCCATTGTAGGGAAGGGCGGTGCAGATAAATCACAAGTCCAGCATATGGTAAAAATATTATTATCCCTTCAGGGTGAATTGCAAGAAGATGCCAGTGATGCATTGGGAATTTCCTTATGCCACTCGCATTATCAGAAAACGGAACAACGATTAAAACAGGGCAGTTCATGATTGGTTTTATACGCGGTAAATTATTTTCTAAAACGCCCCCTCAATTGGTGCTTGATGTACAAGGTGTGGGGTATGAGGTGGAAGCGCCCATGACCACCTTTTATGATCTACCTGCTTTAGGTAAAGAGGTGTTGTTATATACCCACTTAGTGATCAGGGATGATGCTCATATTCTATTTGCTTTTTCGACAGAAGCTGACCGTAAAATGTTCAGGGCTTTAATTAAAGTGAATGGGGTCGGGCCTAAATTAGCTTTAACCATACTTTCGGGTCAAAGTGCAGAAGAGTTTCATCGCTGTATTCATGATAATGATGTGAGCGCTTTAGTACGATTACCAGGGATAGGTAAGAAAACAGCCGAACGTTTGGTGATAGAAATGCGCGACAGATTACCAGACAATGTCGAGTCCTCTGATTCCGAGCAAGGTGTTGTGACTACTCAAATCATTGCTAATCCTAAGCAAGAAGCCATTAGTGCTCTATGTGCCTTAGGCTATAAACCTCAGGATGCCAGTAAAATGGTGCAAAATATTGCCCAACAAGATAAAAGCTGTGAAGACATTATTAAACTAGCATTACAAGGGGCGGCTGGTAGATGATTGAAAGTGATCGCTTAATTTCTTCTATTGGCTCTACAGATGAAGAGCGGCATGATAGAGCGATACGCCCCAAACGACTGGCTGATTATATTGGGCAGGATGAGTTGTGTATGCAGATGGAAATTTTCATTAAAGCGGCAACATCCAGAAGTGAGGCTTTAGATCATGTATTAATCTTTGGGCCGCCAGGATTAGGGAAAACCACGCTTTCTAATATTATCGCCACTGAAATGGGGGTCAATATCAGGCAAACCTCAGGACCTGTTTTAGATAAAGCGGGAGACCTGGCCGCACTATTAACCAATCTAGAAGCGCATGATGTGTTGTTTATTGATGAAATTCATCGTTTAAGTCCTGCCGTTGAAGAAATTTTGTATCCGGCAATGGAAGATTACCAAATTGATATTATGATTGGTGAAGGCCCTGCAGCAAGATCAATAAAGCTGGATTTGCCTCCCTTTACTTTAGTTGGGGCAACCACTCGGGCAGGGTTACTCACCTCACCTTTACGTGATCGTTTTGGTATTGTGCAACGACTGGAGTTTTATTCCGTAGATGAGCTGGCTACTATTGTTGCACGCTCGGCAAAAGTGCTAGGTATTATTATTGAACCCACGGGGGCGGCGGAAATTGCAAGACGATCACGCGGAACGCCTCGAATTGCTAATCGGTTATTACGTCGTGTACGTGATTTTGCCGAAGTAAAGGGTAATGGTATTATTTCGAGTGATATTGCTGATCAAGCTCTAAAAATGTTGAAAATTGATCATAATGGATTTGATTCATTAGATAGAAAGTTGTTGTTAACAATGATTGATAATTTCGATGGCGGACCTGTTGGTTTAGACACCTTGGCAGCTGCTATCAGTGAAGAAAGAGGAACGATTGAAGACGTTCTAGAGCCTTATTTATTACAGCAGGGCTTTATTATGCGGACACCTCGGGGGCGAGTCGTTACATCAAAAGCGTATTTGCATTTTGGACTGAAAGCACCTGAGAAAGAATTAGAAAATGATACTATTTTTCAGATAGAATAAAAGTTTTATATTATGACAATTTTTCATTGGCCCATTCGGGTTTATTACGAAGATACCGATGCGGGTGGCGTGGTATTTTATGCAAATTACTTGAAATTTTTTGAACGAGCACGTACTGAAATGTTAAGAGACATGGGGTTCGAGCAAGATCAATTAATTTCTGAACAAAAAATAATATTTGTGGTCAGATCTGTTCAGCTAGATTATATGAAGCCAGCTCGCTTTAATGATGCACTTGAGGTCAGTGCAGAAGTGACACTAGCAAAAAAAGTAACTCTAAATTTTGAGCAAGTCGTTACTCGAAACGATGAAGTCTTGTGTAAAGGCAATATTCGAATTGCCTGTTTAGATGCTGAAACGATGAGACCAAAAACTATTCCTGATACATTATTACAGCAGTTAAAACATGACTAACGATTTATCTATTGTTCACCTGATTGCAAATGCCAGCTTTGTTGTGCAATTTGTAATGTTTATTTTATTGGCAGCTTCTGTTGTTTCATGGACGTTTATTTTTTATAAGCGTAAACAATTTAAACAGTCTATTGAAGTTACTGAAGAATTTGAACAAGCTTTCTGGTCGGGGCAAGACCTGGCTGTTTTGTATAAAAAATTAACAGCTAATGATTTTGAAGCTGAAGGGATTGAAAAGATATTTCTGGTTGGCTACAAAGAGTTTTCCAGAATGCAGCAAATGGAAAATGTATCACCTGCTGTACAGGTTGAAAGTGCTCAACGCGTGATGAATATTGAAGTTACGCGGGAGCTTGATCGTTTGGAAGAGACGTTACCTTTTTTAGCGACGGTGGGTTCAACCAGTCCTTATGTTGGATTGTTTGGTACTGTTTGGGGAATTATGAATTCATTTCGAGCCTTAGGCGATGTTAAGCAGGCAACTTTAGCGCATGTTGCTCCTGGTATTGCTGAGGCACTCATTGCCACCGCCATTGGATTGTTTGCAGCGATTCCTGCCGTAGTGAGCTATAACCACTTTTCAACTCGTCTGGATAAATTAGCTGGGCGTTATGAATTGTTTGTGGATGAGTTTGTGGTGTTGTTACAGAGACAGGCGCATAGTTAATGGCTCGTCGCGTTAAGAGAAGAAAACCGATGGCAGAGATCAATGTGGTTCCCTACATTGATGTTACCCTGGTTCTTTTGATTATTTTTATGATTACTGCGCCTTTGGTACAAACTGGGGTTGATGTTGATCTTCCTCAAGCTGATACAGCGCCTGTTGAGCAAGATAATATTCCACCAGTGATTGTATCTGTTGATAAGTATGGGCAATACTTTATTGATATTGGTGAGCGAGATGACGAGCCTGTTAGCGCTGAAGTTTTGCTTTATCGAGTGGCTGCGGTATTAAGAAATAAGCCAAAAACTCAAGTGTATATTCGAGGCGATCAAACTGTTGCTTATGGAAAAGTCGTCAGTGTAATGGCGGCTTTAAAAAATGCAGGTGTACCTAGTGTAGGCTTGATGACTAGTTCGTTTGAGCAATAAGTTATGACGATTTATCAGAAGTTTGGTTTTTATTTTCTAATCGCCTTAAGCTTGCACTTGGGAATCTTAGGTTTATTTGGGATTAATGTAGAGAATGAGTCAGAACTTATTCAGCATAAGCCAATACCTGAGATTATTAAAGCCTCCGTTCTGGATGATGAAAAAATTCTGCAAGAGGCTAATCGATTAAAGAATAATGAAGAAAATAAACGAGTTTTTCAGAAAAAACAGCAAACAGCATTAGAAAATAAACGTAAAAAAGAACAAAAGTTGCTGGTTGAAGCTAAGAAAAAAAGGAAAAAGGAAGAAAAAAAGCTTAAGGCGTTAGAGAAAAAACGTAAAGACCAGGCGGTTAAGGAAAAGAAAAGGCTGGCAAAAATCAAGAAACAAAAAGTCCTGGAAGCCGCTCGATTAGCAAAAATTAAGACGCAGCAATTGGCAGAGAAAAAACGCAAAGATGAATTGCGTAAAAAAGAAGATGAAAAACGTGAATTGGCGCGTCAGGCTGAACAGAAAAAACAGCAGGTATTGTTAGAAACTCAAAAGAGGGTAGCGGCAGACAAAGCGGCAAAGCTAAAAAGACAGGCTAATGAGAAAAGAGCTGAGCAAGGTAGAGATAAGAAATCGACAGTCACATCGACTGCCGCTATTATGCAGAAAGTAACTAATCGTTGGATTAGACCCTTGTCATCAGTAAAAGGTTTAACGTGTAAGGTGCGTGTTAAGTTATTACCTTCGGGTGATGTGATGGATGTTCAAGTGATTAAAAGTAGTGGTGATGCAATATTCGACCGTTCAGCTGAAAATGCAGTGCGAAAGGCATCTCCTTTACCTGTTCCGACTAAAAGAGCATTATTCAGTAAACATTTTAGAACCTTTATCTTTAATTTTAAACCTGAATAACGACTTAGGGTGTATTTGATTAAGAAAAAGTATATTGAAGGTAGGAGGGGCCTATTGGCCGCGTCTGAGAAAGATTAAGAGAATCGCGAGCAAAGGTCCTTCCTACCCAATGCCTTTATTCCTTAGCTTTATGATATCGGGTGTGTTTCCTATCTAATGTTATGTATTCAATAGATAATTAAAATAATATGTATAGTTTATTAAGAAAAGTTTTATTCATCAGTCTGGTGGTTTTATTTACACCTTTTGCTCGTGCCGAATTAATCATAGAAATAACCAAAGGTGTGGAAACGGCTGTACCTATTGCTGTGGTTCCTTTTGGTTGGCGTGGGATAACTAAACAATCACCTGTTGATTTATCAGCCGTTATTAAAGGCGATTTGACACGTAGTGGTTTATTTAAGGGACTGGCTACCAATGATATGCTGACAATGCCAACAGGCAAAGAGCAGGTCAGATTCAGAAATTGGCGCGCTTTAGGGCAAGAATATTTGGTGATTGGTTCTGTTCAGCAAGTTGCTAGACGGTATCAGGTACAGTTTCAATTGTTTGATGTGTATAAAGGCGAGCAATTAATAGGTTATAGGCTAACGGTTCCAGCCAGTGATTTAAGACGCACTGCACATCATATCAGTGATTTGGTTTACCATAAATTAACGGGAAAGAAAGGTGATTTTAGCAGTCAGATTGCTTATATAACGAGTTTCTCTAAAGCTAATAAACAAAAGGTTTATAAGTTATTAGTTGCTGATGCCGATGGTTTTAATCCAAGAATAATTGCTACTTCTTCTGAGCCGTTAATGTCACCTACCTGGTCACCAGACAATAAAAAGATTGCTTATGTTTCATTTGAAAATAAACGATCAGCCATTTATATTCAAACATTGGCCACAGGGAAAAGAATTAAAGTGTCTGGGTATAAGGGTATTAATGGCGCACCAGCATTTTCACCAGATGGATCGCGATTAGCACTGACTCTTTCTAAAGATGGCAGTGCTGATATTTATATTTTGAATTTAAATAATCGATCATTGAGTAAGTTGACTAAAAGTTATGGTATTGAGACGGAAGCGACTTGGTCACCTGATGGAAGAACCATTGTTTATACCTCTGATCGTGGCGGTAAACCTCAGTTGTATAAAATTTCAAGTCAAGGTGGAAAATCTAGTCGCTTAACCTTTAATGGTGATTATAATGCGCGGGGACGCTTTTCGGCTGATGGAAAAAATATTGTCATGGTTCATGCAAACCGAGGTGACTATAGAATTGCAATTATGGATTTTGCAACACGTACGACTAATGTATTGACTGCGGGCAGGTATGATGAATCCCCCAGTTTTTCAGCAAATGGTGATATGGTGTTATATGCATCTAAAAAAGCAGGGCGAAGTGTTTTATCCGCTGTTTCAATTGATGGTAAAATGCGCCAGAGCTTTACTTTTGATAGTGGTGATGTACGTGAACCTGCTTGGTCGAATTAAAACCATTCATGTACTATGATTAATGAAAAGTTAAAAATTTAGCAAAGGGATAAAAATGAAAATCAATAAACGAGTGTTGGCTTTTACAGTAAGTATTGCGATCTTATCGGGTTGTAGTTCTACAGAAGAAAAACAAGGAAGTCTGTTAGAAGGGGAGTTAAATGCAGAAAACAATAATGCATTAACAAGCGGTGTTTCAAATGGAGGTTCTCTTTCTGGCGAACAATTTGGTACTAATAGTTTAGGCAATGGACAAGTTGGGTTGAGTCGATTAGGTGCAGAATTTAGTGATCCTGCAAATCCTTTATCTAAGCAAACCGTTTATTTTATGTATGACAGCAGTCAAATACAGCAGGATTTTATTCCTGTGGTTGCTGCGCATGCACAATATTTAATCAGTCATCCTCAGCAACGGGTTATTTTAGAAGGGCATGCTGATGAGCGAGGCTCGCGTGAATATAATATTGCTTTGGGTGAGCAGCGAGCAAAATCAGTTTATAGAATGATGAAAGTTCAAGGTGTTTCAGATAGTCAAATGGAAGTTGTTAGCTATGGTGAAGAAAAGCCATCGGCTGAAGGGATGGATGAAGCTTCCTGGCAGCTGAACCGTCGAGTTGAAATTGCTTATCAGGTGCAATAAATGAATAAGTCCTTGCTTTTGATGTTGTGTGCTTGCTCAACTGTTTATGCTGAATCTAGAGCGTTGCCCCCTGTTGTTGATAATTCAATTTATCCGGGTGGCTCGGCGGGCTTTAGCTCAACGGCGCCTTCTGCTAATGCAATGTATGAAGTATTGGGGCGATTAGAGCAGTTACAGCTTGAAGTGCAGCAGCTTAGAGGTATGGTTGAGGAACAGTCTCAAACTATTGTTGATTTAAAAAAGAGGCAGGGAAATATTTATTCGGATCTGGATTTACGTTTACAGGAGTTGAGCAGTAAAACCACACGCTTGAAATCAGCTGAGTCAGGACAAAAAATTCCAGCGGCTACAGCTGTAGTAAGTGTTTCACCGGTGGTGAAACAGTCAGCTGAAGATGTAAAGCCAGTGGTTAATGAAAATAAGGCACCTTCTATTGTTAGTGAAAAAGATCGTTATCAGGCTGCCTATGAAATGCTAAGAAATGGTCATAATAACCGAGCGATAAAGCAGTTTAAGGCCTTGATTTTAGCTTCTCCAAAGGGGGAGTTTGCTGATAATTCTCAATATTGGTTAGGTGAAGCTTATAAGGTTAATCAGAATTTGATTTCTGCTAAAGAGGCCTTTCTTAAGGTGGTGACTGATTATGTGGGGAGTCCTAAGGTGCCTGATGCTTTATTAAAATTAGGATATATTGAATTTGAAATGAATAATATGGCGGAGGCGCGTGATTATTTAACTCAAATAACCGTAGCTCATCCTGATACAACAGCTGCACATTTAGCAGCAAAAAAACTGAAGCAAATGGGAGATATGCTGCTTTAATGGAAAAATCGTTAAAAATTACTGAGATCTTTTATTCTCTGCAAGGTGAAAGTAATACCGTGGGTTTACCTACGGTATTTATACGTTTAACAGGCTGTCCACTTCGTTGTAGTTATTGTGATACTGCGTATGCTTTTTCTGGCGGAGAGCGGCAAACAATATCATCCATTATTGAGCAAGTAGATACATTCAAAGCGAAATATATCACTGTTACGGGTGGCGAACCTTTAGCGCAGACTGATTGTCATGACTTAATTAGCCAACTTTTGGATAAAGGCTATTGTGTGTCGATAGAAACGAGTGGGGCAATAGATGTCTCATTAGTTGATAGTCGGGCAGTTAAAGTGATGGATTTAAAGACCCCAGCATCAGCTGAGATGGATAAAAATAACTATCAAAATATTGAGTTTTTATCTGAGAAAGACCAGGTGAAGTTCGTTATTGCGGATAATGAAGATTATGAATGGTCTAAAGCAATGATACGACAATATGATTTAGATACTCGTTGTGAAATTCTGTTTTCACCTGTGGTGGGGCAATACAATCCAACTGTTTTAGCTGAAAATATTATTCGGGATAATCTTCCTGTACGATTTCAAATTCAACTTCATAAATATCTTTGGGATGATGCCCAAGGGAAATAAAAAATACATGCAAAAAAAAGCAATAATCCTGTTATCTGGCGGGTTAGATTCAATTACTGTTTTGGCTCAGGCTAAACAACAAGGTTATCAATGTTATGCATTAAGCTTTGATTATGGACAGCGGCATAATGCAGAACTTGATGCAGCAAGAAAGATTGCTCTGGATTACCATACGGAAGAGCATAAGGTCATTAATCTTGGCTTAGGTTCTATTGGCGGCTCTGCATTAACTGATGATCATATCGAGGTGCCAAATACCCCACAAGAAGGGATTCCTGTTACCTATGTGCCCGCTAGAAATACAGTGTTTTTATCTTTTGCACTGGGTTGGGCAGAAGTTGTAGGATCATGTGATATTTTTATCGGTGTCAATGCGGTTGATTATTCTGGTTACCCCGATTGTCGACCTGCTTTTATTGAGGCATTTCAAACCTTAGCAAATCTGGCTACAAAAGTAGGGGTTGAAGGGTCTGAGATTAAAATACATGCGCCTCTTATTCACTTGAGTAAAGCGGATATTATTAAGCAGGGTACCGCATTAGGGGTAGACTATAAACACACAGTATCCTGTTATTCAGCCGATAAAAAAGGGCGTGCTTGTGGAATCTGTGATGCTTGCCGGCTAAGAAAGGTAGGGTTTGCAGATGCTCAGGTAGAGGATTCTACGCGCTATCAATAAATTAAACTTTCGCTAGGTACTTTATGCTGTGAATAAATAATTTGGACTTAATCAGAGGTTCCTTAAGTGTTAATAGTGGTTTTAGTTAGTTTACCAGCTACTCCATTGCTCGGTTAATAGCGTCTAGCAATTTATTTTGATCTATTGGTTTTGTGATGTAATCAAAAAACTCAGGTGATTGGCCTTTTGAAACATCATTAGGCATTGCATTAGCAGAAATGATAATCACTTTTGTTGTTTCAGTTAAATTATGTTTTTTCAATTCTTTATAAACCTCAAAACCATCCATATCAGGTAAGTTAATATCTAATAATATAATTTGAGGTTTGATTTTTAAAGCGGCCTGTATCCCCAGGGTAACCGCATATAAATTTCAACCTGAAAAGATCACTTTTTTTCTAAACTGATCATTCAATGCGGCTTTAAAACGATTTTTCTTCAAACTCATTTTCGAGGACTCTTTCTTTCGTAAATTAATCGGGATCTGTCGAACAATATTAAAATTTTCTGGCGAATAACGGATACGTGAGTCATCTTCTCTAAAAGTCACATTAAGTACCCAGTGCAATGAATTCTCTACACCCCAATGAGACCTAGCAGCGTTACTAAGCAGGTTGATAAATAATACCAATCCCAATATATTTACATCTGAACTGAGAAATCGTCATTCCTGCAGGTTCTTAGCAGGAATCTATTCGTTGTGAATCTAGATTCCTGCTAAAAAAATGCAGGAATGACGAGGTGTTGGTTGAGTCAGTTGTTTTAAAGGATAGAGGGGTAGTTACAAAGAACTTTTTCTTCTAACGCCCGCAAGACCGATTAAACTTGAGCCAAATAACCAGACTGCTGCTGGTACAGGGACTGCAGAAACTGAAGAATCTATTGAGGTGAGACGACCCACTAAATCTACTGAAGCTGATGAATTCTCAAGGACTCGGAAAGAATGATCAACAGAAAAACCATCTCCATTTAAGTTTTGAAAGCCAATAAACTCTAAGGTATATTCAATATTTCCAGATAAAAGGGTGCTTGATGAAAAAGTATTATTAAAGTCTACAAAATCTGCATTTTCAGCAGCTGAACGTGAAATATTTGGGGTATTAATTAAATCAAGGTGAAAAGAAAAAGATTCTGTACTATTGGTCGGTTGATTAAGGTTGAAATCGATATCTAAATCAATATGATTAGCCCCCGTTCCTGATAATAGGGTACCGTTGAAGAATGTTAATGTACCAAAAACAAAGCCTTCATTTTCGTTTACATTAAAGCTATTTCCGACATAAGACAGGCTACTAGGTGGCTCAGTTGAGATTGATGGAGTCCCCCATGTAAAATGATTTGATCCTACTCCCGAGGTAACTAATTTCTTTTCGCCAGTTGGATTAGTAAAAAGGCCAGCACTTGTTCCTTGAACTACAGAGGCGTTTGCTGAAATACTTCCCAATAATAATGCTGTCAATAATAGTTGTTTCATTTGTTTACCTACTAATATAAAAATTAAGTTTTGCGGCTCAGCAATCTCAATTAAATAGGATGAGACCTGAAACTTTCCGACCCTATTTCACAATAGGTTTGGCTATTATTTAAATAAATATAATTTACTTAATTTGTATATAGCAGGGATAATGCCAACTTTTAAAAGTGTGATAAATAAGGCTTAAGCTCCATTGAATTGTGGGTTGACTGACAAAGTTGTCAGGTCAAAAAGACAGGGTTGTCATGATGGCGTCATAGTTGGCAGGTCAAAATTAACAGTTCATTTTTTGTTTTAAGGTAGAGTCAATACCTATGCCCAAAGGACATGGTTTTACTTATCCCCTATAAGGAAATTTTTGTATGACCTATTATGTAGGCTTAAAATAAAATCCCTTTTATATTAAAAAATACTTAAGGAACCTCTAATCAAGTCCAATTAGTTTTAGCTTGCTAAAACTGCCGATATTTTCCACGAAGATCGGCGCAATAGAGTGACTATTACCCCTCACTTCATGAAAAATAGCGACAGTTTTTTCTGCGCTAAATTCTAACCAACTTAATCAGAGGCTCCTTAACGCATATAGAGGACTTTCTTAATTACAACACCCCCCTTACATGGACCAAAAGAAAAATAAAATGTGTCAGAGTCTGTTATAAAGAAGTTGAGAATAATGTTTCTGAAAGTTTGGTTTTAGAGCTTACTTTAGAAGATGGAATACTTTTAACGGATGAGTTAAGTGATCAGGTTGTGCTATATACGGTTTTAATACATTACTCAATAAAACAGGCACTAATAATGTCATCTAGTATTATTGTTAATCTAGATTAACCTAAATCAATCGCTTTCAATAACAAAAATATGAAAATTAGCTTTCTTGCATCACATGGTGGAACAGCCGCTAAACAAATAATTGCTGCTATTCGTAGTCATTCCTTAGATGCCGAAATAGGTGTTGTTATTAGCAATAACCCTGATTCAGTTATTTGTGATTGGTGTCATGAAAATGCAGTTAAAGTTGTGTGCATTAATGGAAACACGCACTCGCTTGAATCAGCGGCTGATAAGGCCATTTATGAAGTTTTACTTAAAGCTGAAACAGATTTAATTGTCTTGTCTGGCTATATGAAGAAAATAGGTAAGACGACATTAGCTGAATATTCAAATAGAATTTTAAATATACACCCATCACTCTTACCCAAACATGGGGGTAAAGGTCTTTATGGTGATAGGGTTCATCAATCGGTTATTGCTTCGGGTGATAGGCAATCTGGTGCAACGGTACAATTTATTAACGAAGAATATGATGAAGGCCCAATTATTTCACAACAGACAGTAGAAGTAGTGAAAGGAGAAACGGTTGAAACGCTTAAAGCTAAAGTTCAAGCTATTGAAGGTGAACTCTATTTAAGTAGCATCAAAAGAATTATGGATGAAGGTTCAGTGTATTCTGGAAATGCCAGTATTTAGACTTTTTGAGTCATTATTTTAATAAGGCTAAATTAAATAGTGGAGTCACTAGCGGTATTCTCACGCCAGTTTAGTTATGGCAACCCATTCTCGTATAATACAGCTAGACAAAAAATACCTAACACAACAAATATCAACTTATGGCTATTAGCTCCACCATTAACAAAATTTCACTCAATATTGCTGATATGGATAGGCATTATTATGAAAATCATGAATTAACTGTCGCACAGCACCCCTCTGAAACTGACTTCCGTTTTATGATTCGTCTCATTGCATTTATGGTAAATGCAAGTGAAGCATTGAGTTTTACCAAAGGATTAAGTACAGATGATGAACCTGAACTCTGGCAAAAGACACTCACTGATGAAATTGAGTTATGGATTGAATTAGGGCAACCTGATGAAAAAAGAATTCGTAAAGCATGTGGCCGGGCTAAGGAAGTAATTATCTATACGTATGATGAGCGTAAGGCAAAAGTTTGGTGGGAACAGCGGCAAAAAAAGTTGCAACGTTTTAGTAATCTCAAGGTATTTCATATTAATGCGATAGGTGTGGAAGCAATGGCTAAACGATCGATGCAGTTGCAGTGTAATATTCAGGATGGAGAAATCTATCTGAATGATGATGATTCAAACTTCACTATTACATTGGATAGCTACTAAGTAGGTGTCCAAAACATTTGTTGAAAATTTTAAATAAGCTACATGACTTGAATTTACCAAACATTAAAAGGTGTAATACCAATCCCAATAAATAATCACGCTAATAACCGTCATTCCCGAAATCTTTAATCGGGAATCCATGCACGCACATAGATTCCTGCTAAGAACCTGAAGGAATGACGATTTCTCAGTTCAGGTGTAA
>Ga0209395_1001125_pt1 | contig 38289 bp, 29 predicted proteins | sample GOMGulsemesocosm_3_FD_184635 | JGI IMG/M metagenome (GOLD analysis project Ga0209395, IMG submission 184635) | Methane-oxidizing microbial communities from mesocosms in the Gulf of Mexico - GOM9D Gulf of Mexico (SPAdes) (version 2) | ecosystem: Environmental > Aquatic > Marine > Cold seeps...
TGCAATGAACAAACGTTCAAGTTGCGCTTAGTATAATGGCCTGCTGGCGACTATGCGCAATTAAGTCACGATAAAAAGTGGTGCCGATATCATCAATATGTTGTTGGTTCCGCTGATACCAAATAAGTGCCGGTCTAAAATCAGGTTTTGTGCTGATCCGTTGCGAAGTACGAATAAGTGCCTGCTCTATTATCTTCAGGTGTTGATAATTAGATAACCAGTCCCCTGCAATCATTCGCTGGCTTACCACTTCAAAATTACTTGGTTGCTGAGCCCGGTCAATCGCCAAGTCTTGATAGACTCGCTGCGCAAAATCGCTTAACGCAATATTGCTAAATTCTTCAAAATGCTTAGCAATAATGTGATCTAATAATATGTCGAGGATTATGCCTGAAAAGCGTCGCAATGGCCCAAGTTCGACTTTCAATGGTTTAAGCGAATGATGACTGTCGGTATATATATCAATTTTTCGATGCAACCTAATCCCGAGTTGCCAAGAGGGGTTAAGCTCGTCAAGTACCGCACCTTTAATAAAGTCACCCAGCAAGTTGCCAGTTATTGAGGTGTTAGTCAGGTAAGCAAGATGAGCATGGGCTAAAAAGTTCACAATGGCTCCAGTGTAACGGCTTTAAAATGTATCTTATACCATTTGTATTAATTATGTGGTTTTGTTGTGCCGCAGTAAATGAATTAGCACAAGGCGAATATTGACGGGTAAACTGTTCACTTTACCGTTAAACAATAAACAAATTACCCATCAAACATCACTAGACTAAAGTCGTAGTTCAAATAGTAATCAGCTCGTCTATTTATTGAGTTACAGTTAACGCGGCGCAACAAATTTATTAACTTTTATTTAGCTGTGCCAACAAAAAAAACACTGCGTTAACATTCACAAATCCAACATCGCAGCACCAAAGAATTAACATTACAAAATCAGCTACTGGCTAACTAATCAAAGCCAAAACATAACAGTAAATACATATGTTTCATTGGCTTAACAAGTCAGATTTATTGTCACCCCTTACGCAACCAACCAATTGATTTAACTAACATTTAACATAAGACATTGACCTGTCGAATAGTTTGTTATTAAGCATGAATAAATATGCAATTAAGCGCTAACTGCATGCCTAAAATTCAACCATTTTGATTTTACATAGCGAGATTAAATAGGTAATCTGCCGCCCTCAACTTGTATGAGTATGCATACTTAGTGCGACGTTAAAAATAGCCGGCCACTAAATTACACATCAAGAAAACCCAAGTTAAGGTAAATGAAGTGACTACAAAAACAACATACGGCATCAAGACGATGCTGACATTTATTATTCCGTCATTAATAGGCTTACTATTATTTATGACACCCATTAGCTACCATGACGCAATCACCATTCCTATTGCCATTGTATCAAAAAGCATGTTAAGTATTCTTGGTGACTCTGTTACCGCCATTGTAACTGGTGTGATTGTTTTCAGTACGGCGGTATCTGTATTAACTAAGCTGTTCAAACCAAAATTAATCACCGAGCATAGTTTTTTAAATTCGTTATTTAATGTAACCCCTGTGTGGTTATTAGTTCGCTTATTAGGCGCGACGTTTGTAACACTCACGTTTTTAAAAATTGGCCCAGAAGCGATCACTTCTGGTGGCACTGGTGCATTAATTCTAAATGACCTGTTACCTTCGTTATTTAGCGTTTTCATTCTGGCCGGTATGCTAATGCCATTATTAATGAATTTTGGTTTATTAGAGTTCGTTGGTACCCTGCTGACTAAAATTATGCGTCCCGTATTCAATTTACCAGGTCGCAGTGCAGTCGACTGTATGACATCGTGGTTAGGTGATGGCAGTGTCGCTATCTTGATGACCAGCAAGCAATATGAAGGCCGCCTTTATACGCAACGTGAAGCTGCTGTTGTTGGCACCACGTTCTCTGCTGTTTCAATTACTTTTTCTTTAGTGGTTATTTCTCAAGTTAAATTAGAGCACATGTTTGTGCCATTTTATTTAACCGTTTGTTTTGCTGGTATTATGGCTGCGATTATCGTGCCTAAGCTGCCGCCATTATCATGGAAAAAAGATCTGTATATTGATGGCACTGCACCTAAGCCAGATGACGAAGTTATTCCAAAAGGGCATGGTGTATTCTCATGGGGCCTTGAACAAGCATTAGCAAAAGCATCACAGGCTAATGGCTTTAAGCAAACGTTAAACGATGGCGTAAAAAATGCTGTTGATATGGTGTTTGGAGTTATCCCAGTAATTATGGGTATTGGTACTATTGCACTTATCATTGCTGAGTACACGCCTGTATTCCAGTACTTGGGCATGCCGTTTATTCCATTACTTGAATTATTGCAAATTCCAGAAGCTGTTAGCGCATCACAAACTGTTGTGGTTGGTTTTGCCGATATGTTTATTCCGTCAATTTTAGCGGGTTCAATTGAATCGGATATGACACGTTTTGTCATCGCGGCGTTGTCTGTTACTCAATTGATTTACCTAAGTGAAGTCGGCGCATTATTATTGGGCAGCAAAATCCCGGTAAACATCGCTGAGTTGTTCTTAATTTTCATCCTAAGAACCTTAGTAACATTACCAATTATTGCTGGTTTAGCGCACCTAATTTTCTAATTAGCGGTTCTAAGTTTCAGTTGCCCAGAGTAGTTCGCTACTCTGGGCTTTTTTTTGCCTATTGCCTTTCAACTAACTAGTCGATATTTGCCATCGCTAAACTGGCAGATAAAGTCGTAACAACACAAAAAACACCACGCTTGCGCTTAACGTTAAATAGATACTGCTGGTTTTCTTCGCCACAACGATGGCGACAAGCGCTGCTAATAAATAAGGATTGGTCGGGCTAAGGTTTAATTGGCTGTCTTTAACAAAGATTATTGGCACCCATATTGCGGTTAATACCGCTGGCGCACTAAAACTTAAAAAACGGCCGACTTTAGGACCTATCCGTATTGGTAGGCTTGGATCCAGAAACAGATAACGGCTGGTAAAAGTAATGATGGCTAATAGCACAATGGTCAGCAGATTCATGGTAACTCCTCGAGTGATGGTCCATTGCACTTAGTATTGATCACTAACTTCGCTTGAATTGTTGTCGTAAGGTAGCCACACCACATTGCGATAACCGACGCTAAGACCAAGCCGAGCTCCCAGTTAAGCAGCTTAAATACAACGGATAATAGCGCAGCCACTACCACTGTGACGATCATGGCAACATTGACTATCGACGGTATGACCAACGCGATAAAGGTGACGGCTATGGCAAAATCAAGCCCGAGATTGGTCAGATCAGGCAAGTAAGCGCCAGCAACAATACCAATCACATTCCACAGTAACCAACACAGATAAAAACTGCCGCCGGCGCCAAGTCCATAGACCAATTGCAGTTTCCCCCGCAGCGACTTAGACTGGCCCGATAACGCAAATAATTCATCGGTTAATAAAAACCCAAGGCTGGCCCGCCACCGCAGCGGTAAGTGTTTTAACTTGTCTCGTAGCGCTAGGCCATATAAAAAATGCCGTGAACTGATAACAGTTGCCGTAAATAGAATGGTCACTAACGGCGCTTGTTCGTACATCAATTGAGTAACAATCAGCTGTACAGCACCAGCAAATACTAACGCTGGCATTAATAAGGCTTCTAACGTACTAAAGTCACGCTGAATAGCTAACGATCCGCACAAAATTCCCCAAGGTAGAACGGCTAAGTTTAAGGGCAGCATATCTAGTGCGCCTTGCCGTGCTCGATATAAATAGGCAGATCTTCGATCAAATGCCATTGCATACTCCAAAATTAATCACTGAAGCTGCAGCATCGCACGGCTAGCACGCAAAAAATTGGATGTTATTGCGCAGGTTATATCTCATTGCTAGAGATATCAGCGGCTAACTTGCCACCTGACGCGCATAATTACTTGGCGTAACCCCATTGGCTTTTTTGAAATGACGATGAAAATGACTTTGATCGTAAAAACCAATGTCGGTCGCGACATCAACCACTTTATGTCCTTGGCGCAGCAAGGTTTTACTTTTACGTAACCGATGTTGAATTTGATAGGCATGTGGCGGTAAGCCATAACGTTTTTGAAACTGTCTAACCAGATAAAAAGGCGAAAAGTCGGTTAAGGTTGCTAGCTGATCCAACGAAATTTGCTGGTGTAAATTGTCTTGAATATACTGACGAATCCATTCCATTTTTACATTTGAAGTGTGGGTATTAGCAAGCTCAGTACTGGTTTTACCGTGTTTTAACATTAGCCGAGTGAGCACGCCATAGAGCATCGTTTCACGCAGCAATGGGTTGTCGGACAACGAAAGTGTCGTAAATAGTTGGCTTAATTGATTGGCCATTTGACTATCTTCAATCACCGCTTGGGGAAAATACGGCGCGAATCCTGACGCTAAACCTACATCTTCGGCCAATTGTGTAAATTGTGCAGGGGTTGGTGATAAGCCGCGATACGACCATCCGGCTTGGCTGCCAGATTGTCCGGTATGCACCTCATCAGCATTGACAATAATAATGCTACGCTCCGGCGCGATGTACTTAATACCTGCACTATCGAATACTTGAGCGCCCTTTTCAATCACGTTAATTGAATAAGTGTCGTGGCAGTGCTTAGAGAAATTATAATGACAAAAATTGGCGTCGACCATTTCAAGCCCACCAAGTTCTTGCAGGTGCTTAAACTGAACGCGCTCTGTTACTGATGCCATAACACTAAACCATATAAAATTGACTACTGGGTAATGTAGCGTAAAACGCGCGCAATTGTTTGTACAAAATTGCGCTTTTAGCCAATTTTTAGTAAACGTGAAACGAGCAGTCTTAACCGATAATCCATGATGATTTAAATGACCTTGCATTGCCAATAAATAAATTAATTGACACTGGTCTAACCTGCTGAAAGAATGAATGTTCGTAAATTAAACTTACTGGGACGAGAATGAGTCACGTAGAATCAGAGCAAATAACATTTGAGTGTCAAGACAAATACCAGCTCACAGGCACGCTCTTTAAACCTAAAGGTGATCTGAAAGGTGCTGTGGTTATTGGCCCTGCGACCGGAATTAAACGTCAATTTTACCGTCATTTCGCCACTTACCTCGCCGAGCATGGTTACGGTGTTCTAACCTTTGATAACCGTGGCATAGGCCAATCATTAGTTGGCCATGTCCGCGAAAGTAAAGCCTCATTACAATGCTGGGGCGAGCAAGATTTACCGGCCGCATTAACCACATTAGTTGGTCATTTCCCTGAGGTTCCCTACCATTTAGTGGGCCATAGTGCCGGCGGACAGTTGATTGGCCTAATGAATAATGCCGCCAAACTTAGCTCAATGTACACCGTTGCTAGCTCATCAGGTCGCTTGAGCAACATGAAAATGCCTTATTGGTTTAAGGCGCAGTTTTTTATGAATCTGTTTATTCCACTTAATAATTTGTTGTTTGGCCATACCAAATCGCAACTCGTAGGCATGGGCGAACCGCTGCCACTGGCTGTTGCGGGTCAGTGGCGCCAGTGGTGCAATGGCCAGGGTTACGTAAAAACGGCTTTTGGCCACAGCATAACAACTCATTATTATGACCAACTAACCTTGCCAACAATGTGGGTTAATGCGACCGATGATGACATTGCTAACCAGGCAAATTTAGCCGATATGTTATCAGTATTCAAAAACATTAAAGTAGATACTCTAACGGTTTCACCAAAAACATCTGAACTATCGGAAATCGGCCACATGAAGTTCTTTAGTCGAAAATCACAAACCTTATGGCCCCATGCCTTAACATGGTTCCACCAGCACAACGGCACCAAAAACAACGCAACTGGTCAATCAAACGAATAGTTAACGATGCCCAGTAACCAAGACGACCGTTCATTGGGTGATGGTCGTTCGTTCGTTATTATTATGCACAGCCACCAGCCATCCAATGTAATGCTTTACGTAATCCGCTCCATTTTGGTCGTTAACGCGTGTTTTATCTGCGGCCATTCACTATCAATAATCGAAAATATTGCACTGTCTCTGACTGAATTATCACTTAATATTTTTTGCTGACGCATAATCCCTTCAAATGTTGCGCCTAAGCGCAGAATTGCCGCGCGTGATTTATCATTAAGCTTATGGGTTTTAAATTGAACACGAATGGCGCCAAGTTCTTCAAATGCATGCTTTAACAGGCAGTATTTAGCGTGTGTATTAATGTGGCTGCGTTGATATTTAGGTGTAATAAAGGTAAAGCCAATTTCTAAGTTTCGGTCTTCGCGATGAATATCACAATAGCGGGTACTACCGACAAATTCACCGGTTTGATTATCGAAAATAGCAAAAGCGACATGTTGACCGCTTGCCATCATGATTTGAGAATAGGCTAACCAGTCTTTCGTTGCCTCAATAGAGCTGCATTTGTCAGGCAATGACCAACGCCAAATGTCACTAAAACAACCCGCTTGATAAAATTGATTTAAATGCGCCATGCTTAACGGTCGTAGGGTGACTTTATCGGTAGTAAGGGTAACAGCTTGCGGTGTAAACATAAGTATCTCCATAAAATGATTGGTGATATCTTGCACCATCATGGTATAAACAAAACAACCAGTTTTTGATTTATGACTATACCAAGCCAATGAAGACACTTAATTTAACACTCGCCAAGACTAAATTACCCATCTATTTAAAGATTGCTAATGCCTTACGAACCGCCATTAATGCGGGTCATGTCGCGCCAAGTGAACCGTTACCGTCTGCACGGTCATTAGCCACCCAATTAAGCGTTAATCGACATACGATAATGGCGGCTTACCAAGAATTAGTTGCTCAAGGTTGGGTTGAAACACAACAGCGACGAGCATACACAGTTGCCAAAACGTTACCGATAGCGCATGCAGTAGCTAAACACACTGCTCAACTTACGGACACACCGCAACATCAGTGGCGAGTGACAAAGCCCCTTGATAGCGAGCTAGCCGAAGTAGCGACTCAATACCCATTTAACTTTGCAGGAGGCTCACCAGATATTGAGCTGTTTCCATTTCATGAATTTAAGAGTTATCTTAATAACGCGCTGACAAGACCACCCATAGATGAATTGAATTACGGGAATAATCAAGGGTTTACGCCATTAATTGAACAGGTTAGTACTTACCTTCGACGTGTCCGATCTATTACCAACAAAGAAATAATTGTTGTCAATGGCACACAAGAAGCGCTCTATATCCTGGGTCAAATATTGCTAAAAACAGGCGATAAAGTCGCGGTTGAAAGTTTGGGTTATCGCCCCGCGTGGTCAGCATTACAAAATGCCGGCGCGCAGTTAATTGGGATTAAACAAACAGCACAAGGGATCGACGTAGAACACCTTGAACAGATGTTCAAACAACATAAAATTAGGTTGTTATACCTAACCCCATTACATCAATACCCTACTACCACAACCTTATCTGCCGCTAAACGATTACAGATTTATCGGTTAGCCCAAGCGTACAACATTGCGATCATTGAAGACGATTACGATCACGAATTTCATTACGACAGTCAACCCTTAGCCCCGATGGCTGCGAGCGACCCTTCGGGTTTGATTATTTACCTATCGAGTTTTTCAAAAATAATGTTTCCTGGGATCAGGTTAGGCATCATTGCAGTTGATAAGACTTTATTGCCCCATATCGTCAATTACCGCGCTATTGTCAATCATAAAGTTAATGTAGTGATCCAAGATGCCATAGCAAGGTGGATGAAAGACGATGGCTTTGAGCGTCATTTACGTAAAGCGACTCGAATTTATCAACGTCGACGCGACTGCATTATTGAACAGCTCAACAATTTTAAGGCACAAGGCATTGATCTTGAGTTCAGTGTGCCCGCAGGCGGCATGGCCTTGTGGCTTAATGTGGGTCGCAACGCTGAGGGTATTGTCGCGTTAGCAAAAACGAAAGGGATTTTTTTGGTGGCTGAAAGTGCTTTTCACCTTGATAGTGATAATAACCAAGACAGCTTTATTCGGATAGGGTTTGCCGGACAAAATGAAACGAAGATTAAGCAAGGTTTGTTAGTGCTAAAACCGTTGTTAAATAAAAGACTGCGACAATAAACTCATAAGCTGGCGTTAATCAATCCTAACTTAACGCCAGTTACCACGATTATCTGAGTTTATTCAGCACACCAAGATCGTTAATCACTTGCTTGCCTAACTCAACATTATCAGCCGAACCAGATACGGCGTTACGTGTATCTTCAACTAGGTCACCCATGTTATTTAATAGTTGATTAGCATCATCGACTTGCGAATTAACTCGATGAATTACAGCGTTGGCCGCGCCGTTACTTTCAACCGATAGTGAATGCACTTCACCAATATTAGCGGCGATATTAGACGTGATGTCACGGCTAGCTTCAATACTGCTAATTACATTTTTCTGCTGGGCGATAATATCATCTGAAATGCCCATTATTTGGTTCATTTCTTCGTTTATTTTTTCAGCTGAGTCATTGGCGGTACCGGCCAGTGCACGAACCTCGTCTGCTACTACTGCGAAGCCTCGACCATGCTCTCCCGCTCTTGCTGCCTCGATTGCCGCGTTAAGTGCTAGCAGGTTAGTTTGACTGGCAATATTTTTGATTGATTCCACCAGCTGAGAGATATTTTTATTGTTATTGGTTAACCCTTCAAGCAGCGCGGTAAATTCTGAAATATTTTGTTCTGCCGTTGAAATCTTATCCGACAAAACATTAAGTTGCTCAATGCTAGTCGCACTTTTATTGACGGTTAATTCAGAAGCAGACACTGATACAGCAGATAAATCACTAATTTCGGTCGATTGCTGGGTTAAGTGTTGTACCAATTGATGACTACTTTCAATATGTTGTAACCGCGCAGAGGATGCTTGATTAACTGACTGTGCATTATCAGTGATTTGGCGAATGTTCTGTTGAACTGGGCTTGCAATTAACAGATCTAACAACGCGGCTTTGCGAGTTAACAGCTCCAGTTGATCTTTAAGGATTACCGTTTCGTTGGCAGCAACTGGGTTTTTGGTGGAAAAATACATAAATTATCCATTCATTAAATAAATACAACTAAATACTACAAGTAAATAACCACCTTCAAAGGGACTAATTACACCAAGAATATAACATCACCATGATTTATCCCGTGACAGGCAGTTTACCTATAGCTGGATAAATCTTCAATCAACGCCGTCATTATTTAGCTATTACTCGAGTTAGTTTCTAGCCAGTTTAGTTCTATCTAATAACTAATGAGTCACAGGGCGGTGCGCCTTACATGATATTATTGCTAATAATTTAAGCACAACATTGAAAGAAAGCCATCTAACCAGTGCATTAATATTTGTCCTGTGTGGATATCAAAGGAACATTAATGACTGTTACAAACGCCAGTGCCATCCCAATGCAGGACATCTTACCCTTTGGGGCTAACGGCATCACAAGTAATGAACAATATAAACAAGCGTTGATGTTAGTAACAACAGCCGATTATAACCCGCAAGTAGAGCGGCAGTTAACCATGGCTATCTCAGCCTATGAAGCCGAACATAAAGATCATGATCAGCAACTCGATGATGCAAGAAAAGCCATGGAACGCCTTTGTGATACGCCTAGCAATCATATTTCGTTTAGTCGCTATGAAGTTATCACCATGATAACACTCGTGTCTGTGGCGGTTATCTTAGCAAAGAATTATTGGGTATAAGTCAATGCTCTCATTGCGACGCACCACGAAAATGAGTAACAGCTATTGAGTACAGGTGTTAACTGTCTGGGGCAAACAATACGTTAGCCCTGTATTGATTATCTTCGGCACTTCTTGACCGTCGGTTAACATTTTTAGCACCATGGCACTGCGCTTGCCCATTTCATAGGGTCTTTGTCCGACATTAAGCGTTGCTAGTCCTTCGGTCAGAAACGCTAGTTGCGCCAAAGTAGTATCAATATTGGCTATAATTAATTCGCCTGATTTAATAACGGCTTTAAAAGGCGTTATCGCTTTTCGATATTTCGTCGGCAAAAATTGACCGCCGCCGCCAGTGCTAATGAAAATGTTAACTTTGAACACATCTATCGTTCTCACCATCTGTCTGAGTGCTCGGTCATAATCACCAAAATGTTTCAGCGGGCAGCCGAACGCATTTTGCCAAATCTCTCTGTTTAGAGCGTTATTAGTCATGCCATCAATGATGCCTCTAACTCGGTCATTATGGTTCGGCGAGTCAGGTCGTTCCGTTTGAATACAATAAAGCCCACCTTTGGGTGCTATTTTACGTATCTGCATGCCCAACGCTTTACCTAACAGGTAATTGTTAATGCCTATATAGGCTTGGGCTATTTGGGGGTTTAACGGCGAATCAAAAGCGATCACGGGTTTTCCCCATATTGTTAAGAGCTCACCGATGTATTGCGATGTATTGGTTTATCCAATCTTTGTTAATCGCAGAAATTGCAATGCCGTCGATGCCAGCAGTGATTAAATCGAGAATGTCTTCGACTTGCAGGCGCATGTTTTCTTGGTCGCTGCCATAATAAATGCACTGAAAACCTCTATCAATTGCTGCTTGGGCACATCCTTTACCTGCTTGTTTGAAAAATGGATCGGTCGATGTTTTGGGGATAACAGCGTAAACAGTTTCGCCCTGGCTTTTGAGATGCTTAATTAAAGAGATTTGAACTGCTTTTTGTTGTGGTGAAAGTGCGAGTGCCGGTTGAGGGCAGAGAAAACAAACTAACGTCAGCATTATCGCCAAAGATTTAGAACAAGCAGTCTTTAGCCACGCTGCCCTTGAGCAAATAATACTGCAACCAAAAATACTGAGGTAAAAAGTCTTTAGCCAAGCCATTTGTATAGAAAGTGTTGAACGCTTCATATCCCCTCTACTTACCCCTCTACTACCACTATATAAAATGGGCAATTGCCCTTGCCTACTCTATTTAATTATTAGCATAAATATTATTAATTCCAACTCTGTTGTCTGTCGTTAGCGAGTTGTTTTCGGCCATTATTCGATACCTCGTATAATCACTTGGTATGCTGACAATTACCTTTTGTGAGCATAACACTGGCTAGCTATCCTAGTCACCCTTTTGCCGTACTAACACAATAATACTAAAGATTTAAGATTAGATCTTGCATTGAGATAATGGCAGTGATTAAATTAAATTTACTACAGGGATAGTAGTTGAGCATTAATAAGGATTTTAGAGCCTCCCCTCTTACGTTGTATCTCTAAGCTCATATTCCATAAATTATAACTTGTTATCATCATTTTTATGCGTTGTTGAAAAGCCATAGCTGGCATTAACACATAAAGATTTGATAGCAGCTGAAACTCCGGCTCGTTTTTAAACCGAAAATGACTTGGAAAATTTAGGGATAAATATGATTAGTCGCAGAAAATTCATCAAATCAGTCTCAGCAATAGGTGCATCGTATGCCTTAGCCAGTAGTGCTATTTATGCAGCCCCCAAAAAAAGAACCTTACGGATCTTAGGCACCCACGTCACCTTGCAAGATGAAATCCGTAAACAAGCCGAAAAAGATTTAGGCATTACCCTCGAATTTGAACCCGGCGGCAGCTCCCATGTATTACAAAAAGCGGCGTCACGACCGGGTTCTTTTGATTTATACGAGCAATGGTCAGACAGTATCAACATATTGTGGGAAGCCGATGCCATTCAGCCGATTGATGTATCACGCTTAACTCACTGGGATGAAATAAATAACTTAACCAAAACCGGTCGAATAACCCCTAATGCCAGAATTGGGGCCGGTGATGCGCCATTTAAAATCCTCAATGTACAAGAAGACGGCACCCTAGGCGAAAAACACACCGGTAAAATATCTTTCTTGCCTTACGTCCATAATGTTGACTCGTTCGGTTATAACACCCGTAATATTGAGCGCGGCATTGCCTATGAGACCGAGAGCTGGGCTTGGCTGCTTGATGAACGATGGCACGGCAAGGTTGGTTTGGTCAATGCGCCAACCATTGGCATCTTTGATATGGCACTAGCGGCACAAGCAAAAGGCCTGATGACATTCAAAGATATCGGACAAATGACCCGACCCGAAGTCGATAAATTATTCGACATTCTGATTGGTTATAAAAAACGCGGCCACTTTAATGGAATTTGGAACAGTGTGCCTGAGTCGGTCAATTTAATGAGCAGTAATAATGTTGTGATCGAAAGTATGTTCTCCCCCGCGGTATCGACACTGAACAAAATGAATATTCCCGTTGCATATGCGGCGCCCAAAGAAGGATTCCGCGCATGGCATGGCGTGATGTGTCTGTCGAGCGAAGTCGATGACGAGGTTAAAGACACCGCCTACGAGTACATGAATTGGTGGTTGTCTGGTTGGGCCGGTGCCTTTATCGCTCGGCAAGGTTATTACATTTCAAACCCAGAGCGTTCACGTGCTCACCTCAGTCAAGATGAGTGGGACTATTGGTATGATGGCAAACCAGCAAACACCGATTTAATGGGCACCGATGGCAGCATTGTCGTTGCCAAAGGCGCTTTACGTTCTGGTGGTTCATATCAGCAACGTTTAAGTAATGTCGCCGTGTGGAATACCGTAATGGATACCTATGAATATAGTCTGGCGCGTTGGTATGAATTTATCGTGTCTTAACTCCAACTGAGCAATTAACGGTGATCAAATAGATTATGAAAATAGGAACACGATTAAATTTTGGGTTTGGCGGCATCATCTTAGTGATACTGACGACATTTTTTATCAGTCATTTTTCACTGCAACGGATGAACAATACCCAGCAGACATTAAAATCATCATCAAAATTTTATAATGAAATTGCCGAGGTTGATTCGATGATCGAACAGCTCCAGCGTTACATTATTTTATATGCTGATGCTGGTATGCCATCTATTTACGATAAAGTCACCAACATATCAGTCGAGTTAAGCGCAAAATTAGCCTTAATTAATAGTGCCCAGACCAATACTGCACAACAAAGTAAAATTTTGTTGAGTATGCAGCAGTCGATCGATCTATTAACCGAACAATTTGTCAGAGCGTCAGAAGATCGCAGTGAGCGGGATCTGTTACTGCATGGCACTTCTTTAGCGCTGATTGACCGCCTTGAACTCGCCTTTGCTAAACTAATCAGTGATGAACAATTGTCTGAACAGCTAAAGTACCAATTATTAGCCAGTCAAATGAACATACTGAGTGCGCAGAAATCAATGCTGTTATATGTGACGAGTCCTGATTCTAAACGCTCAAAAGACAGCCGCAAACGGCTCTATCAAGCACTGCAGCTACTAATATTAGTAAAACCGCAATTAGAACAGCTCGGCAAACAGGACATTGCTCAGGGTATGATTGCCGATCTACGTAGTTATAAAAGTAAGTCGTCTCAAATTTTTCGCCTTACTCGAGGTTATCTGTTTATCTTCAATGGTGTAATAGCAGGTCAAGCCAGTGAGTTTTCACGTAGCTCTAACGAACTAAAAAACATTTCATTAAATCAACGCGAGCTGTTGTTTTTGGAGTTTAACCAACGGGTCAATAAATTTTCAGATACCTTAAAAATTTCCGCGGCACTGTCTGTCATCATGGGATTATTTTTCGCCTGGTATACTGCGCGTGGCATTGTCGACCCATTACATCAAATTACCACGACATTAAGCTCATTATCTAAAGGGTTGGATGTTGAACAAATCCCCGGTTTACAATATAAAAATGAAATTGGCGCAATGGCCAAATCAGCCCAAATATTTAAAGAGAAAAATAATCAAACCGAGCAATTGTTAATTGAAGCAAAGCAAACGGCGCAAGTATTACTTGAAAACCGCCAGCAATTAAAGCTACATCAAGAAAACCTCGAAGAGATGGTTCACCAGCGCACCCAAGAGCTTGAACAAAGTATTGTGACCTTAAAGGAAACCCAAACGCAGCTGGCAAAGTCTGAACGGATGGCGACCATAGGTAATATGGTACAAGGTGTCGCTCATGAGCTTAATACGCCGGTCGGGTTAGCCCTAACCGCTGCAACTCATATCTATTCGGACAGTAACATTATGGCTGATAAGGTGAACGATGGTAAGTTAACCAAAGATTCATTAACCGAGTATTTAGACTCGACGATAAGCTTAACCGACTCAATGTCTACTAGCCTTGTGAAAGCCGCCCAACTGATAAAATCATTTAAGTTGGTCTCGGTAAATGAACACCAAGAGCATCTGCAGCAATTCAATCTTAAAGATCATTTAAATAATTTATTGGCCAGTATGCGACGCAGTATTGATAAGAAGTTTCATATCAGCAACCTAATTGCCGATGATATTGTGATTGATAGTTACCCTGGCGTCTTTTACCAAATTTATACCAACTTCATGAATAACTCGATATTACATGGTTTTGATGGTCTTGATCAGGGTGAAATTACGATTAGTGCCGTGATTGAAGGGGATAATTTAATTCTAGATTATCGCGACAATGGCATTGGCATGGATAAGCAAACCCAGCATAACCTCTACGAAGCTTTTTTTACCACTAAACGCGCTAGAGGCGGTACCGGGCTCGGCATGAATATTGTTCAGGCCTTAGTCAACGATAAACTGCATGGCGTAATAAAACTAACATCTGAGCTGGGCCAAGGCACCCAGTATACCTTAACCCTGCCTTTAAAAGCCCAGAGTAGTCATGCTGAGGTAACTTCACCAGAAACACTTTCAGCCAATGTTAACAGCTAATCATTTATTGGAGTCATAAAGATGGACAATTATTTGTTTGCCGGTGAGCTGGCCATCGAACCAACGTCACAGCAACCCGATATTGCCAGCAACAAATCGAGCTGGAAAGTACTTATTGTTGACGATGAACTTTTAGTCCATAAAGTCACAAAGTCTGTGTTGGGTAATGTCGTCATCGATGGGCGTAATGTTAACCTCATCAGCGCCTACACAGCCAAAGAGGCTTTGGAATTGCTCACCACCCACGATGATATTGCCGTCATATTCCTCGATGTGGTGATGGAAACTGAAGACGCTGGCTTAATGCTGTGCAAGACTATTCGAGAAGATCTGAACAATGACATGGTTCAAATCATTATCCGGACCGGACAGCCTGGTGCTAACCCGGAAAATGAAGTGATTTTAAAATATAAGATCAATGATTATAAAGAGAAGACCGAGATTTCAGCGCAAAAACTTTTTACTTGCCTAGTCAGTGCCCTGCGCTCCTATCAAAATTTAGTTAAAGTGAAGCAAAACAAAGCTGGGCTAAATAAAATTATTGTCGCAACCCAACAGTTAAGCAAAGTCAATTCAGTGCCATTATTAATGGACGGCGTATTAAGTCAGCTGGTTACATTAGTTGATTACTGTGAGCGCTCCTTTGTATTTAAAGTTAAGAGTAACGGCCAGTCTAATCACAATGTCAGTATTGATAATATTAGCTTAATGTCCTGTTTTGGCAGTGACGATATAGAAGATGTCGACGCTTACATAACCGCATTACAACAACGTGTAATTATAAACACTAGCCCTGTGCAATCACTGTACAAGGAAAAAGAGTACCTAGTTCGATTTCATTTTGGGCCACAGGATCAATACATCCTCTATTTAGAAGCTGGTCGTCCGCTGACCCGTTTAGATTTAGAATTGCTTGCAATATTCTCTAGTAACATTCAAGTGGCTATTGATAACCTTTGTGCATATCAACAACAAGCACAATCACAGCAAGATAATATAACGCATTGTATTAATATTTTAAATCGAGCCAACATCCCGCAAAATGATCAACTGCATAGCGTCGCCAAATTAGCAGGTCAGCTAGCGTTAGACTTTGGCTTAGAGCCAAGAGTAGCAACGGATATCAAACTCGCCCTGTTGTTTAATCGTGATGCGCAACTGCTTGGGAATTATCAAGGCCAATCCGTTAATAATCATGACCTCGACAAAAGCCATCCATTAACTAATAGCCAATTGTTGATTTTACAAAATATATTGCAACAACAAGGTGAGCATTTCGATGGTAGTGGCCAGCCAAAACAACTGAGCGGTACGGCAATATCAGTCGAAGCTCGAATTGTGGCGTTAGTTAGAGTATTTGATAGCTTAAGTCACCGCTATGATCATGAAAAAGCTTGGCCTAATGGCGACGTCGCAGACTTATTAACTGAGCAACATCTAGCCCATTATGATCCCAAACTTGTGGCTTTATTAATTAAAAACATTGAAATATATCATCGATTACAGTTCTTTGAGCACGCTTTTTAAACCACTGTAATCGGCCAGATTAAGACGGAAAACACTTGCTAGTTTTAAGTGTTAAGTACACATGGAGTATGTGATGAGTGAATTTTTATTTGCTGAAGAAACACCGGATAACGCACCACAAACACAATCTACAGATGCGCAAATACCGCGCCAATATTGGGATATATTAATAGTAGATGACGATACTGCTGTCCATAACATTACAAAAACAGTGCTTAAATCAAAAGAAATTGATGGTAGAAAGTTGCGTTTTCACAGTGTTTTCAGTGGTTACGAAGCGACTCAATTGTTAAAAACACAATCTGATTTTGCGGTTATCTTACTCGACGTTGTGATGGAAAGTGACCAAGCAGGCCTCGACGCTTGCCGGATTATTCGCGAAGAGCTCGCACTCAACACGGTCCGTATCATTCTGCGAACTGGACAACCGGGCAGCACGCCGGAAGAAGAAGTTATTTTAAAATATCGGATTAACGATTACAAAGAGAAAAATGAGCTGACAGCCACCAAGTTGTTTTGCTCAATCGTTACAGCGGTTCGCTCATACCAAGATTTAATTTCGTTAGAGCAATCTAAAGTGGAGTTAGTGATCGAAAAAGAAGCGGTTGAACAGATCAACGCTGAAATGGCCGAGGTAGCATTGCAAATAGAAGCAAATGTCAAAGCACTTGAGCTTTCAAATCGCTATAAATCTCAATTTCTGGCCAATATGTCGCACGAGTTACGCACACCACTTAATTCTATTTTAATTTTGTCACGTTTATTAGCCGACAACGATGAAGCTAACTTAGAGCCCGATCAAATTGAGTCGGCCAAAATTATAAATAACAGTGGCACTGAACTCTTGGCGTTAATTGAAGACATTTTAGAGCTTTCACAACTAGAAACCGGTCAATTAAGTGTTAACTATGACAATTTCTATATTGGTGACCTAACCGAGGTGCTTAAACAAGAGTTTAGTGCCTTAGCACAGGACAAAGCATTAGAATTTAATCTGAGATTAGATCCTAACTTACCGAAAATGTTTCGGGTTGACCTGCAAAAGCTCAAGCAAGTTTTGAGTAATTTAATTGGCAACGCGATTAAATTTACCAATAATGGCAGTGTGTCGTTGTTAATGGAATACAGAGAACACCCTAATAAATCAATTGTTTTTCAGGTCGTTGATACTGGCATTGGCATTGCGGCCGATCAGCTCGACGGTATTTTTCAAAGCTTTCAACAAGTCGACGGCTCGACATCGAGGCAATATGGCGGGACCGGATTAGGCTTAGCTATTTCTAAAGAGATAGTCAAGCTCATACAAGCCACGTTGACCGTAAGCAGCCAAGTAGACAACGGCAGTATTTTTACTCTGACCTTGCCGTTACTAGAAATGACAATACCGCATAAAATCACCCAGGACCAAAACACTCGGATAACACAACAATCAACAATGGTAGGTAAGGAAGTTTTAATTGTTGACGATAATCCACGCAACGTTTTTTCCTTAATCCAAGGGTTAAAGCCCTTTAAGATGAAAATTACCGTAGCAGAAAATGGCCAAGAAGCATTAGAAAAGTTAGATACGAACCCTACCATCGATATCGTATTGATGGACATTATGATGCCAATCATGGACGGTAATACCGCGATAAAAAAAATCCGTCAACAATCAAACTACGCCGCGTTACCCGTTATCGCGATTACGGCTAAAGCAAGCCGGGCTGACCAATTAGAAGCAATTGATTCCGGCGCCAACAACTGCATGGCAAAACCAGTAGATATCAATGTATTGACAGAGTTAATGGCAAGTAACCTGATGGTTATATAGAATGATTAATGGCTAGGTATTGGCAATGAGCGCAACAGCGGCTAAAGGAACTTTTTCAAGCAAAAAAGAATTTTAGCAAGCACAAAGGAAGACTTGGTTAATCAGATTGGGATAATTGGCCCTTGCACCATAAACTGCAACAGGGTCAAATGGCTGTTCACAATTAATCGTCGTGTTACACATTCACATGGTTTAAATAATCAAGCATGAAACGCGACTTCGTTACGAGGCAAAAATATGTACGTACTCATGGATATCATGGTGTCACCTAGCGGCATTGGAATTTCAGTGTCACCTTATGTCGCCATGTGCCAAAAAATATTCGAACAGTCAGGGTTAACACATACCATGCACGGATTTGGCACCAATGTCGAAGGCGAATGGGACGAGGTAATGGCAGCAGTTAAACAATGCCATCAAACACTGCACCAGTCGGGCGCGGTGCGGATCACCAGTCATATAAAAATTGGGACTCGCACAGACCGCGACCAAACCATGCTCGACAAAATCACCAGTGTTGAATCCAAATTAACCAGCAGCTAAGTCAAAAGCTAATTTACAGTTTAATTCAAACCATGCTTGGCTAATTTACGTGAAATAGTCGCATTAGATACCCCCAGGCGCTCAGCTAATTTTCGAGTCGACGGATAATCTTTATAAAGCTTGGCCAATAGCTCTTTTTCATATTGTCCCAGCGCGTGTTCCAATGAACTTATTGACTTAACATCGGCCAATGGTACTGGCGATTCATTAGTAAATTGGGATAAACACAGCTCTTGTGGGGTAATTGTCGTGCAATCCGTTAATGCCAATGTTCTAAAAATCACGTTTTGTAATTGCCTAATATTACCAGGCCATGGGGCTTTTTTTAGTAACGCAATCGCCTCGTTAGAGAAATGTGGTGGGCTGATATTTATTTGGTGCGCGGCATTTAAACAAAAACGTTCGATTAAAGCCGGAATATCCTCAGAACGCTGCCTTAATGGCGGTAAACTTAAACTAAGCACGTTCAGGCGGTAAAATAAATCTTCTCGAAAACTGCCTTGCTCCATCATCGTATTCAAGTCACGATGAGTCGCGCAAACAATTCGGACATTAACGTTAATTTCACGACTACCACCAATGCGCCTAAAACTAAGTTCTTGTAAAAAGCGTAACAGTTTGGCTTGTAAATACACTGACATTTCACCTATTTCGTCTAAAAAAATCGTGCCAGCTTCAGCCAGTTCAAATAAACCAGGTTTTCCACCACGTTTGGCGCCCGTAAACGCACCAGGGGCATAACCAAACAATTCACTTTCTAATAGGTTCTCGGCTAAACTCGCACAGTTAATCGCTAAAAATGGTGCTTTAGCCCGGGGACCTGCGTCATGAAGGGCCCTTGCGAGCAATTCTTTACCGGTGCCTGTCTCCCCAACCACCAGCACCGGTAAGTCCAATTGGGCAAAACGAATAGTTTGTTGACCAATCAGTTTCATCTGGTGGCATTGGCCAACCATCGACTCAATGTTAGTATCAGGTTGGTGACCTATCGCCGACATTTGCTGCCCTAATCGTTGCGGGCTACGTAAAACGATTACCGCGCCGGTCGTTGTTTCATGAGTTCGAACGGGGCTTATATCCATTAAATACTGTTTATTGGCGCAACACACCTCAAAACACTCACCATCATTAGGTAATAATCGTGCCAATGGCACAGCGATTAACTCGGTAATATTACAGCCGGCAATTTGATCTTTATCACGTTCAAAGGCTCGCTGGGCAGCACTGTTTGCCACTAAAATGGTGCCACACATATCAATATCTAACAGCGGATCAGGCAACTTTGATAATAATGCATCAAGATGTTTTCGCTTTAATTCGCTCGGTAACAAATCTATTTCAACCACTTGTTTAACCCCAGCGATACTATGCAGCAGCGTGCTGACTTGATTGAAGTTCGCGCCGAGCGGATCAAAATGGACAAATATTTTCTTGCTAACCATCTCAAGAGCTCTCAGATCCCAGCCTTGGCAGCCAATGCTATTGAGGATCTCTTGGGTCATGCCTGGTCGATCTTGACAGTGAATATCTAATCGCATGGTCTCTTTATCATATATGTAACATGTTACCAAAATGTAACACAGTAATTGGAGGCGGCCAAGCGTAGCTAATAAGCGCTCTCGCTGACACCGCAAACAATCTATTACAGCATCTACCACACCGTCTACTTACACCCTACATTACAGAGCTCGTTACACAGTCCGTTACATAGTTCGTTACATAAATGTAACGATTTTTAGAACAAAAGCCCTCACCATAACGTAACGCATTGTAATTTAAGGTTTAAATGTTTTGGCAAGCTTTATGCTAGGTAAAGTAATGCGCAGTTGCATTATAAGTTCGAACGGCACTGGATTTGGGTGACCGATAATAATAAGGAAAAATAATGAGTTATAAAATTGAAACGCAAGTAGTACACGCTGGCAGAATTGACGACCAACAATTTGGTTCATTGGCGACACCGCTTTACCAAACATCTACTTTTATTTTTAAAGATGCTGCCCAAGGTGCTGCGCGTTTTAACGGCGATGAACCCGGTTACATATATACCCGACTAGGCAATCCGACGACCCGCCAATTAGAACAAAAACTTGCGGTGTTAGAAGGCATGGAAGACGCAGCAGCGACTGCGACGGGCATGGCAGCAATTTCTGCCGCGGTAATGACAAACGTCCAAGCTGGCGACCATATCATTGCCTCAAGAGCATTGTATGGCTGCAGTTTTGCCTTGTTTAGTCATATGTTAACTAAATTTGCAGTGGAAGTGACCTTTGTCGATATGACGGTGCAAAGTGAACTAGAGGCGGCGGTCAAACCCAATACCAAACTGATATTCCTTGAAACACCAATTAACCCAACCCTGCTGGTGATCGATTTGGCGATGGTAGCAACCTTCGCTAAGAAACATAACTTAATTTCAATTTGTGACAATACTTTCTTGACCCCCATATTACAGCGCCCTGCTCAATTTGGCTTTGATATCGTGGTGCATAGCGCGACAAAATACCTTAATGGTCATGGCGATGTCGTCGCTGGCATTATTTGTGGCACCCAATCGATGATCGAAACCATTAAACTTACCGCCCTAAAAGACATTGGTGGCACCATAAGCCCCCATGACGCTTGGCTTATCCTACGGGGTTTGAAAACCTTGCATATTAGAATGAAGGCGCACTGCGAAAATGCCCAAAAGGTAGCTCAATACCTAGAGCAACATCCGATGATTACTCAAGTATATTATCCTGGTCTAGTAGGCCATCAAGGGCATAAGTTTATCGGTAAGCAAATGTCTGGAGCTGGTGGTGTTGTTTCATTTGAGATCAAGGGCGATTTAAGCCAAGGTATGAAGATGATTGACTCGACTGAGTTATTCGCCATAGCCGTAAGTTTAGGCGATGCAGAATCTTTAATTCAACATCCAGCGTCAATGACACACAGTCCTTATACTGCGCAAGAAAGAGCAGCGGCAGGCATCAGTGATTCGTTAATCAGAATTTCGGTAGGTCTTGAACATCCGGACGATTTAATTTCAGATCTGGATCAAGCATTAATCAAAGCAATGGCTGCACCGTTACAGCAAGTAGGCAGTTAGTCGCCAATCGATGATGTTGCGCCGCACTTGAGTGACGCAATATCATTTACTGTTGCTTATACCAAGCCTATTAGTTTAGTTCTAACTGAACTGCTTCAACAATAGCCGCTGGTTTTTCAAGGTATAACGAATGATTTAACAACACGGCTTTGTCTTCTGTTAGTAACAAAAGGGCCGGAAATGCCGTCGTACCAATGTGTTCTTGCAACTCTGCAACTTCTGACAACACGTGATCAGCATCTTTACTAATACTGCCCTTAAATACCTTGGTGGGTGGTGACAATTTAAATTGCTCGATAATGGCAGCAAAGTCTTGCTGGTCACGCAATGGGTTACCTTCTATAAAGTGAGCATGTTGCAACGCATTTAACACCGCTAAGGCATTAGCGGGTTGTTTACTCATCATCCACGCCATCAGATTGGCACTAAGCGTCGCATCTTGAGGCTTATTCGCTTGGCTTATGTAAGCTTTACCGAACTTGACGGTACTTTGGTCAACTACAGCTTCTGCTTGCTGTAAACCGGCACTGTCGGTGCCATCATAATGGCCACAGTGCCATAAGTTAATCGTAAATTCAGGGTAAGCTTTGGCGATAGCATTGACCAATGAGGTTGATGCATAACTCCATGGGCAATGAGAGTCGTAGACAAAATATAATTGAGCAGACATGACGAGGTTCCGTAAGATGGAAAAATTACGTTGATCTTAAATACTTTATCCGGGTTATTCAATTGCTAGCGTATATTTTATTGCTGACAACCTCACATTGTTAGCTCAATTGATTAGCCAGTTGCCCTCATCACCGCGTTGATGATTAATATTAATACTGAGCATTAAGACTATTTCCCTGACAGCTTGCGACAAGACACTGACAAAGCGCAATGTATTAATCGTTGTGATAATAATAATGACTCTCACTGTTATTACAACTTACTTATACTTATCAAGTATATAGATCTGGCGCTTATGCTTTATCGGTCTTTGCGGCGGTCAAAAAACGCCCTATACTGATTCGATATCCATAACCTCAAACAAGGTATTAAACGATGAAGAGCTCGAGCAATATACTTAGCGCATTAAATCAAATGTTGACCTTGGAATTGACTTCTATTAATCAATTCTTTTTACATGCTCGCATATTTAAGAATTGGGGTCTTAATGAATTAGATGAAAAGGATTACAAAAAATCCATTTTAGATATGAAACAAGCAGATAAGTTGATTGAGCGAATTTTATTCCTTGAAGGCTTACCTAACTTGCAACAGCTTGGTCGCTTGCGCATTGGTGAGCATACCGCAGAGATGCTGCAATGCGATTATGACTTTGAGCTAGAACAAATTGCCGCGCTACGCAGTGCAATTGAGTTATGTGAAAAGAGTGAAGATTATGTCAGCCGAGAAATCTTAGAGAAAATTCTTGAGCAAGAAGAGGAACATGTCGATTGGATTGAGTCGCAACAATTTTTAATCGATAACACCGGTATTGAAAACTATCAACAATCAATGATGGAGGATTAACATGAAAGGTATTCAAGTGGTCGTTGACCACCTCAACAAGCAGTTAACACTAGAATTGTCCTCTATGGATCAGTATCTAGCTCATTCGAAAATGTATGAAGATTGGGGCATTGTAAAATTACATGATCATTTAGCCCATGAATACGAAGAGGAACTTGGCCACGCAAAACGCTTAGCCGAACGGATCCTATTTTTAGAGGGCGACGCCGATACCGCCTCTAGAGAACCTATTAAAGTTGGCACTAATGTCAAAGAAATGCTCGAGAATGATCTCGAAGCTGAACAAGTGGTTGCTGCGAGCTTGCGTAAGATAATAGGTATTTGCGAGCAACAGCAAGATTACGTTAGCCGTGACATCTTGGTTGATTTGCTCGATGACACCGAAATGGACCATATATATTGGCTCGAACAACAACTGGGCTTAATCGGCAGAGTTGGCTTGCAAAACTACATCCAATCTCAAATGAGCCCGAGTGTATAGAGCCGAGTGTATAATTCGATTAAATAATTACAACTTTTGCGTAAAGCCCATCAAGTGAATAAGCTGTGATGGGCTTTAGTGTTTATTAAGCGAGGAGCTTCTATCTTATTAGCTAACTCAGCTGAAAAGTCCATGTTGTTCTAGTGCAATGTCGATGGTGTTCTAGTGCAAAGTCATCTACAGTTAACGCCGTCAGCGCTGTGCTGCTCTCTTTATTTACTCATTTATTACAGGAACACCTATGAATAGGATGAAACACCTCGCCGTCGCCTCGATGGTTATTGTCTTGGCTGGCTGTAGCTCTCTACAGCAAATATCTAGTCAAATGATTAAGCCTGAAGCGGCATTTAAATCGTTATCGGTTGGTCAAGTTTCTGCTAAATCAATTGAATTACTGCCGGTGATAGCGATAACGAATAACAGCATGCTGCCGATCCCTGTCAATAGTATTGATTACCAATTAAGTCTCAATGACCAACAATTACTCAATGGCATGTCAAAAGATATTGGCACCCTACCCGCCAATGGCACCAAAGATGTCACCTTGGCGCTAGCGCTAACCAATAAATCATTATCTGCTTTGCAGCAGTTGTTGTTTAAAAACGGTGAAGTTAATTATCTGATCAGCGGCAACATTAATGTTGTGGGCTTCGACATTCCCTTTGAAAAGCAAGATACTTTATATCTGCCGAAGGTAAGTGTTAGCAATATTTCGGTGGGTAAAGCTAATTTTAAAGAGGTTGCGTTAACTGTTGAGCTTGAAGTCGACAACAAAAATGATTTTAACTTACCTTTAGATAATTTAAGTTACCGCGTATCGAGCAATGCAACCGCTTTATTTGAGGGAGCTTTGCAAAAAACAGCACTAGACTCAGGAAGCCAACGGATTAGTTTACCGATCAAAATAAAACCGAATATGTTATTTTCAAATATATTTAGTCTGTTAAGCAAGCCCAACGTGCCATTAACAATTGAGATAGACAGTCCGTTATTTTCGGTAACAAAACAGCAGAACATCAATCTAGGTCAAATATTTAAATAGTGCTAATAAAGCAGCAATTTCAGGTCAGTTGGTCGGACCTGTTATTACTGCTTTTGCATTGCCTTTCTACAGTTACTGAATAGTTATTTATAAATTTCGTCATTTTATTACGTAAAATAGTCGCTTAAAGCACAAACTTTAGTCTATTTTGGTTAAATATTCGGTTTTGGGCACTACAGTATTTCAAATATTTGGGTATACTACGGCCCACGTTTATAAAATGTTTCATCCGATGACTTAAATGCTGGAATAAAGTTAACTAAACGTTACTTTAGTTTTAGTCATTGCGTTTTTACTGAAAATTTTAGGGAAATAAAATGTCAAATAAAAAAACCATATATTACACACTGACTGATGAAGCTCCTTCATTAGCGACTTGTTCACTACTTCCAATTATTCGCACTTTTGCCTCAGCGGCTGACATTGATGTGAAGCTAAGTGACATTTCACTCGGTGCACGTGTATTAGCAGCATTCCCAGAAAATTTAACAGCTCAACAACAGGTTGAGGATGGTCTCCAGTTTTTAGGTGAGTTAACTCAAGATTCTGATGCTAACATCATAAAATTGCCTAATATCAGTGCTTCTGTACCGCAGTTGGTAGATTGTATTAAAGAGTTACAAAGCCAAGGTTACAATATTCCTGAGTTAAGCCTTAACCCACATACTGAAGAAGAAGCAGCGACAGCGGCGCGTTATTCAAAGATTCTTGGTAGTGCGGTAAATCCAGTGTTGCGTGAAGGTAATTCTGATCGACGCGCACCACCTGCGGTAAAGGCTTACGTTAAAAAATTCCCACACTCAATGGGTAAATGGAGCCAAGCTTCACGTACTCATGCTGACTTCATGCGTGGAGGTGATTTCTTCTCTAGCGAGCAGTCATCTACCGTTGAAAATGCAACTGATGTTCGAATTGAATTTACCCCAGCTGGTGGCAAAGTAAAAGTGATGAAAGAATTATCACTTGAGCAAGGCGAAATCATCGACGGCATGTTCATGAGCAGCAAAGCTTTAGACAAGTTCTTTGAAAAAACCTTACAAGATTGTAAAGAAACAGGTGTGATGTGGTCGCTACACGTAAAAGCAACCATGATGAAAGTTTCTCACCCGATCGTATTTGGTCACGCTGTTAAAGTCTTTTATCGCGAAGTTTTTGAAAAACATGCTGATGTTTTTGAGAAGTTAGAAGTTAACCCGAACCTTGGTTTAGGCAACATCTATGACAAAATTCAGAGCTTGCCACGTACTAAACGTGAACAAATTGAACGTGATATCCAAGCGTGTTATATAACTCGTCCTGAAATGGCGATGGTTGATTCAGTTAAAGGCGTTTCTAACCTGCACGTACCAAGTGATGTTATCGTTGATGCATCTATGCCTGCCATGATCCGTAGTTCTGGGCAGATGTGGGGTGCTGACGGCAAACTTAAAGATACTAAGGCTATTATGCCTGAAAGTACTTATGCCCGTATTTATCAAGAGATGATTGATTTTTGTAAAACACACGGCGCATTTGATCCAACCACGATGGGTACAGTACCTAACGTTGGTTTAATGGCGAAAAAAGCTGAAGAATACGGTTCTCACGATAAAACATTCGAAATGGAAAGTGATGGCGTAATGCGCATCGTAACCACTGATGGCACAGTACTGACTGAGCACAATGTTGAGAAAGGCGATATTTGGCGTGCTTGTCAAACTAAAGACGCACCGGTTCGCGACTGGGTTAAGCTTGGCGTAACACGCGCTCGTAACTCAAATACTCCTGCTATCTTCTGGCTAGATCCTGAGCGTGCTCACGACATGGAACTGATGAAGAAAGTCGATTTCTATCTTCAAGAGCACGATACTGAAGGTTTAAGTATTTCTAAGATGGACTACAACCAAGCAATCCGTGTGTCAATGGAACGCCAACGTCGTGGTTTAGATACAATTTCTGTTACTGGTAACGTATTACGTGATTACCTAACTGATTTATTCCCAATCATGGAACTTGGTACGTCAGCTAAAATGCTGTCTATTGTACCGATGCTTTCTGGCGGCGGCATGTACGAAACTGGTGCTGGTGGTTCTGCTCCGCGCCACGTACAACAAGTTGTTGAAGAAAACCACTTACGCTGGGATTCACTGGGTGAATTTATGGCGGTTGCTGTTTCATTAGAAGACATGGGCCGTAAGCAAGATAACGCATCAGCGACTATCTTAGCGAGCACCCTTGACGCTGCGACCACGACTTTATTGCAAAACAATAAGTCACCATCACGTCGCACTGGTGAACTTGATAACCGTGGTAGCCACTTCTATCTTGCATTGTACTGGGCTCAAGAAGTTGCAGCGCAAACTGCAGATGCAGAATTAGCCGCTAAGTTTAAAGAATTAGCACAAACTCTGACTGACAATGAGCAACAAATCATTGATGAAATGAGTGCGGTACAAGGTCGTCCAACAGTACCTGGTGGTTACTTCCACCCTAACCGTGATGCGGTTAAGAAAATTATGCGTCCAAGTAAAACCTTCAACGCAGCAATTGCAGCAGCGAAGCAATAATTAAGTAATTCACTTATTATTACTTAATTAGAAGCCCACTTCACAATGTGAAGTGGGCTTCTTTGTGTCTGCCTTCAATGTTCTATTTAGAGCAACTTAAGCTATCGTACAGTTAAAATGCAGGTATAGTGCTAAAATTCAGCATTAAAAAAGACTTAGCACAATAATTTACAATCTGTCGATAACTTACTAGCAGGCACGATTTTAGTATGATACTGTCGACACTAAACCTTATCGTATAACCTTGAAGTTAAAGGGATCATTGTAGTAATGAATATTGTAAAGTCAGATTCAAAGTTGTCTGCTATCGATGGCCAATTGGCCCAACCAATTGCACAACTGGAAGCTAAATATCACAAACTAAATGAATTCTATAGCAAACTCAATCAACTCATTGAAGGTTGCCAAGACATTGAGCACTTCTATAACCAGCTGCACCAGCTGGTTAATACGGTATTAAAAGCAGAGCATTTTTTTATTGCACTATTCGCGCCGGCATCACGCCAGTTAGAATATGTCTACATGGTTGATCAGAATTTAACAAAGCCGCAGCGAAAAATTTCATTAACTGAATTAGACGGTTCTTTAACCGCTTATGTTATTGAAAATCAACAACAGCTGCGGGTAAACCCGCAAACATTAAAAAAAATGGTCAATGATCACCTTATTGCACCTATATATCCGGACATCCATTGGTTAGGCGTGCCATTAATAAAAAATGGTAATACGATCGGCATAGTGGCTGTTAGTCATTGTCTTGACCTGCCTAGTTACAGTGAACAAGATCAATCATTACTCAATTTGTCAGCCCAACAAATAGTGTTAGCTTTGCAGATCCTTGATCATAAAAGCCAATTGCAACAGGCCGTAGAATTTCATACCAGTGAATTGCGCGAGCAAATTAGAGAGCATGAAAATAGCGAATTGTTGCAAGAGTCTTTATTACATATCTCAGAGCTCAACAGTAAAAAATTGACCATCGAAGTGTTTTACGATCAAGTGCGTAATATTATTGGTCAATTACTTAGCTGTTCGAATTTCTATGTCGCCAAATATTGTCAAACAGAACAAACAATTGAATTGGTTTACCATGTAGACCAATTCACTGAAACTGATTTAGATAATCAGCTCGGCAAGCGCGTTGCAGTCGGTAATAGTTTAATCGATTATGTGATAAAACAGGCAAAGCCAATTTTATTGTCACAAAGTGAAATCAGTCAACTGATCGCGTTCGGAGAAATAGCACCAATTGCCACCAAATATTATTCGTGGCTTGGCGTACCGTTAATCAGCCAAGGTGAAATCATCGGTGCTATGGTGGTGCAAAGTTACAATCCAGACATTATCTTTACCGAGCAAGACGCTGACATCTTGAAATTCGTTTCTCATCATGTCTCAATGGCCATCAAACGTCGTGAAGCCGCTGAATATAAAGAGGCTGCACACGAAATTCTTGAGCAAAAAGTTGAAGACAGAACCGCAGAGTTAAAGCGTCAAATCGCCCAACGTCATTTGGCTGAGAAAAAGTTGCAACATACGGCCTCTCACGATGCCCTAACCGGATTACCTAACCGCGCATTATTCATTGAAACGTTAAACCATGCAATCATTGCCAGAAAGTCAGATCCAGCAGAGCACTTTGCCGTCTTATTTCTCGATTTAGATCGCTTTAAATCTGTTAATGATACCTTAGGTCACCACGCTGGCGATTTGTTGTTGCAACAAGTGGCGGCTGACTTAAAATCGATGGTACGAGAAACCGACATGGTCGCACGCTTGGGCGGTGACGAATTTGTGGTTATCATCACCAATATTGTAAATGACAGTGAAGCCGTCGATATCGCCGCTCGCATGACATCGAAGTTAGCCCACCCCTATTCACTGCTCTCGCAACAAGTGCAAATAGGCACCAGCATTGGCATCCTTTATGGGGCTCATCGCTATGATAATGCGTTAATCATGTTACGTGATGCCGATACGGCGTTGTATCAAGCCAAAGATTCTGGCCGCGGTTGTTTTGAAATATTCGATACCAGTATGCATCAGCGCGTTATTGATACCTATAATCTTGAAGTCGAAATTCGTGAGGGCCTGGAGCAAGGCGAGTTTATTCCATATTTTCAGCCAATTGTCGATCTTGCTACCGACAAGATTGTTGGTTTTGAGGCCTTGGCTCGTTGGAATTCAACGAAACGAGGTTTAGTGATGCCTGATGATTTTATTCCACAGGCTGAGGAAAGTGGTTTAATTGGTGACATCGATTTACAGATTTTGGCCAAGGCAGCCCGCCAATTAAAAATATGGCAAACCCAATTGTCAATGCCAGCGCTTTATGTCAGCTCCAACTTCGATTGCAGTCAATTTTTCGATAAATCGATGCCTGGCTTTGTCGCAAGTTTATTAAAATTGATCAAACTCGAGCCAAGCTGTTTAATTTTAGAGTTAACCGAACGCGGTTTGCTTGAAGACGAAAAATCAGTGCAACAAAATATGCAAGCTCTCAAGCAGATCGGGGTAAAACTGGCCTTGGATGATTTTGGCACTGGCTACTCATCGTTAAGCTATTTGCATCGTTACCCAATCGATATTTTAAAAATTGATCGCTCATTTATTTATAATATTGAGCAAAATTCTAGTCATAAAGCCATTGTTAACACCATTGTATCTTTAGCCAAGAACCTCAATATGAAAGTGATCGCCGAAGGTATTGAATCTAATGTCGAAGCTAACTATTTACGTACACTGAAAGCATCGTTTGGACAAGGTTTCTACTATTCGTGCCCAGTCACAGCACAAGACGCGAAGAATTTACTATTACAGCAGCAAAACATTACAGCGCTCAGCTAATTCCATTGGCTCGGTTGACCTGAAAAACTTGATAAATAAGCAGCAAGGCTGGCTGGAAATACAGCCACCTGCTGCTCAAATGGCAACAACTTTGCGCCCTTGGCTATAGTACAACAGAGCCAACCTCATCAATTACTATTACTCAGACGATGCCGCTTGTCACAATCAATGGATCTCCATCTGACTATTGGTTAGACTTAGCGCTCATGAAAATCGTGGACCGCCAAAGTGACCCAAGTAACTAAACTGACCCCGCCCGTTGCACCTAAAATACCGCATCAATTAGTCCAGCATCAAGATAGCAGAATTGACAATTATTATTGGATGCGGGATGACCAACGCCAAGATCCACAGGTGATTGCCCATTTGACTGCCGAAAATGAGTTTTGTAACAGCGAACTCCAACCGCAAGCAGCGCTGCAGCAACAACTCTTTGATGAGTTAAAATCAAGAATTGTCAAAGACGATAACAGTTTGCCAACTAAAGATGGTGATTATTGGTACCACAGCGAAATTAAAGGCGATGACGAATATCACTGCTTTTATCGGGCCGCGGACAATCTTGGTGGCAATAAACAGCTATTGCTCGATATTAACCAGTGTGCCGTTGGGCATGATTATTATGAATTGGGTGACTGTTCGATAAGCCCCAATGACCAGTTGATGAGTTATAGCCAAGATACCCAAGGGCGCCGCATTTATACCATTTATATTAAAGACCTAAATACCGACCAGTTATTAAATGACGTGCTCGAACAAACTGAAGGTCAGTTAATGTGGGCTAATGACAACAAGACAGTATTTTATGTCAAAAAAGACCCCGAAACCTTGCTCGGCAGCCAAGTTTTCAGACATTACTTAGGCACTAAACAAAGTGATGATGTATTAGTGTTTGAAGAGGAAGATCCTAGCTTCTATTTAAGTTTAGGTAAAAGCCGCGACCAATCGCTATTATTTATTAGTCTTGATGCAACCGAAGAAACTGACACGCTAGTGCTTGATGCCAATGATCCCAACGGCGAGTTTTTAAATCTGATTGATTTTCATGAGCAACACGAATATCAAGTGGATAAACTTGGGCAATGGTTTTATATCGTCACTAACTGGCAAGCGCCTAACTTTAGACTAATGAAAGCCAGCAGCGAAAATATCTTTGAGCGTGAAAAGTGGCAAGAGCTGATCGGCCATCGTAACGAAGTATTGCTTGAGCATGTTGAACTGTTCGATAATTTTTTGGTTGTTACTGAGCGCGAGCAAGGCCAAATTAGGTTTGTGATCCACAATCAGCACAATGGCAGCCAAACACTGGTCTTTGACGACCCATGTTATTATGCCTGTCTGGGTGATAACCCTGAACCGCAAAGCGATAATGTCAGAATATACTACTCGAGTTTAACCACCCCAGGTTCCGTTTATCAGTTTGATTTAGCAACAACTAATAGAACCTTATTAAAACAAAATCAGGTTGTTGGTGACTTTGACGCTAAAAACTATCAAGCACAGCGATTACTGGTCCCGGCGCGTGATGGTGTTAGCATTCCTGTTTCGTTAGTGTATCGCCAAGACCTGTTTAAACAAGATGGTACCAACCCGCTATTACAATATGGCTATGGTGCTTACGGCCTAACTGTAGATCCGAGCTTTTGCAGTCAGACCTTAAGTTTATTAGATCGTGGCTTTGTTTATGTTATTGCTCACGTGCGCGGCGGTGAAATGTTAGGCCGAAGCTGGTATGAAGATGGCAAAAAGCTCAATAAGCAAAACTCATTTAATGATTTTATCGACGTTACCCGCCACTTAGCTGACCAAGGTTATGGTGCGCGCGACAAAATTTTTGCCAGTGGCGGCAGCGCCGGTGGATTGCTGATGGGCACGGTCGTCAATCTGGCGCCCGAGTTATACCTAGGTGTTGGCATTCATGTGCCGTTTTTAGACATAGTAACAACGATGCTCGACGAAACAATTCCACTGACCACCAATGAATATGACGAATGGGGTAATCCTAATGACAAAGTCTATTACGATTACATGCTAAGTTACTCACCCTACGACAATATCACGGCACAACACTACCCTCACCTCTTAGTCACCACAGGCTTGCATGACTCACAGGTACAGTACTTTGAACCGATGAAATGGGTGGCCAAATTACGCGAATACAAAACCGATGACAATATGTTGGTATTTAAGACCGATATGAAGACCGGACATGGCGGCGCGTCGGGTCGTTTTAGTCATCTACATGAAAAAGCGCAAGAAATGTCATTCTTTATCAGTTTATTAAACTCTTAAGGTTTTAGCATCTTGAGGTATTAGTATTAACTCTTGACCAAGCTACTCTAAGTTACGACTAGCTTGACACTAGATGTTAGGTCGGTTAACGCTCGAGATATTGTGACGATTGCATTTCTGTTAGCCGGCTTACCGTGCGCCTAAATTCAAAACTTAAGGCGCCACCACTGTAGAGTTGGTCAGGTGCAACATCAGCACTTAAATAAAGCTGAACATTTTGATCGTAGAGTTCGTCAACCAAGCTGATAAACCGCCGTGCAGGATCGTCTTGACCGGCGTAACTCAATTGCCGCTCACCGGTCGCCGTTGCTTCGCTGCCATCTTCAGTGCCTCGGGCTCGGATCCACGAGCGACATTGGCCGCCTAAGATTGGCACCTCACTAATCAATACCGTCTTAAATTGACGCGCTAGTTCGATATAATCGAGCGCACTGCGCGGGCCATTACAGATAGCGTCAAAATGTAACCACACCACCGTCTCACTTTTTCGGATCACCTTGATACTACGACCTAAAATAGTTAAATCCGCACTGTTTGAATGACTATGGCGATTGATTTTCTTAAACAAACAATCAAATTTAATGTTCGCGCCTTCAGCACTAAGTTCAAAATAGGTTTGCTGATAAGTTAAGTGTCGCAAGCGGTGGTCATGATCGCCATTTAAGTGACAGCTAGTGGTGAATTGATGTAACAACGCGATGGTTGGCTCGAACCGCTGACGTTGCAAACCACCTTGATATAAATTCTCTATCGGGATATTTGAAGTAGCAACCAAGGTAACACCACAATCGAATAATGCGTCAAACAGTCGGCCTAAAATCATCGCATCGCCAATGTCTGAGACAAAAAACTCATCGAAACATAATACACGGCATTGAGTGGATAACCGTTGGGCAATGCGCCTTAACGGTTCGCAATGGCCCGACTCGAGATTAAGTTCACGATGCATTCGCGCCATAAAATGATGAAAGTGCAAGCGCAACTTAGGCTGGTCGGTAATGCTGTCATAAAACAAATCCATTAGAAAGGTTTTGCCACGCCCAACATCACCCCATAAATAGATGCCTGTCACCGCTGTGTTTGGCTCAGCATTGAGCTTAATCGCCAGATCAGACAATAATGAAACTGCCGCTAATTGAGCCGGATCGACAACCCCGTTCGGTTGATTGATGAATTGTTGATAACGTTCAAATAAAGTGGCAGGCATAATTAACGACAGTGAATCTGTTTACTCATGTTGTTGAATGATGTTGAGTGTTGAACGGTCAGGGCTTAGCTTATAAACCCTGACCGTTCGCTTGACGCTAATTCCACGGTAGCTGACATGTTCAAGCGCTTATTCTGGCGCGCTAACACCAGCAGAGATGAATGGAATTAACCGTTTAATCAGGTTTTCGATATCAACATCCTGATTAAAATCAGACTTTGCGATATCAGATAACGCGTTACTCGATGCCATCGTAAACACTACGCTGCCAAGCGTAAAGTGCAAGCGCCAAAACACTTCAGCTTTGGATAAATGAGGATTAGCTTGCTGCACCGCGGCATTAAACGCACCCATTATGTCACCGTAATGAGTGGTCATAAACCAACGTAAGTGGCCTTGAGTTTCGACATAACCGCGACCTAATAATTGTAAGAAAATCGTGGTTCCGCGGTGGCGAAAAGCATTAAGTTCTAATAATGGTTCCATTAAACTATTAAATACATCGGTTTGATTATATTTGGCTTCACGGCCATTTAATTCGTCAATCGCTACGGTAAGTTTGGGCGTAAATACATCTAAATATCGCGCCAGTACCGCCTGAATAAGTTCTTTTTTAGATCCAAAATGATAATTAACAGACGCCAAGTTTACTTCGGCTTGACTGGTGATTAACCGCAAAGAGGTATCAGCATAACCGCGCTCAGCAAACAATTGTTCTGCGGCATTAAGAATTTTTGTTTTTGTGTCTATTTTTTGCACCCTAAATGAGCCCTTTATTAAACGAATGTTTTAAATATAACCTGTTGGCATTATCTGTCAAGCGATCTTGTTTTTAGAACGCATATAAAATGGACGACCTTATAATAAACAGCTATTTGTCTGACATTGAAATCTCTCAATGAGCGTGCCAGACCAATTAACATTGACAGATTGCAATAGTAACATATTTTTTTTACCAGTGGTCTGAATAGCATCCGATTATCAAGCCGACGTTTTAAACACGGTTTACAGCAACTCATGCAGTAAACTATGACTCTTTATGCGCGTTATTTGGCCACATTAGGTTGGGTGTATTGTGCGACCCAAGTAAATGCCTGCTGATACCAGGCCAATACGTTATTGGTGGCGGTTATTTGCTGACCTTCGTGCGGGAAAACCATTAATTTGGTTGCGACGTTATTGCGTTTCAAGGCATTAAAGCCAGCCTTACTTTGTGCGGGTGAAATAATAGGATCGCGGCCGCCATGACTAAACAGGATTGGTGTGGTCCAACTGCTGGCAAAGTTGGCTGGATTGTAGTTTTGGTAATTATCAGGTACCTCCTGATAGCGACCACCAAATTGACGCTGGAGATGCCACACCTGAGAAGTCAGTTGATGGTGCATTCGTATATCAAAAATGCCGCCATGATTAACCAAGCAGTCAAATTGACCGGGCCACTGCCCAGCAAGCCAATTAACAAAATAACCACCTAAACCATAACCGATGGCGCACGTTTTTTCGTTATCGAGCCAAGGCTGTTGTTTAACCACAGCCGCTAAGCCTTTTTGTAAATCTTCTAGTGGTTTACCACCCCAATCTTCAAGGGTTGAATCAGCAAATTTTTGGCCATAGCCCACGGCGCCGTGCAAGTCGATGGTCACGACTCCATAACCCGCCCTAGCCCAAATCTGCGGTTGTGATTGCGCTGAAAATCTATTGAGTGCTTTATTTGAATTATGATTAACTAAGACCACCATTGGGTATTTTTTTCCATGCTGGTAATTGCTCGGTTTAATCCAATATCCATAGACCTCTTCATCATTCCAGCCGCGGAACGAAAACTGAGAAAATTCACCAAAGTTAAGCTGATTAAGCTTCGCTTGATTAACAGCCGTTATCGGTTGTAAGTTTGTGCCAGCTCGATTAAGTAAATACAATTCACTCGGTTGATTCAAACTGTTATTTTCAAGCACCAGGTTGTCATGACTAAGGCCAATAACTTGCGAGTCTCCTTCACTATAAAGGCGCTTAATGTCACCAAATTGGCTATTGACGACAAACAGCCCATGCTGGCCCATGTCATTTGCCGTGACATAAATATTTCGACTGTCGGCTGCAAAGGCAATGCTGGTTGCTGAGCGATCCCACAGTGGCGCCAGTTCTTTAGCTTTGGTGGTGATTAAGTCAACCAATATAATAGATTTAGCCCCGCTGGTACCACCTTGGTAGTTTTGGGCTAAATACGCCATAAAACGGCCATCGCTTGAAAATATCGGCTGTGAATCCCGGCCGATATTGGCAGCTGTTAGGTTTATCGCTGGACCAGACGACAGTGGCAGCTGCCATAAATCGTAGTTGTCTGACGTCGCTTGCGCTAACTTAGCCGCATAAACAACCGATTGACCATCAACACTAAAGCTAAAATCGGCTAGACCTGTCAACGTCACGCCAGCGGCACCTGCCCCGGGCGCTGCAATATCAACTAAGTTACTCACTTTGCCTGCAGTGAGATCGCCAACATATATCTGGCGAGAGCTTAAGTCTTGCCAGCGATTATTGGTTCTAATTAGCCGATCACTGGTAGCGTCGATTGACTGTTGCTGCTGCTGAAAGTTAGCGGTGTAACGGCTGATATTACATTCAAGATTTTGACAGCCAGAAAAAGCAGGCAGTGATAACGCAATTTTACGGTTGTCTGGTGACAGTTTTAGTCCTAATACTGGCAGCGCTAACTGGGTGATTTGCATCGCTTCGCCACCCGCCAAATTCAACCGCCAGACTTGGGAGCTACCTTGACGGTTGGCAATAAAATATATCGATTTACTGTCAGCTGACCAAACGACATCATGTTCACTGCTTTGACTTGAAGTTAACTGCATAGCGGGTTGTTGCGGCTGATTCAAATCTTTAAGGTAAAGGTTTGACGACTTTTCAACATCGCTGTTAGCTGCAACCCCGTAAACGAGTAAGTCACCATTGGGTGACACTGCGCCAGAATGAATGCGTGATAATTGCATGATATCTGTTACGGGACTGGTTTTTGCTGTCAGTGGCATAGCCGCTGTTAGACATAACAATGCCGCAGCCATGTTGGCAGTCGTTGATTTCATCTTCTCTCACTTTTGATAAATAGGTTGGGTTGCTTTACTACAGCAGTTTAATCATGCCATGGTTAAATAAGTATGTAAAAGCATTGAGTCCGCTAGTAATTAATGGCGACAATAAAACCAAACAGCCACGCTTGATTGACGTGGCTGTTTATTTTTTCCTTAGCTAATTTTACAGTCCGCTAATTTTATAGTCCGCTAATTTTTGTTTGATCCGCTTTTCTGAAATAGCAAATTTGGTGCCGAGGGTTTGAGCAAACAATGACACGCGAAGTTCTTCGATCATCCAACGAATAAACGTTAACTCAGCCGGAATAACAGGTACTTTACCCAGTTGCGTGACCAATTGTTGATAAGGTTTTGCAACGTTCTCAATGCTTATCTGGGCTAATCGGTCGCGGTTAGTGTCGACCGGTAATTTCTCTAGCCGGCGTTCAACGGCTTTAAGATAACGCACAGTGTCACGCAATTTATCACTGCCATTGGCGGCGACAAATCCTTTAAAGATCAAACCAGCTAGCTGCGATTTAATGTCACCATGTGCCATCACCATATCTAGCGAGACCCGCCCTTTTAGTTTCTTATTGATGCCATTGACCAAGCTTAAACACTGTTCAACTTGCTGGGCAATTTCAACCACGGTATCGGCCAGCTCAGCGCGCACAATATCACGCAATTGACTAAACTGATCGGCTTGCGACACTTCCATGTTATGCACACCAATAATGGTATCAACGGCGGCAGCGATAATGTCATCAATTAACAGATTGACCTGACCAAAACTGTGATAGTACAGCCCCAGTTTTGCCTTGTTTGGTAAGGTGCGTTGCATATGGGCCACTGGCGACGGCACATTTAACAAGATAAGTTGACGTAAACCAATCCGATTATGTTCTTGCGCCAGTTGCGGGTTATCAAACAGTTTAATCTCAACGCTGGCTTTAGCAGCAACCAGTGCAGGATACGCTTTAACTTCGAATTGACCACGTTTACGGGTGTAACTCGCAGGTAAATTACCAAAATCCCATTCGAGTAAGCCCTGTTTTTCAATCCCGGTTTCGGCAACATTGACCAACGACTGCTGCACTTTACCACTGAGCTTTTGTTGTAGCGCAATAAGGTTACGCCCTTGCTCAATTAATTGGTCATTGTTGCGACCTTGCTGCTGCTCAATTTTAAAATTAATCAGCAAATGAGCGGTCAATTGGCCCAAATCCCAATTTTGCGCGTCAATTCTAATGCCGGACATCCGCAGTAGCTGTTTGCTCATGGCATTAATTAAACTGTCTTGCATCATCGGCATCGCGTCGAGGCAGGCATCGGCATAATTAGGCGCGGGCACAAAGTTACGTCGTATTGATTTTGGTAACGACTTAATTAATGCAATCACCTTTTCGCGACGTAGCCCCGTGACTAACCAATCAAAATCATCTTCAGTGACCTGATTTAATAATTCAATTGGAATGTGAACACTCACCCCATCATCAACCGCGCCCGGCTCAAAGTTATAGCTCAGTTTAAAGGTCAGGTTGC
>Ga0209395_1001126_pt1 | contig 38289 bp, 30 predicted proteins | sample GOMGulsemesocosm_3_FD_184635 | JGI IMG/M metagenome (GOLD analysis project Ga0209395, IMG submission 184635) | Methane-oxidizing microbial communities from mesocosms in the Gulf of Mexico - GOM9D Gulf of Mexico (SPAdes) (version 2) | ecosystem: Environmental > Aquatic > Marine > Cold seeps...
CGCATCATAGGGGTGTGCGAGGAGAGGTCTAAGTTTGCTATCGTCATTTCTTTGCTGTAACTCATAAGATCGATGAATGAATAAGTCGTGATTATGCCATAAGCCATAAATTTAGACTCTATTTATTTAACTAAAAATTTTCCGAAGTATACTGTGTGGTATACAGTACTTTTTCGGTTCTGATATAGATAGTAACTTTTTAAGTGGAAAATAAATAAAGTTACAAGTACTTGATTAAGTCTTAATTATCAACTGGTTGAAAGTCACCTTTTTTCAAAAACCACAATGAAATAAAAATAAATGTAAAAAGACTTGATACTGTACGACCATACAGTATACTTGCCTCATCAAAACGAAATCAACGCAACATCGGTGGAAATAACATGAAAGATGATAAAGAAAAAGCACTAGCAGCAGCATTAAGCCAAATCGAAAGACAATTTGGTAAAGGCTCAATTATGAAGCTTGGCGATAATAACACTATGGATGTTGAAACCATTTCTACTGGTTCATTAGCACTTGATGTTGCACTTGGTGCTGGTGGTTTACCGTTAGGGCGTGTTGTTGAGATTTACGGACCTGAATCAAGTGGTAAAACGACTTTAACGCTAGAAGTTATAGCTGAAGCTCAACGTAATGGTAAAGTTTGTGCATTCGTTGATGCAGAACATGCGCTTGACCCAATTTATGCCGAAAAATTAGGTGTTAACATTAATGACTTACTTGTTTCTCAACCTGATACAGGGGAACAAGCATTAGAAATTTGTGACATGTTAACTCGCTCTGGGGCTATCGATATTATTGTTGTCGATTCTGTTGCCGCGCTTACACCTAAAGCTGAAATTGAAGGGGACATGGGTGATTCACATATGGGTCTTCAAGCTCGTATGTTATCGCAAGCAATGCGTAAGCTAACCGGTAATTTGAAAAAATCAAATACCATGATCATTTTTATTAACCAAATTCGTATGAAAATCGGTGTGATGTTCGGTTCTCCAGAAACAACTACGGGTGGTAATGCGCTTAAATTTTATGCTTCAGTACGTTTAGATATTCGTCGAATTGGTGCGGTTAAAGCTGGCGATGAAATTATTGGTAATGAAACACGCGTAAAAGTTGTTAAGAATAAAATTGCTCCACCTTTTAAACAGGCTGAATTCCAAATTTTATATGGTGAAGGCATCAACAGCTTAGGTGAATTAATTGACTTAGGTGTTCAACATAAAATGGTTGAAAAAGCTGGTTCTTGGTATAGCTACAACGGTGATAGAATTGGTCAAGGTAAAGCAAATGCGTCTAAGTCTTTAGCAGAAAAACCAGCAATGGCAAAAGAACTTGATAAGCGTTTACGTGAATTACTTTTAACTAAAAGTGTTAAAGCCGATGAAGAAAAATCTACGGAAGAAGCTGTAGCAGAATAAAGATCTAACAGTATCATAGATTATTATTGAACCATCGCATTTGCGATGGTTTTTTTATATCTTTTGCTCATTATTGATATTGTAAAATTCGACGATAATTACACTAAATTTAGTAACTTCCAGTAAAAAAATCACTTAAATCACTTGAATATTAGTCTCATTATTTATCAAACCTTAACGTGGCAATCCAGCTGAAATTGTTTAGGCGTCAGACCAAACTCGGCTTTGAAACAAGCACCAAAATAAGACAAGGATGAGAAGCCAACTTGGTCAACAACTTCTGAAACCTGTAAACCGCTGCCAAGTAGAATTTTTGCCTGCTCAAGTCGGGTGAATCTCACATATTCGGTAAAATTGTGATCCGTTAATGCACTAAGTTTACGCTGTAGTTGGCGTTCACTTACCGCGACTAGTGAAGAAGCTTTGGCTCGGTTGAAGTTCTCATCGGTTAAGTTTTCATTGACAACTTTTTTAAAGCGGGTCAGAAAGGATTGATCTTTTTCATTGAGGTAATGGGCTGTCTGCGATATTTCTGTCTCAATCTGCATGTGTTGACTAAAGCGCTTTTTTAGAATGCCACGAATGGTAAGCATGTTCTTCAGCCGAGCTTTTAATTCGCTTTCATTGAAAGGTTTACTGACAAAGTCATCAATATTTTCACGCCAACCAATAATACGGGTTTCAGTATCTGATTTAGCGGTAAGTAGCATTAAAGGAATATGACTGGTTCTTTCATCATTTTTCAAGGCATTGCACACTTGCAAACCGTTGATGCCAGGCATCATTAAATCACAAATAACCAAGTCGGGTATTTGTTCGGTCACTAACCTAATACCGTCTTTTCCGTTGCTCGCGGGTATACATTGGTAATCATCGTTGAGTATGTCGAATAAAAAATCTCGCATATCTCTATTATCCTCTATGATGATTAAAGAAGGCTTATTGTCCAAACTCGTAACCAAAGGCAAGTCAATAGATTGCTGGTGCTGCAAAATCACCTTGTCTTGGGTGAGTGCTTCTATATTACTGGCGATAAAAGATTCACCGCTGTATAGGTCTTGTGGGACAAAGGTAATATTTTCACCTAGAGGCTTACAGGGTAAGTAAATAGTAAAGCAGCTACCTTGACCCAGAGAGCTACTTATTTGTAAACGGCCATTGTTGACATCAATTAACTCTTTTACCAAGGCTAAACCAATACCGCTGCCTTTGATATTTTGTTTGCTGTCAGCGTCATCACGATAAAATGGTTCTAACACCTTTTCCTGATCTTTTTTAGCAATGCCTAAACCGGTATCGCTGACGGTAAGTAGTAATTGTTGTGCTTCTTGCTTGGCAGTGATGCTAATTGCACCTTGCTCTGGTGTATATTTAATGGCATTCGAAAGCAAATTAGCAACAATAGTTTCTAATGAACCATCAGTTAAGGTTGCATTAAATTCCCCTTCAAACTGAGTACTAACCGAGAATTGCTTGTCGAGTAATACGCCTTCAAACGAGGCGACAACATATTTAAGACAGGAATTGACCTGATATTGTTTATATTGAATGCGGTTAGTGTTTTCGAGTTGTGAAAATTTCAAAAGTTGTTCAACCAAACGCAGCATAATTCTTGCGTTACGATCAATTATTGACAAAAATTTTTGATTGCCGCTATTTGTTGGATTGTTAAATAACCGTTCCAGCGGTGATAGGATCAATGTTAAAGGTGTACGAAACTCATGTGACATGTTGGCAAACATGCGTTGCTTTTGACCTAGCAATGCTTCAATGGTGCTATTTTTGTCGGCTAATAATTTATTTTTTTCATGTAACTCTAACGTGCGCCGTTTGATCCCTTGCTGTAATTTATCTGCATTGTGTTTGAGAGACCGAGTACGCCATTTTATTACGCCAAAGATTGCTAAGAACACCAACAAGATGTAACTAATTTGAGCTGGTAAAGAGAACCAAGGGGCTGGCTTGATAGCTATTTTTATTTCTTTTTCGCCACTCAAACCAGTATTATTGTCAACAGCTTTTACTCGAAATAGATAGTCGCCGGCCGGTAGCGTAGTAAATGTGGCACTATGAATATTTTTCCCTAATGCCAACCAGTTTTCATTTAATTCATCCATTTGGAAATAAAACTGGAGATGTTGTGGTTGTAATAATGCTAGGGCACCAAAATGTAATGAGAACATTTGTTGATCATGATTTAAGGTAAATTCAGTCAACTGGTTTAGTGGGGCGGGCAAAGGGGACTCTGTATCAAATTGGCGCGTTTTAACCGTGTTATTAAATAAATCAAGACCATTTAAATATACAAGAGGAGGCTTTGGTGGTACTGACATTGCTTGTAAATCTAAGTTCAGTGCCAAACCTTGACTGCCAATATATAATTGCTTATCAATCAATTTAATCGTACCGCGATATAAACTGGTTAATTCGGGGAAAGCACGGTCACAACTTATGCAAAGGCTTTTTTTTGCTGTTTCAGCCCTGTGGTACACCTTATCATTATCGTGAAAATATATACCATTTTGACCATCGGAAATAATGTTCATTGGCGCAGTAAAGGTATTATCGATAGTCTCTAGTTTTATGGCGCCATCGACGTTTGGCTGATATTTTACCAGCCCCATTTTACTTGTGCCTAACCATATTGACTGTCCGTCGTTGAGTGCTGAATATATATTCCCCGTAAGCCTACGTTGATTGGTGATTTTGCCGTTTGTTTTGTTAAAAATAAACGGGCCTTGTTGCTCCCAAAAGCCACTTAGCAGTAATTGTTGATCATCAAGTTCAGTTATCACGGTGGTGTTCAATTGTGTTGGGTAGGAGATCACTTTATCTGTTAATCGATCATAACGGATAATTGAACGGCGCGGCCCTGATTGAAAATCTACAGTTGCCCCCCATAACACACCTTGCTTATCTACAAGTAAGTGGCCCACTGATTCGTTTACACCGACATTATCGCTATTTACGGGATAGTGCCTCGACTCTTCTAATTTAAGATCATAACGAATTAAACCCGCAGACAGGCTGCCTAACCAAATTTGGTCGTGCTTTCCCTTTGCTATGCTCAATAACGGGGTTGTAAAGGTCGCGATACTTCTAGGCTGTAACGCTGGTTGTTGCCATTGATAAAGACTGTTGCCACAGAAAAAGTAAACAGCTGCTTTAATCTTGATAAATCCTTTCGGTTGACATGGTTGTTCACCTTGGTGTTGCCATTGGCTAACCGCTCGATTGGCAACAGTGCTAATGCTAATACCGGCTTCCGTCGAGACCCATAAAGTCTGATCATCATCAACAAAAACATGGTTCACTTCTCTATCGTTGATTGAACTTGCTGAGTCGTCAGAAAATGTGCTGATGTGTTGTGTTTGTTTATTAAAAACCATGACACCCGATTTAAAAGTGCCCAACCACAAATGGTCAACGTCTCGTTGGGCAATAGAAGTGACTAAGTGATCATATCCTTGAACAGACTGCTCTGATAATTGAAATGTTGTAAAGTGATGAGTTTGAGCATTGTATGCCGCTAATCCTGCGGTTGTACCAAAAAAAATGTTCCCCTGTTCGTCTTGTAAAAAAGACATGATGCCATTGCTTTGGAGACCATTTTTTTGCTCTTTTTCATAAAAAAAGTGTCGAGCTGGAGCATTATTCGAAAATTGGAAGATTCCTTGTTTTTCACTGACAATCCAGAAGGTTTGTTGAGTGTCGATAAATACTTTCTTTATGGCAATGTTCTTTGGTAATGATTGTTTATTGAGTGTTGGAACTAACTGCCATTGTTGTTGGGTATGATTAAACTTCGCAATATGAGTTCTAGAAGCCATCCACAAATCACCAAAGTTGTCTTTGAGCAAACTGAGTACTTGAGGGGTATCTACATCAGACGCGGGGAAGGAGAAACGTTCGATCAATTGCTTTTTTTGATCGTAACGGTAGATCCCCTGGCTAAGGGTACGTACCCATATATACTGATCGTTTTCTTCAATAATCGACTCTATACGCAGTTCGCTAGTCAAGTCTGCAAAGGAAGCTTGAAAGTCAATTTTATTGGCTTGAGTACCATCATAACGTAGCAAGCCATTAGCATCGGTGGCTACCCAAATAAAGCCCTGACTGTCTTGTAATACTTGACGACTTCGACCTGGTTCGTATTGACCTATGAGGCTTCTGTTGTCAAACAAGCCTCCCAACGCTTTAAAGTCAGCGGAATGGGCAGATAATGAGATCATCAAAGTTAAAAAGCATAATCCGCGACTAAGCGCAGTTGTTAACGAGTTCATGCTGTTCCTTTAGCAACCCAGAAACGACTTACGTTGCAGGGGCTGTTCTATTGTTCGAAGTTATCAGTATTTAAAGAGTAAATTCATAATAAACACAAATATACTCATCTGGCGTTATGATTATTTCTTTTAGTCATTTTTAGATTTGTATTTATAAATTTAAGCGATGTATAAAACGAAACGCCTAAAGCCAGAGGAAAGACAATTTGAGGGTAACATAACACAACTTTTTGTACATGCAGCAAATGCTCCCTAACGATATCCCTAAAATATGTTAGAAAAGTCGCTAAATAAATATAATATTCAGCCATATTAATAGAACGGGTATTTTAAATTTTAGCTATTAATTAACCCTATTTAAATTACCCTTTGTTGTTTAAATCGAGCAGCTTAGCTGATAGCCGTGCTTTAAACCAGAAGCCTAAAAATTAGCGCCAACGATTAGACTGGACTTTAAAAATGGCTAATAAACTCTAAATAAAGCGATAGTTACTTTTTGTTTCTACATTGATTTAACTTTTGAACATACTAAAATGTACGTAAAATCATGACTTTATGCTTGTGTAATTTAATAGGGCTCTAAATTAAGAGTTTATGGCTTCAAATTAATAACCTTGAACGGCTAACTTTGTCACTATGGCAACTCAATGAAAATTGAAATAATTAATCAAAGGAATTCAATTTAATATGTTTAGCTTTAAAAAAATGCAAATTTTCCCTGAAGTGTTCTGTGGGCTGCTCCGTAATGCCACTTTTGTCCGTAGCAGTGTTATTAAAAACTTAAACGTTAAAGGGCTAAAGTGCGCTTTGCTCATTTTCTGCTCCATTGTAGCCACGGGGTGCGAAACCGACGAAATAAGTTCTGGCAAATCTAGTAACGAAGCTATTCCTTTTCCATATGCAGTTGATGAATCTTTATTTACTCAATATGCATTCAGTGAAGGCACATCGTTTGATTCGGTGATGTTAAACAATGGCAGCTCACTTATTTTTGCTATTAACGTTCCAGAACATAATGAACAAGACAAACTACCGTTGATCATCAGTTTGCACGGTGCTAACGGCCAAGGAGAAGCACATTTGCTTAATTTCGCCTTGCCTGTTTTTGAGTCTATGAAAGCAATTGTGATTGCGCCCAATAAGGCAAATGATCTGAACTGGACCCACAATAGCATTATGTTACCTATCAATAGTTTGGTTGAGCAGGCAATTAAACATTGGCCAATAGACCCAAATAGAGTCGTTATTATGGGATACAGCCTAGGTGGGACGGCGGTATGGTCTTTCACGAGTAATAATCCTGAAATTTATAGTGCGGGAGTGGTTTTAGCCGGAAGTCCAAATATCACAGATAACTCAGGGCTAGTACCTATGTATCTAGTACATGGCACTGAAGACAGTTTCTTTGGATATACTGGCGTAGAAAATGCGTACGACCGGTTAATTAAAGGCGGAACTAAAGCTCAGTTACACATAGCTCAAGGGTACCCGCATTATCCACCCATTATGTACATCGATTATCTGACTCCCGTTATTGACTGGCTAGAAAATGAAATTTGGGTAGATGAGACTTAAATAATATCAGCAGCAGTGAGGCTTATATTTCATCATAAACAAGGAAGCACAAAATTAGCTTATTATTTAATTTTGTGCATCCCAAGAATATCTTTTTAAAATTTGCTGAACCGTTCCGTTTGTTTTCAAGTTGATTAATGCGTTTTTTAACTTTCGGCGAATCTCCTTTGGAATATCATAAGTACAAACCAGGTAAACATCAAACGGTTCAAATATCAAAGGTTTACCAAAAGAGTGTTTGTTCATGCCCTGAGTCTTGGCAATATATGTCAGAGCGGGCATTGCGCCAGCAACAGCATCGACACGGCCACTCATTAACATTTTCATGGCATTAATATATTTTGAAGAAACTACCTTTTGTAAACTGGTGTCATTATTGAATTTTTTATCAATATAGGCACCTAATGGAGCAGCAATCTGTATGTTTTTTAGGCTGTCGTAGTTATCTAAATCAATCCCTTTTGCGGGTAGTACTCCTGCTGACATTCGATATCCGATAGGCTCGACAAGATCAAATAACTCAGCAGATTGAACTGTACCAGCAGCGATAGTACAGAACTTCTGCTTAGCGTGTATTCGAGCTAAAACCCGCTTAAAAGGGACTAGATTATTGGACTTTCCAACCTTACTTAATGCCATTATATTATTCAATATTTCGTAAAGTACACCTGTTGTTTTACCTTCAGGCGTTACAAAACCATAAGGTATTTGGCTAAGGGTTATCATGTCAAAATTGATTGGAGTCTTTTGGTTAGATGAAGCAACAGGCGTAGCTAATATAAATGTTAGTGAAAAAATAACGGAACTGACAGCAAGTCTACAATATTTATCCATTAATCAGCTCCTTTTAGTTGTTCAATGTCAGCTGAAGATTACTTGCCGGTAGCGGGTGTTTACAAGCAGAAAATAACCATCTAACACATTAATCCTATATCCAAGTAATGCTATTTTTACGTTATCCATCCAATAAAAGCAAGCAATTGGTTTACTCTAAAAATACCTAAACAGATGCTGATTATTATCCAAACAACCGCAAATTTCTTGTTTTATAAACACGGAGTCGTTTAAGTTTTCGGTATTAACAGGCTTGTTCATTAGATTAAAAATGTTTTATACATAATAAAACGTATAGACGTCTATACGTTTAGATGTTGACATAGCTAAAAATATAAGTAACATTCAGTGCTAATATTTATATATAAGTAAGCGGATCTAGTTTTCATGCTTGTTTGACATTATTTAATTAGGTAAAAGCTATGCCCATTAAAATACCAGACCAATTACCTGCTTTGTCTGTTTTAGGCGAAGAGAATATATTTGTGATGTCAGAACATCGTGCTGCGAATCAAGAAATTCGGCCCATGAGAGTAGCAATTCTTAATTTGATGCCAAATAAAATTGAAACAGAAGTACAAATTTTACGAGTGCTCTCAAATACGCCATTACAAATAAATGTTGATTTTGTGCGTATTCACGCGAATGAATCAAAGCATACACCGAAAGAACATTTAGATAATTTTTATCGCATGTTTGATGATATCAAAGATACACAATACGATGGACTAATTGTAACTGGGGCGCCACTTGCCTTAATGGATTACGAGAAAGTTACCTTTTGGGATAAAATCTGCGAAGTGTTTGACTGGGCTGAAAAGAATGTTACTTCAACGATGTTTTCTTGTTGGGCGGCTCATGCGGCTCTTTATCATCACTATGGTTTGAATCGTCATTTGAGAAAAGAAAAACTATCGGGTGTTTTTCAACATAGCCCTGTTGATCCAAAGGAACAGCTTACCCGCGGTTTTGAAGAATACTTTAATGTGCCGCATTCGAGGTACGGTTATATTGATAAATCTGATTATTTATCAATTCCTGATTTAAAAATTATTGCTGAATCTCAAGATGCAGGGGTTTATGTGGTTGCGAGTAAAGATAAGCAACAAGTGTATTTAACAGGTCATCCTGAATATGATGCGACCACGCTCGATGAAGAGTTTCAGCGTGATCTTAAAACAGATAAAAATGCCACGATGCCAAATAATTACTATATTGATAATGATGTAACAAAAGTACCGCACAGTTCTTGGCGCAGTCATGGCAGTTTATTATTTACTAATTGGCTAAACTATTATGTTTATCAAATCACGCCATACAAACTGGATGCGAGTAATATTCAAGCAATTCATCCAGATACAGTGATTTAAGTCATAACTTAACTCCTTAGCAAATACATTTAGTTTGAAAGTAAAATAGAGAAATAGAATGAAAAAATCAGCTTCTTTTAGCCATTTTGAGCAGCAAATACAAAAACGTATTCTTATTTTAGATGGCGCTATGGGCACAATGATCCAAGCATATAAATTTGAAGAGCAGGATTATCGTGGCGAACAATTCGCTGATTGGCATCTAGATGTGAAAGGCAATAATGATATGTTAGTGCTAACACAACCGGATGTAATTAAGGCTATTCATCATGAATACCTTGAAGCCGGTGCTGATATTCTCGAAACTAATACGTTCAATGCCACAACAATTGCCATGGCAGATTACGATATGGAATCGCACAGTGCGGCAATAAACCTTGCCGCGGCAAAAATAGCACGGGCAGCCGCTGATGAATTTACGGCAAAAAATCCAGATAAACCTCGTTTTGTTGCTGGGGTTCTTGGCCCGACAAATAGAACATGTTCTATTTCTCCTGATGTAAACGATCCTGCTTTTCGTAATGTTACTTTCGATCAATTAAAAGATGCCTATATAGAGTCAACCAAAGCTCTGATAGAAGGCGGTTCAGACCTTATTCTTATTGAAACCATTTTTGATACGTTAAATGCAAAAGCTGCAATTTTTGCGGTTGAAACTGTTTTCGATGAATTGCAAATACGTTTACCCGTGATGGTTTCAGGCACTATAACCGATGCTTCTGGTCGCACTTTATCTGGGCAAACAACCGAAGCTTTTTATAATTCCTTAAGACATGCTAAACCAATCTCATTTGGTTTGAATTGTGCGTTAGGCCCTGTTGAGCTAAGGCAATATGTTGCTGAGCTCAGTCGAATTTCAGATTTTGCCGTTTCAGCTCACCCTAATGCAGGTTTACCAAATGCCTTTGGCGAATATGACTTTAGCGTTGAAGATATGAATAGCCATGTTAAAGAATGGGCAGAATCTGGTTTTTTAAATATTATCGGTGGTTGTTGTGGTACTACGCCGGCACATATTAAAGGGATGGTTGACGCTGTTGAAAATGTGAAACCTCGTATAATAGAACCACGAGAAATTGCTTGTCGGTTATCTGGGCTTGAAGCCTTAACAATAGAGGGTAGTTCATTATTTGTGAATGTTGGCGAGCGCACCAATGTTACCGGCTCTGCAATTTTTAAGCGCTTAATTACTGAAGAAAATTACGATCAAGCCATCGCTGTTGCCTTACAACAAGTTGAAAATGGTGCGCAAATCATCGATATCAATATGGATGAGGGCATGCTGGACTCAAAAGCGGCTATGGTACGTTATTTGAACTTAATCGCTGGTGAGCCAGATATCGCCAAAGTGCCAATCATGCTTGATTCTTCTAAGTGGGATATTTTAGAAGAAGGTCTAAAATGTATTCAAGGCAAAGGTGTTGTTAACTCTATTAGCCTAAAAGAAGGTGAAGAAAACTTCCGCAAGCAAGCTGAGTTGTTACGGCGATACGGTGCTGCTGTAATCGTTATGGCGTTTGACGAAACAGGGCAAGCTGATACTCGTATCCGTAAATATGAAATTTGTAAACGCGCATACGGTATTTTGGTTAATGAAATTGGCTTCCCGGCAGAAGATATTATATTCGACCCTAATATCTTTGCTGTTGCAACGGGTATTGAAGAGCATAATAATTATGCGGTTGATTTTATAGAGGCTGTTGCCGACATCAAACAAAACCTGCCTTATGCGATGATTTCTGGCGGTGTTTCAAACGTATCATTTTCATTTCGTGGTAATAATCCTGTTCGTGAAGCAATTCATGCGGTGTTCTTATATCACGCGATAAAAAATGGTATGGACATGGGCATTGTTAACGCAGGACAGTTGGCTATTTATTCTAGTATTCCAGACGACTTACGCCTTGCTGTTGAAGATGTTATCCAAAATAGTGACGACGGTGCAACTGAGCGTTTACTCGATGTTGCTGAATCTTACCGTGGCCAAGCAGGCAGTAAAAACAATAAGGCTGATTTAACTTGGCGTGAACTGCCAATTAAGGAGCGTTTAGAATATTCCTTAGTCAAAGGTATTAATGAATTTATAGTAGAAGATACTGAAGCTGCTCGGCTTGTTGCTGAACGCCCCCTTGATGTTATTGAAGGGCCATTGATGGATGGCATGAATACCGTGGGCGATTTGTTCGGCGCTGGAGAAATGTTCTTACCGCAAGTTGTTAAGTCAGCAAGAGTAATGAAGCAAGCAGTTGCTCACTTGAACCCATTTATTGAAGCAGAAAAAACTGAAATAAAATCAAATGGTAAAATTTTGTTGGCTACCGTAAAAGGCGATGTTCACGATATTGGTAAAAATATTGTCGGCGTGGTTTTGCAATGTAACAACTACGATATTATTGATTTAGGTGTCATGGTTTCTTGTGACGACATACTAAGGGTTGCCAAAGAAGAAAAGGTGGATGTCATCGGTTTATCAGGGTTGATCACCCCGTCCCTTGATGAAATGGTGCATGTAGCAAAAGAAATGAAACGCCTCGATTTTAATTTACCCTTACTTATCGGTGGAGCAACCACATCAAAAGCACATACCGCGGTTAAAATTGAACAGCAATATCAACATCCCGTTGTATATGTACCTAATGCATCGCGTTCAGTTTCCGTAGTAAGTACTTTACTTTCAACGGATAGTGCTAAGCGCACAGCATTTATTGACCGCCAAAATGATGAGTATGACCGTGTTCGTGAACGCCATTATAAAAAGGGACCGCGTTCAAGTTTGCTCTCTTTAGAGGATGCCCGGGCTAATGCCACGCCAATAAGTTTTGAGCATTACACACCTAAAGTACCCAACAAGCTTGGGGTAACGGTGCTTGATAGCTTAGACCTTAACGTCATTCGAAAATACATCGATTGGACGCCATTTTTCATGACTTGGCAGTTATCGGGGAAATACCCCCTAATATTGCGTCATGAAGTGGTCGGCGAGGAAGCAACTAAATTATTTAACGATGCTAATGACTTATTAGACGATATTATTAACAATAAAAAACTAACGGCAAAAGCGGTTTTTGGATTGTTTCCTGCGCATCGTCAACAAGACGATCTAATCGTTTATGAAGACGATAATCGTGAAAAACAGCTGATGAAACTGCATCAGCTACGGCAACAAAGTAAAAAGCCGGCAGGGCAGTTTAACCGCTGTTTAGCTGATTATGTTGCCGATGAAGCATCAGGAATAAAAGATTACGTTGGTGCATTTGCGGTGTCAGCCGGTTTTGGGTGTGATGAACTAGTTAAAGGGTTTGACGCTCAACATGATGATTATAATAGCATTTTAGTCAAAGCGGTAGCAGACCGACTAGCAGAAGCGAGTGCTGAGTACCTTCATGAAAAAATTCGTAAAGAATACTGGGGTTATGCACCGCAAGAGTCATTGGAAAATGATGACTTAATACGTGAAAAGTATCAAGGGATCAGACCTGCACCGGGTTATCCTGCCTGTCCAGAGCACACTGAAAAAGGCTTGCTGTGGGAATTACTCAATGTTGAAGAAAATATAGGCATGGAATTAACATCAAGCTTTGCTATGTGGCCAGGAGCGGCAGTAAGTGGTTGGTATTTTGCTCACCCTGAGTCTAAGTATTTCGCGGTCGCTAAAGTCGCTAAAGACCAAGTTATTGATTATGCCAACCGTAAAGAGATGACATTGCCGCAGGCAGAACGTTGGTTGTCAGCTAACTTGGATTACGAACCAGAGTAATTCAATATGATCACGATATACAGATAACCTGTATTCGATACTATTCAAGCGGTCTTAAGTCAATTTTAATTGATTTATGGCCGTTTTTTTATCAACCTGTAGTATCCGTGATGTTTTGACGGATTGTTGTAGGTGATTGCCGGTGAATAAACTCGCTTACCGATTACCGATTACCGATTACCGCTTAGCATCTAGTTAAATGATTCGTTCATAAAACCAATATAAAGCAATGCCTGAAATAATCGCACTCGCTGGAATAACCACATATAATCGATACCAAGGCTTTTTAGAACACCAACGAGTTACTAACAAGGCCAAAGCAATTACGGTTAATTGGCCGAGCTCAACCCCAACATTAAACGATAGTAAACTACTAATGTATTCACTTTCAGGTAAACCGACTTCAGCTAACACTGAAGCAAATCCTAAGCCGTGTAGTAACCCAAAAGCAAAAATAATAGGTAAACGCCACTTGGTCAGTTTCTGTTGAAATATGTTTTCAATAGCAACAAAAGCAATTGATAGTGCAATTAACGGTTCTACAATGCTGCTGGATAAATTAATGACACCAAATATACCTAGGGCTAATGTTATCGTATGGGCAAGCGTAAAAGCACTTACTTGCCATAACAACGTTGTTGTTTTTGTGGCTAATAAAAATAGAGCCAAAACAAAGAGAATATGATCAAGCCCTTGAGGCAAAATATGCACAAAGCCCTGATAAATATATTCAGCAACATTAAATGACTTTAATACCATGCTAGAAAGTTCGCGCACTTGCGTTTTGTTTTCATTAATTGAAAAATAGTGGCTTTGATTTCCTGTCAATACCCAGAACATTTTTGGCGTGGTAACGGTTAGATAAACATTGCCAATTAGTGGTGGGAATTCAAGCGCTAATCTATTTGTTGTTTCAGGTAAGCTACCTTGTGAAAATAACTTTAATTGGGTAGAGGAAAAGTTTGGATTAAGCCTTTTTCTTAATTCAGCAACTGTTAATCCGGAAAAAGATGCAACTTGTGTCATTTCGCTATTAACCGCATTGTCTTCATCGATAATAAAAGCGCTCTGCTCATTAATTATGTGTGTTACATCTGATAATAAGTGTTTTGTTTCAATTAAAGATAATCCCTTCAAATGCATTATTAATTTAGATTCATCACCGGAAAAATTTAGCTGCCTTTTAATGACATGTAAAATATCAATGCTAATAATAAGTTGATATTGATTATCTTTGAGCAGTTGTAATTCAGCTTGATTAGTTTTATTAGTATGAGCATTGACCACAAAAGAAGATAAAAGTAGAAGCAGCGTAAAGGCAGTTTGAAACAAGCGAGTGGTCATATAGGAGGGCTATTATTACGTTATAATAAATATAGCCATAAATTAGCCTATTTTGCAGGAAATTAAAAGGTTACAAAGTATTATCTCAACAATCAATCATGAATTGAAAAGCTTGTATAGGGGGGAATAGAGGCATTATTTCCGATTTGATACACTTTAAAAGGTCAGATTTAGTCGATTAGAAATATTATTGAAAATCTCCCCGTATATAATTGATTTATACTGCTAATTAGATTTTATTGCTAAAGGGGCGATAATGCCTCGGTACAGTTTTTTTTAAATGATAAGCAAAAATGACTTACCATCATTTTATTCAATTCATAATCATTAAATAACCAGCCCCCATTAAATTATTTTTACTTGAAAAGTAACGTCAGTAAAACTAAACTGTGTTTATGTACAGTTGTTTTGGTTTGAGGGAATGTGTTGAGTAAAGTAAGAAAAATTATTCACATCGATATGGACTGTTTCTATGCAGCCGTAGAAATGCGTGACGATGAATCGTTACGTAATGTTCCTCTTGCTGTTGGTGGAACAGGGCCACGCAGTGTTTTGTGCACTTGTAATTATCAAGCAAGAACATTTGGTGTGCGTTCAGCAATGCCAGCAAGCAAAGCAATGAAATTGTGTCCGGACTTAGTTATCGTGTCAGGTAGAATGTCTGTTTACCAACAGGTTTCAGTACAAATAAGAGAAATATTTCAACGCTATACAGAGCTTATCGAACCATTATCCCTCGATGAAGCTTTTCTTGATGTTACTCATAACAAACAGTTTAATGGCAGTGCCACGCTTATTGCTCAGCAAATACGGCGTGATATTTTTAATGAACTAAACCTCACTGCATCAGCAGGTGTTGCTCCAAATAAGTTTATAGCCAAAATTGCCAGTGATGAAAATAAACCTAATGGTCAGTGTGTAGTTGCCCCTAACGACATTAATAACTTTGTCGAAAACTTGCCATTGAAAAAAATTCCTGGCATTGGACCTAAAACAGCACAAAAACTTTCTAGTTATGGTTTAACGTCATGCGCAGATATACGTTCAAGTTCAGTTGCGGTATTAACACCTATTGTCGGCAAGTTTGCACCCGCGTTGTATCAGCGTAGCTTTGGTATTGACCATCGACGATTAGAAACCGATAGAGTACGTAAATCGTTAGCTATAGAAACAACGTTCGCACACGACTTGTCTTGTGAAAAAGAATGCGAGAGTGCAGTTGAGCATCTTTATGAGAAGCTTTTGACACGTTTAGAAAAACATCAGCATAGGGTGATAAGCAAACAAGGCGTAAAACTTAAGTTCAATGATTTCACCCAAACAACGGTCGAACAACAGAGCGGCAATTGCGATGAGAACACTTTTAAGCAACTGCTAGTAAAAGCGCTTTTACGCAGTCAAGCTAGGGGGATCCGTTTAATAGGGTTAACCCTAGGTTTTTCTGAGCATAATATAAAAGAAACTAAGCAGCTTTCTCTTAGCTTGTAAATATACCCAAACCTGCCACTTGAACTGATTTGAGTACACAACTCACTAATAAATTTGATGAACACAGGCAGATGTGAGGGCTCACTCACTCTATGAACTTTGTTTATTTCGCTTTGACGATTTCTTTAACCGCTAATTCCAATCGAGGATCTTCAACATTTGAACTTGTTGATTTAAAAATAACCTTGCCATCTCTATTGATAAAAAATGTTGTGGGTGTGCCTTTTACACCATATTGTTGAGCAACTTTGTCGCCATTAACCGCGGTAACAAATTGATAACCTCGTTTAACTATTGAGTCTTGCGGATTTACACCTTCATCTTCATTAAAGCTAATAGCTACAATCTCAATTTCGGTTTTTTTATACTTCTGTGTTAGTTCAACGAGCTTTGGCTGTAACTTCTTACAATAAGGACACCATGTTGCCCAAAAATGTAAAATTACGGGTTTTCCTTGATAGTCAGCTAAAGAAATACTTTTACCCGTCTGTGTTTTTAATTGCCAATTTGGGGCTATGTCGGTTGTCTCGTTATTAGCCTCAGATAGGAACGAAACTAAATTGCCGAGCACTATAAAAATAAATAAAACTGTTCTCATTAAAAAAGCCTTTTGTCTGTATATACGCAATAGTCGGTATAGCTCCTTAATAGACCTTGGATATAAATAAAAGATTTCCTATTTGTAAAAACAAAAAAGCCTATCGTTGTAGATAGGCTCTTCAATGTCTTGGTTTTAATTAAATAAAATTATAAGCCTAAAACTTTTTTACCTTGTTTAAAGGTAATATCAACAGGAATATTAGCCGCTTCTATACGTGCTAAGTCTTCTGCTAAATTTACCTTTATTATGCCGCTTTCAGCAACTAATTTAGCAACACCATCGTAATCGCCATTACCTTGTAAAGTTAATATTAATTCTGAAAGCGAGTTAATTGCAGCTGTCATTTTATCAATATTCACTGAATACAATCCTTCAGCATTACGGGTAAAAGCACCTTGTTCAGCAAAATAGTTAAAACGTACCATATTTGCTTTACCATGGGCTGAGGTTGCGCCAAAACGAACAGAGCGGAAAATTCCCGCTAAGAATGTTGTGTAATAGTCTTGCAAAGTACCTTCTTCAATGGCGCCTTTAAGCAACAACTGACGGATCATATAAAGACCAAGAATATCGGCTTTACCTTCTTCTAATGCCGAAGCATGTTCTTTTAATGATTCGCGTACAGTTCCTTTATTATTAAGTGTATTTTTAATACCTAAACCATGAGCAACTTCGTGGAACATTGTGTTAGCAAAGAAAGCTGTAAATGTTACATTCTCGCGTTGCTCTGGCACAATCAAGGTACTTGCTATCGGTAACATAATAGTATCGAATTTTGCCTGCATGGCATTTTTAAGCTGTAAACGACGTGTACCTTTTTCTAACTGTACTGTTTCGTCGTTTGGCAGGTTAATCGCTATTGTTTTGCTACCCGCATTTGAATGTCCTGCATAGTAAATAACGTCGTAAGCATTTAAGTCTGCGTCAGAGCCTGGAACTTCTTTTTTATACGCTTTATTTACGGGTAAACCTTTTTGCAACTCTGGTAAATACTCAGCATATCTAGCTAGCTTTTCGCTCCAAGCTAAATCTTTTATTAATACATAAGACTCAAATGCCGCGCGGTAACCGTATAACTGATCTTCGTAGTTTTCGATTGGGCCAATAACCACATCAATAGGATTGTTCTTCATATCCATCCAAGCAAAGTCAGAGGCTTGAAAGTCGTCATGACGAATTGCGGTAGCGCGTAATTTTAAGTAATTGGCAAATTCTTTGTCATCAGCAAAGCTTGACGCTTTTTCCAAAATAGCAGCAATACGATTAATTCTGTCGCTGTATAGTTCAGAATAAGCAACCGATGTCAGTTTTCCATCACTGTTACGTTTTACAACGGAGTACAAACCTGTCTTGTCAGCAAAGTCAGCTTTGTCAAATTCTTCTTTGGTTAAATCACTTGGATAAAACTCTGCACCATGAGCTTTTTCGTTATATCCAGAAAGGAAAAGCTTATCGCCGTCTAACCTATCCCAAGGACCATAGTTAATACGTGCAAAATCACGCACTTTTTCATCTTTAATACTGGCAAGGAACGTTTCTTTGTCTTCACCAAAAGCTTGTTGCCAAAATAGCTCATCTATAATATCTGAAGCTTCAATGAGCAAGACAATCATTTTTCTTTGATTGTCAGACAAGTGGCTTAAATCGGCTGTCAGCGTTACAGGTTTATATATGTCTAAACGGCCTTGAGATTCGGCTAGTAAAGTCGGGCCTGAGTTCTGTTCATTGGCATTTTCACTACAAGCACTTAATAGGCTAGTGGCAATTAACAGGCCGGTAGCTAATTTTGTTAATTTCATATTTATTCTCGCGTTATTTTTATTTATTAATGAGGAGACTTTTATATACACCCAAATCTCTTGAATTTGCAGGTTTCAGCCAGTCGAAAAAGAGAAAGTTACAAGGCATTGATTGCAGATAATAGTTATTCTACTGTCTAAATCAATTACGCATGAGATGCCTCTTATCGACTTGCCCAACGAGAGCTAAGTTAGAAAAATAGTCCAGCGTTGCGATACTCAATAAGGTGCCGACACAAGTGTGGAACATTAGGGTAACGCAGGATGCAATTGTCGATAATAACCAGCTAATAGGTATCACGCCTTGATCTAATTTTCTAGCTTAACTCTGAATCTGTATTTCCAAGTGGTTTAGATATAACGTCAGAGGTTATCAAAAACTGTAGGATGCGCAAGATTTTACTGTGGAAAGATGATATCAAGAGAGGATATTTGTTTTTTAACTAAATGGCAGGCAAAAAAAAACCAGCCGGAGCTGGTTTTTTAATTCAATAACAAAAATTAAAGCGCTTTAATAGCAGCGTTTAAACGACTCTTACTACGAGCAGCTTTATTTTTGTGAATAAGACCTTTGCTTGCAAAACGATCTAAAATCGGTTGTGCAGCAGCAAATTCTTTAGATGCTGTATCTTTGTCACCAGCTTCAATTGCAGCGAGTACTTTTTTAAATAAAGTGCGCATCATCGAACGACGACTTGCATTATGTTGACGGCGTTTTTCTGATTGAACCGCACGTTTCTTCGCCTGCTTTGAATTAGCCAAGGTGAACTCCTAAAATATGATTGTATATATAGCCTAAATTTAAGGCGAGGAAATATGCCTTTTTTAAGCTCGATTGTCAAACCTTTTACGGGTTTAATTTACTTAATAACGATGAATTTACCATTATATGATAATTATCATTATTGGTTACTAAATAATGGCGCTATTTTACCTGTTATTTTAGTGATTTTAAATAGATTAAAAACTTCTTTGCATTTGCTTGTTTATCAAGGTTAAAAAGCTGCATAATATTAACGAGAATGTAGGTCATAAATAATTATGGTCTTTATCGGTTAGTTGGAGCTATTCGTTGAGTAAAAAGTTAATAAAATCAGGTCTGATAGTGAGTTTTATGACCTTGGTTTCTCGTGTGCTCGGTTTAGTTAGAGATGTCGTTATCGCCAACATAATTGGTGCAGGATTGGCGTCAGATGTTTTTTTCTTCGCAAATAAAATCCCCAGTTTTTTTAGAAGATTGTTTGCTGAAGGCGCTTTTGCACAGGCTTTTGTTCCTGTGTTGAGTGAATATCATACTAAAGACGAGCAAGAAGGTCTTTCTGTCAGTGAAGGAGAGACGCGAAAGCTCATCGGGCAAGTTTCAGGTACATTGGGAGTAATCATTACCCTTGTTACCTTATTTGGTATGGTAGCATCGCCGTTGTTTGTTATTTTATTTGGTTATGGTTGGTTTGTTGACTGGCTTAACGATGGACCTAAAGCCGAACAATTCGAATTAGCCGCTATCTTACTTAAAATTACCTTTCCTTATTTATGGTTTGTCAGTTTTACTGCGCTTGCCGGTGCTGTTTTAAATACCTTTGGAAAATTTGCGGTTTCTTCTTTCACACCCGTTTTACTCAATGTCTGCATTATCACTTGTGCAATATACTTATCACCACTTTTTGAAAACCCAGCTTTTGCTTTGGCTTGGGGAGTATTTATTGGTGGGCTTGCTCAATTTTTATTTCAAATCCCATTTTTGATTAAAGCAGGGGTATTTGTTAAACCACAATGGGCATGGCACTCGAAGGGAGTGACAAAAATACGAAAACTGATCGTACCCGCTTTGTTCGGTGTATCGGTTACACAAATTAATTTACTGCTCGATACGGTAATCGCCACTATTTTAGTGACTGGGTCTATTAGTTGGCTTTATTACGCCGACAGACTATTGGAATTTCCTCTCGGTTTATTTGGTATTGGGATTGCCACGGTCATTCTGCCAAGTTTGGCAAAACTGCATACCAAGAAAAACAATCAAGAATTTAGCGATACGATCACCTGGGGATTAAAGATTGTTTCTTTATTTGGCTGGCCCGCGCTTGCAGGGCTAATGGTGCTTGCACAGCCCATCATTATGATTTTATTTATGCGTGGTGAGTTTTCTCAAGAAACAGTTTTACAAGTGTCTTATGCCTTATTTGCTTACCTATCAGGTTTAATAAGCTTTATGTTTATCAAAATATTAGCCCCAGCTTATTATGCTCGCCAAGATACGAAAACACCTGTGAAAATAGGCATTAAAGCAATGGTGGCTAATATGGCTTTTAATCTAATGCTTGCACCATTCTTTGGTTATGTCGGTTTAGCGATGGCCACGGCGATGTCTGCCACGTTAAATGCGCTGATGCTCTACCACGGTTTGAAAAAGAACAATGTCTTTCAGCTATCAAAAGCCACATGGTGGTTCTTTTTACGACTGATATTATCAGCGATAGTTATGGCGTTTGTCGTGTATCGTTTATCGCCTGATTTTTCCGTATGGCTTGAAATGAGCACGTCAATGCAAATTCAACAGCTGTTAATTTGTATCAGTTTAGGTATGTTTAGTTACTTTATCTCACTCGCCGTTTTAGGAATTAGAATGAAAGATTTAAAAGTGCAAACCTATACACAGAAAACGACAGAATTAGATGTGTAAAAAAAATTGATGAAATTGCGTTCAAGTGCTGATTCTTAGGCCTGAGTAATATATAATTTGTCGGTTTTTATTCTTTAGTGGTTGGCGTTACATAAAGTAATGTTACCAAAGATAGGTTTTTTAATTAAATGCAGTTAATTCGCGGTATTCATAATATTCAAGCTGAAGATCATGGCTGTGTGTTAACCATAGGGAATTTTGATGGTGTCCATTTAGGGCATGCGCGAGTAATAACGGCTTTAATTGATAAAGCAAAAACGTTGAACTGTACACCTGCTGTGATGATTTTTGAACCTCAGCCGCAAGAGTTATTTTCACCAGAAAGTGCTCCAGCAAGATTAACGCGGTTAAGAGATAAATATTTTTTATTGAAAAAGCTCGGTGTTCAGCGCTTAATATGCGTAAATTTTCACCGAGAGTTTGCGAATAAAAGTGCAAAAGAGTTTATTGAACAGTTACTAGTAAAACAGTTAGGTATTAAGCATTTAATTATTGGTGATGACTTTCGGTTTGGAAAAAGCCGGATTGGCGATTTTAACTTACTTAAGCAAGCAGGTGAAAAATTTAGCTTCTCTGTATCTGATACCGCAAGTTTCAAACTTGAAGATTGCCGAATTAGCAGTACCAAAATTCGAAATGCACTAGAGCTTGACCAATTGGCTAACGCCGAAAAAATGCTAGGTCGTCCTTATTCTATAATTGGTCGCGTTTTTCATGGTGACAAACGTGGTCGACAATTAGGATTTCCTACGGCTAATGTTTTATTAAAAAGACGTGTTTCACCTATTTCTGGTGTCTATGTTGTAAAAATAAATACGATTGATAATTGTTTTTATGGGGTAGCTAATATAGGTTCAAGACCCACAATTGCAGGTATTAGGCAACAACTTGAAGTACATATTTTTAATTTCAATAAAAATATCTACGGTGAAACGATTGAAGTGGTCATGCTAAAAAAACTTAGAGATGAAATGAAATTTTCGTCACTAGATGAATTAACGAAACAAATATCACAAGACAGCGAACAGGGAAAAGCCTTTGTTCAGCATTTGTAAATAGATAGATGAGTTAATAATAAAACTAATACCAACAGTTGTTGGTTTTATTATTAACTTATTAGAGGCTAACCACTAGTTAGCGAATATAACAACGGATAATGATTTAAATGAGTGATTATAAACAAACCCTAAATTTGCCGGCTACTTCTTTCGCGATGAAAGGTAATATGGCAAACCGTGAACCTAACATGCTAAAAGAGTGGGCTGAAAAAGATTTATACGGCCAAATTCGTGCGGCTAAAAAAGGTAAAAAATCATTTATTTTGCATGATGGCCCTCCGTATGCAAATGGTAATATTCATATTGGTCATGCTGTTAATAAAATACTCAAAGATATTATTGTTAAATCAAAAACGTTATCAGATTTTAACGCGCCATACGTGCCTGGTTGGGATTGTCATGGTTTACCGATTGAATTAATGGTAGAGAAAAAAGTAGGTAAGCCGGGTCATAAAGTTACTGCTGGTGTTTTTCGTGAAAAATGTCGTGAGTATGCTGCTAAGCAAGTTGATGGTCAACGTGATGACTTTAAACGTTTAGGGGTTTTTGCTGATTGGGATAAGCCTTATCGAACAATGGACTTTGATACAGAAGCAAACATTATTCGTTCATTAGGTAAAATTGCTGAAAATGGTCATTTACATCAAGGCTTCAAACCTGTGCATTGGTGTACAGATTGTGGTTCTTCTTTGGCTGAAGCGGAAGTTGAATACAAAGATAAACAATCTCCAGCGATAGATGTGAAGTTTACTGTGGTCGACCAAACTATTGCAGACAAGTTTGATCACCCTGAAAATCATGAAGGTGAAGGCAGTGTTGCTGTTGTTATTTGGACGACAACACCTTGGACACTACCCGCTAACCGCGCGGTTTCGGTTCATGCTGATGTTGAATATACTTTAGTACAATGTGAAACAGAGCAGGGTAAAGAGCGCTTAATCATTGCTTCTGATCTTGTTACATCTTGTATGGATCGCTTTGGTATTGATAAATACCACGCATTGGGATTTTGTAAAGGTAGCGACTTAGACCTTGTTCAACTACATCACCCATTTTATGATTTTACAGTTCCGGTTATTTTAGGTGAACACGTTACTACAGATTCAGGTACCGGTTGTGTTCATACCGCTCCTGGTCATGGTGTAGAAGATTTCGTGGTTGGTAAATTATATAACCTAGAAGTAGCGAATCCAGTAGGTGCAAATGGTGTTTACTTAGAAGACACTGAATTATTTGCGGGCCAACATGTGTTTAAAGCGAATGCTAATGTTGTTGAAACGTTGAAAGAACATGGCACATTAATGCACCATCATGCTTTAGAGCATTCTTACCCACATTGCTGGCGCCATAAAACGCCGTTAATTTTCCGTGCAACACCGCAGTGGTTTATCAGCATGGACAATAAAAATTTACGTCAAGATTCACTAAACGAAATAGAAAAAACACAGTGGATCCCTGATTGGGGTCAACGTCGTATTGAGTCGATGGTGGAAGGTCGTCCTGATTGGTGTATTTCACGTCAACGTACGTGGGGCGTGCCAATGGCATTGTTTATTCATAAAGATACCGGCGCGTTACACCCTCGCAGTATTGAATTAATTGAAACGGTTGCAAAGCGTGTCGAAGAAAAAGGCATTCAAGCCTGGTTTGATTTAGATGCCTCTGAACTTATTGGTGATGACGCACAAGAATACGTTAAAGTCGCAGATACCCTAGATGTTTGGTTTGACTCAGGTACTACACATTATTCTGTAATTAATGCTCGTGAAGACTTTGACGGCATTGCTGACTTATATCTTGAAGGTTCAGATCAGCATCGAGGTTGGTTTATGTCTTCAATGATGTCTTCTGTTGCAATGAATGGAAAAGCGCCATATAAGCAAGTGCTTACTCATGGCTTTGTGGTTGACTCTAAAGGTCATAAAATGTCTAAGTCATTAGGCAATGTTATTACGCCAAAAGAAATTACTAATACTTTAGGTGCAGATATATTGCGCCTATGGACAGCATCGGTTAATTACACACAAGAAATAACTGCTGGCGATGAAATATTCAAGCGTCAAGCGGATGCTTATCGTCGTATTCGCAATACCTCGCGCTTTTTATTGTCTAATTTAAACGGTTTTGACCCGAAAACGGACTCAATCGCTTTTGATGATATGGTTGCACTTGACCGCTGGGCGGTAGATAAAGCAGCGCAGCTACAAGCAGAAATTATTGCTGCTTACGATGAATATGAATTTCATGTGGTTGTGCATAAATTAATGAACTTCTGTACAACAGAGTTGGGTGGTTTTTATTTAGATATTATAAAAGACCGTCAATATACTGCTAAGGAAGAAAGTATTGCTCGTCGTTCATGTCAAACAGCTATGTATTTAATTGCTGAAGCAATGACACGTTGGATGGCACCCATTCTATCGTTTACCGCACAAGAAATCTGGCAAGCTCTACCAACGGCATCAGATGAAACTCGTGAAGAGTTTGTTTTCACTGGTGTATGGTTTGACGGTTTACCAAAAACGCAAACGACAAGTGCATTAAATAATGAATACTGGAATGATATTTTATTAGTGCGTACTGAAGTAAACAAGGCACTAGAAAATGCTCGTAAAGAAAAGCAAGTAGGTAAAGCACTTGAAGCTTCGGTAACACTTTACACAACAGCTGAGCTGGCTGAAAAGTTACAACAGCTAAGTGAAGAGCTACGTTTTGTTTTGATCACTTCAAGTGCAACCGTTGAAGTGGTTGAAAGCGCTCCAACAGATGCATTATCAACTGAAGTTGAAGGTTTATGGTTAACCGTTGCCCCTGCAGCAGGCACTAAATGTGATCGTTGTTGGCATGTAACCGAAGACATTGGTCAAGATGAACAACATCCTGAATTATGTGGACGTTGTATTACTAACGTAGAAGGTAATGGCGAGACACGCCAATTCGCCTAAATGTTGCAAAATATCATTGCTACTTCACTCGATAGCGGCATCAAAAGTGCTCACCTAGTGAACTAGGCTTCGTGCTTTTTCTTTGCTCTAGAGTGAATTAGCTTTGATATTGTGAACATTATATCTATCGCATTATTTAAAAATATAAAAAGCAGAAATATGCACATGAATAAACTTTTTACAGAAACTGGCTTTAAATGGTTATGGTTAACCGTTTTGTTTTTGATCATCGATCAAGTAACTAAGCACCTCGTCGTCAGCTCTTTCGATTTATATGAATCAATGAATATTTTGCCTTTTTTCGATCTGAAATATGTGCAAAATCCAGGAGCAGCATTTAGCTTTCTAGCTGACCAAGACGGCTGGCAACGTTGGTTTTTCACCGCAATTGCTGCTATTGCAAGTATTGTGTTTTTAGTGTGGTTAGCTAAAACGCCCAAATCGAACCCATTATTAAGTATCGCCTTAGCGTTCATGTTAAGTGGTGCAATGGGCAACTTAATTGATCGTGCACTGTTTGGCTATGTTATCGACATGTTAGACTTTCATATAGCGGGTAAGCATTGGCCGGTTTTTAATATTGCCGACTCTGCAATTTTTATCGGTGCTGCGTTGATGATTTTTGACTCCTTTAAAAATGGCGATTCAGCAAAGAAAGCTGAAAGTAAATAACGTCGAATAAAACAAAGAACACGAGAAATAAAATGACTAAGTTAGTTTCAAACACAGCACAAGTTATCGCTCATATCACAATGAAGTTATCCGATGGCTCAGCTGCAGACAGTACTAAAGTAAATAAAAAACCGGCTAAAATTGTCATGGGGGATGAAAGTATTTCTCCCGCTTTTGAAGCACAATTATTAGGCATGAAAGAAGGGGAATCGAAAGAATTCACCTTAGCCGCTAAAGATGCCTTTGGTGAGCCAAACCCTGATAACTTTCACTATGTAGATGCTGACAAATTTGGTGGTGACGTCCCTGCAGAAGTTGGTAGTATTATTACTTTTACTCAGCCTGGTGATATTGAGTTACCCGGTATGGTTAAAGAGGTAACGGGTACATCTGTTACTATTGACTTTAATCATCCATTAGCCGGGCAAGCAGTTACCTTTGTTATAGACGTTGTTGAAATTTTATAACATTCTAATCTTATGGCTTTGTTAAGTCTTTCAGGGAAAAATCATGGAAATTATTTTAGCTAACCCTCGTGGTTTTTGTGCTGGCGTAGACCGAGCAATTAGTATTGTCGATAGAGCTTTAGATTTATTTGGTGCACCAATCTATGTTCGACATGAAGTCGTGCATAACAAGTTTGTTGTTGACGGTTTAAAGAATCGTGGCGCAATCTTTGTTGATGAGCTTTTCGAAGTACCAGATGACAATACCGTAATTTTTAGTGCACATGGCGTGTCGAAAGCTGTACGTAACGAAGCTAAAAACCGAGGCTTGAAAGTATTTGATGCAACTTGCCCTTTAGTGACTAAAGTGCATATGGAAGTATCTCGCACAAGCCGTAAGAATATTGAATGTATACTCATTGGTCACGCGGGACACCCTGAAGTTGAAGGAACAATGGGGCAATACGAAAGTGAGCAAGGTGGCATTTATTTAGTTGAGTCGGTCGAAGATGTGGCATCACTTGAAGTTAAAGACCCTTCTCAATTGTATTATTGTAGTCAAACCACGTTATCAATTGACGATACCTCTGAAGTGATCGATGCGTTAAGAGGTAAGTTTTCGTTAATTAAAGGTCCTCGTAAAGATGACATTTGTTACGCTACGCAAAATCGTCAAGATGCCGTGCGAACTATCTCTGCACAAGTTGAATTGTTGTTAGTGGTTGGAGCTAAAAATAGTTCTAATTCTAATCGTTTACGTGAGCTTTCTGAGAAACTAGGTACACCTTCATATTTGATTGATACTTTCGCTGACATTCAGCCACAATGGCTTGAAAATGTGAATAAAATTGGTGTAACTGCCGGTGCTTCTGCACCAGCAATACTTATCCAACAAGTTATTGATGCACTAAAAGACTTTGGTGGTCAAGAGGTTATCGAATATCCTGGCCGTGAAGAGAACACTGTATTTGCGGTACCTATAGAATTGCGCTAGTCTTAAGGTGATTAAAAAATAAGCTGTTGTTGTTCCTTTCTTATAATGAGTGACCTGTAAAAGGTGACCATATTAGAAAGAAAATTATAGGATGACATCGGCTTAAGTTTTATTACCATGTAACAATAGTGCTTTTCATCTATGCGTGCTCTTTAAGAGTCACTGCAAGTTATTATCACAAAGATGCAAGGCATTATATAAATACTAGGGTATGAGTTAATGCTGTTCACGTTTGTGATTTTTAACACATATAGAGTTCTTAACGGTGAGTTTTGTTTATTCAAAACGCGCGCTTCGGTGGCTGTATTCAATGTTCCACCTCTTATTACCTCTATTTATCTTCACTTACCTCACTTAAAACGCATTCTTCTTCTAAAGTATACTTTGCCTGTTATTGTATTTTAATTATTTAGGTCTTTGTTTCTTATAACTAACCTATGTAGGCTTAGCACTGTTTTTTATTGATGACATGGTATGCAGATTAAATTTTATGAATATACACTGTATTGTTTGACACTGTAAAACTCATAAAATTACGTAAAAAGTATATTGGCATAAAATTTACATGACTCAATAAATAGCGTATTTTACCCGTAGTTTAAATCGACTTTAGTCGTCAATGTAAAAACTTAAACCACTGATTTATCAGATAACTAACCGCAAAAGGTATGAAATTGATAACATCTCAGAAAGGCATGACATTTATAGAAGTCTTAGTAGCCTTATTTATTTTGGTTACAGGAATATTAGGAGCTGTTGCGATGCAAGCTTCTGCTAAAAAAGGTAGTTTTGATGCCATGCAACGATCCGTTGCTTCAGCTTTAGCGCAAGATATTCTAGAACGTATGCGCAGTAATGATTCAACCGCACTATCAGGCTACGCTAAAAGCGATTATGGCGTGAAATTAGATGACGTTCCTGCTAAACGATGTAATACAATCGCTAATGTTTGCACTCCGGCTGAAATGCTAACAAATGATATGTATGAGTGGGAAATGGCGATTATAGGGGCAGATGTTACCAATGATAGTGCCAATGTCGCGGGGTTAGTCGGATCTCGTGCTTGCATTAGTCATGCGCTGAATGCTGTAACGATAGTGGTAAGCTGGGAAGGGCGAAGCGAAATCAGTGATAGTGAAAAAAATGACTGTGGCACTGCAAGTACCAAGCGTCGTCAGCTCATCGTAGAGGCATTTATAAATTAATATGATAAACAAACAACGTGGCTTTAGTTTAGTAGAGATTTTCGTTTCCCTTGCTATCGGGTTGGCATTGCTTACTGGCATATTAAGTGTTTTTGTCGGCATGAAAACAACGAGCGCAGAAACCTCGAGTTACGGTGAGCTCCAAGAAAATGGCCGGTTTGCCTTAAGTATACTGAGCGATGATTTGCTCAGACAAGACTTTTGGGGGGATTACACAGGTACATTTGACTTGGCTAGTTTAAATGCTGTTCCATCTGTCCCATCTCCAGACTGTACTGGCGAAGGCATCAATAATGCAAGTTTCCCATTGATAAATGGTCACTTTCGTACTTTATGGGGGCAAACAGTTGCTAATGCATCCATTCTAAGCTGTATTACTGATGCAAAAATTGGCTCAGATGTTATTCAACTTAAACGAGTGATTTCAAACCCTGTCACCGTTACCACCAGTGATAACTATTATTTGGTAACTAATATAAGTGACGGTGAATTATTTACTGGTACGACTATCCCCGCAATTATTAACAGCCAAGTTTGGGAATATCAACATCACGTATACTATATTAAGGAAGAGAGCCAAGGCAGCAACAAAGTACCGGTTTTGATGCAAGGGCGCTTAACTACAAAAATGACCTTTGACCCGATTATTGATGGTATTGAAATGATCCGTTTTATGTATGGTGTTGATACAACGGGTGACAATATTGTCAATGCCTATATTGCAGCCGATAATATAGTCGATGCTCAATGGGATAACAAAGATAGTCAGATTTTAGCTGTGAAAATTTATGTCTTGGCCCGCAGTGTATTGCCAGATAATAAATATACGAATACCAATACTTACCAATTGGGCGATTTGCCGGTGACCGTTGATGACAACTACCGACGATTATTATTTAGCTCAACAGTTACTTTATATAATGCAGGGATAGATTCATGGTAATTACTAGAAAATCCTCGAATATTGCGCTATTGGGTTCCCGAGATAAACAAAAGGGGGTGGTTCTAATTGTTGCGCTTGTTTTTTTAATTGCGTTAACCGCCGTTGCAGCAGCATTAATGCAAAATACTACCTCCGATATGAAAATGGCCGGCGCCAGTGAAGAGAAAGTGGTTGCCACACAAGAGGCTGTGAGTGCTATCGATGAAATTATCTTCCGCCAAGTAAATGGTGGAACTGGTAATAATGGTTTTGAATCTGCCTTGGTGATGTTTCCACTAACCGTTACTGATAACCTAACCAAAATGAATGAAAGCAATGACACCACTGCAGAAATCGATGTGGCCAATAATACATATAAATTAGAATCTGATTGTCCACACAGCCGAGGCGCATCATCAGCACAAGTTTTTACTTGTAACGTTTTAAGGGTAAAAGTAAATCGCGAATATGGCCGTTTAAAAAACAGTGAAGTGGAAGTAAATGCTGGCATTGTGCAGCAACTATTACGTTAGTAGTAGCCAAAGGGGAGCTTTTGGCATTGTATCAAGTAGGAATTGAATCATGAAAAAAATTATAGTTATGATCTTGTTGTACCTCATGTCAGGGATTTCATTTAGTGAAGACATTGAGTTGTACCTTAACCGCGAAGTACGAAGTGCAGGAAAAAAACCTCAAGTTTTGGTTATATTAGATAACTCTGGCAGTATGACCACTGAAATTTCTACCAAAGAAGGCTATAAGCCAGGCACAACTTACCCTGCTATAGGCAGTGATAATGCCCTAAATGACAGTTTTACTTATTTTGTCTATGGCGGCGTTGACGGTACAGGCATAGCTGTACCTACTCATCATAATGAAGCACGCCGATTTATTAATGCTAATAACAGTTGCCAAGCTGCTATCGATACATTGAATACCACAGGGTTTTATACTGGCTATGTTTTAGAGTACAAAGATTCAGGAAAAAATAAAAACACATGGGATTTAATACCAGATAACAATGGCGCTAACCCTGATTTAGTTGATTGCTCTGACGATATCAATAATAGTGATCCAACCAATGCTAGTATTAGTCAACAGGGCTATCCTATTAATAACTCTAGTAGCACTCATACCAGTGATAAAGCATTGTCTAATGTTAATTGGGGAGGTTCTCTACTTACTTTATATAGCGCAAATTACTTGCGTTGGTACCATAATGCCAGCGCGGAAAATACCTTGATTTCGCGTATGCAGCTCGCTATTGATTCTATTACAAACATTATTCAAGGCACCCCGTCAATTGATTTTGGTTTACAGGTCTTTAATCTCAATGCCAGTGATGATGCTAATCATGGTAATGGTGGGCGTATCGTATATGGTATTAAAACTATGGATGCTACTAACAAAGCTGCCATATTAGATATCATTAATAATAAAGTAAGTGCTAAAACGAATACGCCTTTATGTGAAACATTATATGAAGCCTCACTGTACTTCGGTGGCAAAGCTGTTGACTTTGGTGATGACGATATTAGTTGGGGGTCATATTACAGCGCGAATCAACCGCCACGGGATTTAACTGTAGAAAACAGTGATGATGATTATATATCTCCCTTTAAAGATTGTACCGGCACCGCCTATGTCATACTTATCACCGATGGAGAACCAACAGAAGATAAGGCTGCAGACACTAAAATAGAAGCCTTATCTGTTGTTGAAGATGGAACAACCGTTAATTTTAGTGGTTCACGATACGACGACAATTATCTTCCTGCTATGGCTAATTGGATGTTAGAGCATGATATTAACCCAGGTCTAAAAGGTGTTCAAAATGTTAAAACTTACACGATAGGTTTTAGTGAAGGAGCTGATGATGCAGCACCTTTGCTTAAAGAAACCGCTAAACTTGGTGGAGGTCTCTATTTTAAAGCCACAGATGGTGTGCAATTAACAACAGCTATCTTAGGTGTACTGGCCGATCTTGAGCCTACTAACAACAGTTTAACGTCAGCGTCTGTAGCAGCAAATAATTTCGACCGTACAGAAACCCTTAATTCAGTTTATTACGCAATGTTTGACCCCCAAAGTGGTCCTCGCTGGCAAGGAAACTTAAAAAAATATAAAGTTGTATCAGGTAAACAAATAGGTAGACATGACAAAGAAGCCCTAAATAATTCAACGGGACATTTTTCCGAAGATGTAACAAGTTTTTGGTCGCCTAGCAATTCACGAGATGGCAGTGAAGTAGCAGCAGGCGGGGTAGCTGAAGTACTGCGAAAGAAGACTGACCGAGTTATTTATAGTGATTTAGGCACCAATAAATTGGAGTTACTCACTCAAGCGAAAGCAGAAGTAGCTTTTACCAATAAAGCCGGTTTAGCGGCAGCGCTCAATGTTGCTGAGGATGATATTGGTGATTATTTAGATTGGGCGAAGGGGAAAAATGTTGATAACGTCAAACTAAACGACGGCACTATACCCACCATGAGACCAGATGTTTTTGGCGATCCTTTGCATTCAACTCCTGTAGTCATAAACTATGGCACCACAGGAACAGGTGATGAAGCTAGAGACAATGTTCGGATTATACTAGGAACTAATGCAGGTGCCTTGCATATGTTTGAAGATAAAGAAGATACTGTTGATGAAACTTGGGCTTTTATGCCTAAAGAGTTTTTTTCTAATTATAAAATTCTTAGAGAAAATAATACTACGGTGGATAAGGTTTATGGCATAGATGGGAAGATAACCTCATATAAAACAGACTTAAATGGGGATGGGATCGTCAATGGCTCTGATAAAGTTTGGATTTTCTTTGGGTTACGTAGAGGTGGAACATCTTACTACGCTTTGGATGTTACAACACCGGGAACACCTGAATTACTTTGGCATATAGAAAGTGGCGATACCGGTTTTGAAAAATTAGCTCAAACCTGGTCACAGCCTAAAGTTGGCTTTAGCAAACTTAATATTTCAGACGGCACGGCAAAACCAGTGTTGTTTTTTGGCGGTGGCTATGATCCCGTTAAAGATGCAGCAGGTACTCCGACTGCCTCAGCTAGTGATACTGATGGCAAAGCCATTTATATGGTTGATGCTGAGACAGGTACGTTAAAATGGAGTTTAGCAACTGCCGGCACAACCGCTTTTTCTGGGAGCGACAGTATCCCTGCAGCTATTGGCATGTTAGACAGTGATGGTGATGGATTAACTGACCGTTTATATGCGGGGGACACTGGTGGTAATGTTTGGAGAATAGATATGCCAAGTGATAACCCTAAAGATACTGACAATCCTTGGACCGTATTTAAATTGGCTTCTGTCGGCGGTATAACTGATGCGACGGATAAGCGATTTTTTAATGAACCATCAATAGTTAGAACATTTATTTCCGAAACGATAGAAACTAGTATTACTGATGAGGAGGGCGTCACTACAAAAATAGCAAGCCATCAAGAGGTTCCTTATGATGCAGTATTATTGGGCAGCGGCGATCGCTCTAATCCGTTAGGAACTGATACCAAAGATACATTTTATATGTTTAAAGATAATAATGTTCAAACTCAGTCATTTTCTAGCAGTTCGACTCCTGTTACGCCTACACCAATAGTAATTGGTGAACTTTATAATTACAGCGATGATCCTTTTAGTAAAAGTTTAACAACTCAGGCACGGCAAGTATTAGAAATAGCCGTTAGCAAGAAATCTGGTTGGTATGTTGATTATGGAATTAGTGGTGAAAAAACATCAGCAGAAGCAATTGTCATCAATGGCGTCGCATATTTTACTTCCTACTCTCCACCTGATTTTTCATCTGGATTTAGTTGTGGTATTGATAGTGGCAGAGGATGGTTATACGCTATTGACTTAGCATTAGGGACTAAAAAGTATAATTGGACTGATGCAGAAAATTATGACGGTTCGGTTGATGACGATGACAGAAAGTTATTAGTTAATGAACAGTTTTTAGGAGCACCTACACTTATTGTCATTGATGATAGCGAAGATGAGGATGCATCGGAGGCCTATGGAGATATTATTGTTGGACGTAAAATTATTCCTGTCGGCTTTAGTTTACTAACGTTACGAACGCATTTATACATAACTGAGGATCAATAATGCAAATATCAAAATTCGCCAAGGGTTTTACTTTAATCGAATTATTAATTACGGTAGCGATTATAGGGATTATTTCTTCGATAGCATACCCCAGTTATAGCGATTTTGTCTTACGTTCAAATCGTTCTGAAGCTCAACGAGAATTGTTAAGAATCGCTAATCTGCAAGAACAGTTATTTGTAGATAGAAGAGTTTATACCGAAGACATGACCGTATTAGGTTTAGCGACAGACCCTTATAAAACAGATAGTGAGAACTATTCCATTGATGCAAAAGTTACGGGTAGTACCTTTGTATTAACGGCAACAGCCCTCGGTAACCAAAAGACGAATGATACTTCATGTGTAACATTTACAGTTACCGATACCGGCTTAAAAAGTGCAAGTGGTACTTGTTGGGAGTAAAAAATGAATCAGGTATTAAAGGTTATAATATTGGTTGGTTTAGTTGTTGGTTTTTCAAGTGCGGCTAAACAACCTGATAAAAAAGATAAGCACAAAAGTAAAATTGAAGTTAAATGCCATGTTGAGTTATTTGGTGGCAATGAAACCATTTATTTTAGGGTATTAAATAGTAAACACTTTGGAAAGTTAGCCAAGGAATTAGTTAATAGAGAAGTGTTAACCTCGCTATCTAGAACAAAACAAAAAATTTATAAAGTGCATGAATGTGTTCTTTTATCTGATAATTTCACTTTACGTAAATCTCAGCTTATCGATAAAAAAATGACACGATAAGAGTAACATTAAATTTGTTTACAAAAATCACTACAATGCAGAAGGTAAAACCAAGTTAAAGTTTATTAAATAAGCTTTAACTTGATTTTTTATCAAGAGCAAGTGATAACATTACCATTCCTGTCTTTCTCTTTTCCACTACCGTCAATGTCTGCACTCGTGGAAACTCTGCCAGTAAGCGATATACTGACAGCTCTGGAAAAATTAGCATACCCTTTGGGGCAATAACTAAATTTACTATTCGCTCCAGAAACTAGTCGCCCTGATGGAGAGAAAACAATAATTGCTTGATCAAATTGTAAAGTATCCCCATCACCAGCTTTATCTTTGACCTTCAGAATACTTTCCGTATTACTATCAAAAACACGGTTGTTAGCAGAGGAATTATCACTATTGGTAAATATAGAAAGCTGATTTTGCCAGCTGGTACCACATTTATTTCCCGTAGATAGTGGACAAAGCGTGACGTTTTGTCCGCTGTTTATGGCTGCATTTCTGGCATTTGACACCAAACGATGTAATTCAGAAATTTGATTGTCGACACGCGTTTTTACTAAAAAGCTAGTGAAATTAGGCAAGGCGATTGCGGTAATAATACCTAAAATAGCAATGCCCACTAATAACTCTACTACTGTGAACCCAGATGATTTTATGTGAAATTTATTTTCTGACATAAGAATAGCTTAATGCTTATGAGGGATTAACTATTTATAACACTGAATAGGTAGTCCAGCCAGAATAATTTTAAATATACGGCATCAAAAAAACGTAGGGTTCATACTATTCACAGATGATTTTTTTACCACTTCGAGTTTTATCAACGTGCTGATTGTTATTGCTACTACTCTTATAAATACGTCCGGATACGGCGATAACTATACCTCTAGAAAAATTATCATGGCCTTTTGGGCAATATTTAAATGTAGCGTTCTGACCCCAACCTGATAAATGCCCCGTTGCAGAATATGTTAAACCTATGCGCTTTTTACCATATTGTAGTTTGTCATTATCAGCGATAGCAGACTTAACACTGATTATCGTTTCTCCATCGTGAGGTTCAAAAATTTTATTATTATTTGAATCGACAAAGACACTTAATACCTTATTCCAGCTGTTATTACAGGTGTTTTCATGGTCTAAAGGGCACAATGTCACGTTATTGCTATTATTGATAGCGGTATTTCGTGCAACAAAAATCAGTCGGTTAAGCGATGATATTTCATTATCAACGCGTATCTTTATGATTAATTCAGCAAAAGAGGGGAGGGCAATAGTAAAAAGAGAAATGACTATTGCCATCGCTACTAAGGTTTCAATTAAGGTAAAGCCACTTAACCTAAGGGGATTTTTTAACATAGCAATAAGCCGTCCGCTGGCGAATTTAAATATGCTACTAGTTATAGTTGTTAGCTTTTATTTTACAAGTTTTTAATTGTTAGTTAACCTTTTGTTGCGTGTTATCCATAAATAGTTGGGATAGCTAATCTCTTATGTTGGGTTTTTTTATAAATGCTAATAATTAGTGCTAGAGTTTCTGCAGATACTGGTTTGCCTTCTAGAAAATCATCAAGATTGTCATAACTCATTCCTAATGCATCTTCGTCAGTCTTACCTGGCTCTAAATCTTCTAAATCAGCCGTCGGCGCTTTATTTATTAATAAATCTGGAGCGTCCATTTCTTTTGCTAATAAACGTACTTGGCGCTTAGATAAGCCAAATAAAGGTGCTAGGTCACAAGCGCCGTCACCCCATTTAGTAAAAAAACCGGTAATATTTTCTGCCGAATGATCAGTACCTAAAACAAGGGCGCCAACAATTCCTGCAATATGATATTGCATAACCATGCGGCTACGTGCTTTTACATTACCCTTTGAAAAGTCAATTTGAGCATCATTGGCCGATAAAATACTTGCTTGGCTTAAAGCGTTAATTGTTTCACTGTGGATACCGTTCGCTGCATCTGCAATATTGGTGGTTAAACAATGTGTTGGTTTTATAAAACTTAAAGCGAGTTGAGCATCGTCTTCATCTGCTTGAACGCTATATGGCAAGCGAACGGCAATAAATTGATAAGGAGTAGCAGCACTCTTATGGGCAAATTCTTTTTCAGCTTTTTGCTCTTCGTTGAGTTCATTAATGGCAAGCTGAGCAAGGCGACCACAAGTAGAAGAGTCAACACCACCGCTGATGCCCAAAACTAAATTCTTTAGTCCAGAGGTTTTAAGTGTGCTTTTAATGAAATCAATACGGCGCCTTATTTCAAAGTCGGCGTCTATTTGTGGCAAAACTTTCATTTCATTTATGATTAATTGCGGATCCATTAAATTTCCTTTGAGAATTATTCGATATGAGAAATCGTCGTATTGTAACGCATCGCTTTGATTCTTCAAAATTCAGCAGGCTGAATTTTGACGTTTTGCAGGTATCTATAATTTAAATGCTCCAGAACAAATATAGCGCTTGGGTTTAATTCATTTAATTGTGTACAATTCAGAGTATATCTGGCGGGTAATGGACAATAAAAATGAAAAAGATAGAAGCGATTATCAAACCATTTAAAATGGATGATGTACGTGAAGCATTAAGTGAAATTGGTATTACCGGCATGACTGTTTCAGAAGTCAAAGGTTTCGGTCGACAAAAAGGCCACACCGAGCTTTATCGTGGTGCTGAGTATATGGTAGATTTTTTGCCAAAAGTGAAATTAGAAATCGTTGTGACTTCAGAACAAGTTGAACGTTGTGTGAATGCGATTATTGAAACTGCACAAACCGGAAAGATAGGGGATGGTAAAATTTTCATCACGGCCGTCGAGCGTGTGATCCGTATTCGAACTGGCGAAGAAGACGATGCTGCTATTTAATGACAAGTAGAAAAATTGCATTAAAAAAGCCCAGCTAATATATTTATTCGCTGGGCTTTATGTATTCAAGATGGCCTTTCTCAGACATCCTGCCTTTCAAGTCATTAGTCATCCATGCACGTCAACGATCATGGTTTTAGTTCCCGACAAATCATAAGTACCTCCGTCATGGAGGCAATATCGTGATCACATCGGTGTGAACGCGCGACGGAATAAATATTTAACGAGTTAAATATTTATTGTTTGGATAATTTGCCGCTAACACTTGCAAAGCATTAGTTTTTAAATCCATCAAACCTAAATTATCGTAACATTCAATCATTACTTCTAATGCTTGTTCAACTTCTTCGCTTGGTGAGAAATACTCAACAATGTATTTACCGCGATTGGCTGCTGATGCCCACGCTTCACGCTTCATATAAAAATGTGCTACGGACAGTTCATACTTTGCTAAACGTGATTTTATCGAAATCATACGTTTTCGAGCATCAGCGGCATATTTACTATCAGGTAGGTCTGTTAAAATTCTTTTAAAGTCTGCGAATGCTTCACGAGATGCCGATGGATCTCTATCTGAACGATCAATGCCTGCTAACTCTTGGAACATATTCTCTTCAGTTGAAACATTAATTAACGCGCGCATGTAATAAACATAATCAAGATTTACATGATCTGGGTTTAATCGTAGGAATCGATCAGCTAAAGCAATACCTTGTGCTGAATTACTACTCTTATAATAAGCGTAAATTAAGTCTAATTGTACCTGATGTGAGATAGGACCAAACGGAAAGCGTGAGTCAATGGCCGACAATATTTGAATTGCTTTTTGATATAAGCCACCATCAAGAGCAATTCTAGCATCACTGAATAATGCTTGTGCTGACTTGTCTGGTACTTTTTCAATGTCGGTTTTATCTGATGATGAACACGCCGCTAGCCCTAATGAAAGCACTAGTATTATCATTTTTATTGTCAATTTTTGCATAGACTTCGGTATCACTACTTTGTTTTAGTTAAAGGTATTAGTTAAATAAATATACGTCCTTTGCAAATTACTTAATGTAATTGATTTAGCAAAGAGGTAAAATAAACACTGGCATTCTAACCTAGCATACTTGCCTTGCACAGCGCTAATTCATAGTAAATTTATAGAGAGTTAAATAGAAA
>Ga0209395_1001127_pt1 | contig 38277 bp, 36 predicted proteins | sample GOMGulsemesocosm_3_FD_184635 | JGI IMG/M metagenome (GOLD analysis project Ga0209395, IMG submission 184635) | Methane-oxidizing microbial communities from mesocosms in the Gulf of Mexico - GOM9D Gulf of Mexico (SPAdes) (version 2) | ecosystem: Environmental > Aquatic > Marine > Cold seeps...
CCGCTGCCCGGTAAGCCTGTTGGGTGATACTGTACAAATTCCATATCGCGCAGTGCAATACCATGACGATAAGCCAGTGACATACCATCACCAGTAACAATGCCACCGTTGGTATTATAGCTGTACACACGCCCTGCACCACCGGTAGCCATGATCACCGATTTTGCTTGGATAAGTTTGATTTCACCTTCAGCGATATCAAGAATAACAACACCTTGGATCTTGTTATCTTCAACAATTAGGTCTAAACAAAAATGCTCATCGAATCGAGTGATCTTAGGGTGCTGTATCGAAGTTTGAAACAGCGTATGTAAAATATGAAAGCCACTTTTATCGGCTGCAAACCAAGTGCGTTCAATTTTCATGCCGCCAAAGGCTCGAACATTAATTGAACCGTCTGGTTTACGACTCCACGGACAGCCCCAATGCTCTAATTGCGTGAGTTGTTTCGCAGCATTCTCGACGAAGTACTCGACCACATCTTGTTCACATAACCAATCACCACCGGAAACCGTATCGTTAAAATGGTTTTCTAAAGAATCATGATCTTGTGCTACACCTGCGGCACCGCCTTCTGCTGCAACAGTATGACTGCGCATCGGATAGACCTTGGAAATAAGTGCAATATCAAGCTCTGGATGATTTTCCGCAATTTCAATTGCGGCTCGTAAGCCCGAGCCCCCGGCACCAATAATGGCAACATCTGTTTTAATTATTTTAAATTTATGCATTTTCACTCACATCAAAAGTCAGCTTAAAACCAAGTAACCAATAAGGGGTATTTTAATATGAGTTGTAGCTGTGGAGCTTGATGTGAATCAATAACAATATCTAAATATTCGACTGGATATGTTGATAAAAAACAGGTCTATTTTAAAGATACATATCTACTAACAACGCGCATATGGCATGCATAAAATAGATCAAAGCAACCATCGTACAGCCCCAAAAACAGAAAGCACCAAAGCTTAAATTTCAGCTTTGGTGCTTTCAAGATAAAAAATAACGGACTGTCATCTCTCAACAAAATGACTTATCAAAGATTAGCGACGTGACTTTTCAATACTATTAACGTTAGTCACTTTAAGTGATGACCAATAATGACCTGATAACACCAGTAATCCAGCAAAAATACCGAGGTTTTTAATGAAGTTTTGCATTTCATGCGCCCCTTCAAGACCGGCTAAGTTCCAAAAATCATGCAAGTTAACATTAATAACTAACACAAGGCCTGCTAGCAGTAACGCAACGATAGCGGTATAACGATTAGCAATCAGTAAAAGCGCAGCAACAATCTGAAATATGCCTGCTGCAGCGAGTAATACAGGCACAAATGGCATGTTATGCTTTTCCATTAAACCAATGTGCATGTCCCAAGACACAAATTTCATGATACCTGGAATTAAGAAGTACAGCGCCAACATGATGCGGCCTACGGTAAGTAACACAGTATTCATTTTATGCTTGGCCCTTTACGCTAAGTTGAACATCTATATTGCCACGTACCGCGTTTGAGTAAGGGCAAACCTGATGTGCTGTAGCCACTAATGTCTCAGCTTCCGCCTGCGGTAATGCTAACTCAATAGCAAGGTTTACTGTTAACGCAAAGCCACCCGTCGCGTTAGGACCAATACCAACCTCTGCTGCTACAGGTGCAGCTGTTATTTTTATTTTCATTTCGCGTGCAACATGCAAGATGGCATTAGAAAAACAAGCAGCATAACCAGCAGCAAATAACTGCTCCGGATTAGTTGCAGCACCAGTCCCCCCCATTTCTTTTGGATAGCTTAATTCTAGCGATAACATGCCATCATCCGTCGCAACTTGACCGTTACGACCCGCTGATGCTGTTGCAGTTGTTGTATAAAGTGTTGTCATCATAAATTCCTTAATTAGCCCAAATAGCTGTTCAATAAATCATGCATTAGTGGTTGCTGCGCAGTTTTGCATAAATTACATTGCACACAACCTAACTACGTTCACTATATTCCCGAAAAGGATAAATTACAACTACATTGTGCACAACCTATATTTAATTATTCATTAATACTGTCATACAGCTAGTTTATTCACGGTCTAATTTTAAAAATTAAGATGTTAGAAGTAGTATTAACAGTAGTAACGAACAACCATCAGTCGTAATAATAGCGGTTCGTAATAAATAGAAAAAAGCACCATCATGAGAAACATAACAGTGCTTATATAATCAGAAAGAAAGTAAAGGTTAGATACTTGCTAGATGAGCTAATAACTGCTGGTTATCGGCAACTGCATCTAAACGAGTTTTGTTATAGAAAGTCACATTATTACTTCTTTTCTTCGGCTGTAAATTGCCCTAACGCAAGACCGCTATTACTGTATAACGTTAAAGTATTATCAATTACTTTATAATTAGCCGTTTCTGACAATACCGCTAAAAATTGCGTTTCTAAATTCATTTGTTGAAAGCACAGCTTTCTGCTTGTTGATAATTGAGTCAGATTAACGCTATTAGCTAATATGTCATAATTACCACTAAAACGATTACAGCCTGCAAAGCCCAACACTTTTTTGTCGTCTTGATTGAATGTAATATAAGGGGTGTGCAGAGTAACATCAGCAGTAATTGCCTCTGTACCTAGCATAGATAACAGCCAGTGCGTTCCCGTTAAACGAACTTTCCCGACACCGTTAACTTCGGAGCGTACTTGCGATACCAAAATTTCGGTCGGTTTAGCACTCTGGTTACTAAATGCATCAACTTGCTCTGTATTTATAAATAATAACTGACCATCAAGCTCAATCTGCGCGCGTAATGCATAACGATGCTGCGGCTTTATTTTCGCAGCGTTATAGCGTAAATCAATTTTATAGGGTGGAAACCCGACAGCAGTGATCGTTTGCTGAGCTATAATTTCCGCAGCCACATCCATTTTCGAAATATCTTCCAATACCAAGCTCACTTGTGCACCCGGTGGTAAAGCAATGCGCTGTCGGTAAAACACATTCGCTGTAATACTGTGTTGCTGGGTAGTTACCGCCTGCCCAACTTTAGCACTCCCCTGCTCGGTAGTTGCACAGCCACTCAAGCCCATTAACAAGGTGCTGATAACGGCAGTGGTTAAAAGCATTTTACGATTTAGCAGACGTCTATTTTTTTGCATATAAATAATTACCTTAAAATAATTTTTAGACTTATCACCGGCTTATAAACTTACTCTGCAAGCGTTAATTCAGGAGCCTGTACAGAATCACTTACAGTGTCAGGTTGCCGTGAAATAGGCTTAAGCACCAATTCAAATAACTGTCCCGACAACTTACCCAACGCTGGTAAATCTAGAGTAGCAGAGTACAGTAGCTTACCATTATTTTCGATTCTCGCGCTAACAACATACTGGCCATTATGATCAAATAATGCGGGATCGTATTCTAACGAAATATTATAAGGAGGAGGCGTATGGGCTTCGATGGTTTTTTGACCTAGTATTGAACTGCTAATATCAGTTTTAGAGATATCCTCCAACGTAATAGTAACGGTTGAAGACGGCGGTAAGCTCTGACGCTCTAAATAGATAACACGCGTTTCTAGATGCTTCATTTTTGGCACAGACACGACAGTATTGACCTGGTCTTCAAAAACGACACCCCACACAGGAATATCTTTAATCTGCATTGGCATTACTTTTAACGGATTTTGCTCAAGCAAAGTAAAGTTAGCCATTTTACCAACAACGATAGAACCAATGTTATCTTCTAGTCTTAACGTATGAGCTGCATTTATGGTAATAGCTTGCATCGCCTGATAGGCTGTAATACGTTCTTTTTGCGATACTTTGTTATGCTCCGATGTTTCTCGGTTAACCGCTGTCCAAGCAAGTGTTAACGGTTCCATAGGCGCCATAGAAAAATCAGAATGAAATGAAACGGGGATATTTTTCTTCATCAAACTATTAACACGCACCAGATTTTCGGCACGATCACTGCCTAACCCGACTTCCGAATATTTATCCGCTAAGGCCCATAAATAATACGGGTTCACAGATGCTTCAATGCCTAATTTAGCCATATGTTTTACTTGTTTTTTGGTGAAATAGCCCATGTGGTGCAAAGTAAATCGATGGTCCTTTCGCGCTAACCTGGCTTGATCTGCTTGATTAAAATCCAATACTTTCTGAATACCTAAATCACCATTAGCATGCACATGGATCTGATAGCCATTTTTCCAATAAAAACTGAGTTGTTGCTGGAATAGATCCAATGGCGTCATCCACTCGCCTTCATGATCGTCTAAATAACCATCTTGCATTTGCATCAGCTGAGAGTAAATCGCACCATCCGAAAACAGCTTAATTTGCTTAGGCAAAAATTTAATATTTTCAGTATTATATTTATCTTCTAAGGTTTCGATGAAATCTAATGCTTTCTGATTACTCTGCCCACTTGCATTATATAAATACGTACCATTCGGGATGAGAAATACATCATAAGGTGGTTTTTGATCCATTTCTGATTTTAATAATTGATACTCTAAATCAAAGTTAGAACTAGGGAAACCTGGTTCAGCTATCGTTGTAATACCATTTTTAAGCACTAATTTAGACATGATATTTAACCCTAATTTATAACTTTCAGGATTAATAAAATCAGCTGTAATCTTAGGTAATAATGCTAACCAGCCACCTTCATAAAAATGACCTTTTATCCAATCAACTTGCGGATTGTTAGCAAAGTCATCTTGCTTAAGACCAAATTTTTTAATCGCGGCATCGTTCAAAAATATTTCGTGGAAAGAACGGTGAATAATCGCAACAGGTTTATTTGGCGACAGTTCATTTAATATCTCACGTGTTAATTCGCCGTGCCAGAGTTGGTGATAACCCCACACAAAAAAGACGCTATCTTTCTCGGCATTATCATCAATTGATTGCTTTAGCCGCTTAAGGTAAGCGAAATGACCAGAAACCCCTTTTTTAACTGCGTTAGGCAACACCCAATCATAAGGAGCAATGATCTCATTAGGCAACATAACAGCCGCAATTGAAGGGTGTACGTGCGGTTCGATAAAACCAGGTAGCATGGTTTTTCCACTAATATTAATTAGCTTGGTATTATCCCCACTGAATTGCATTGCTTCTATTTTAGAACCAACAAAAATTATTTTTTTATCTTTCGTTGCAACTGATTCAGTATAAGCTGGCTCAAGTCCTTCCATCGTCAAAATATCACCACCAAAATAAATGGTGTCAGCAATAATAGGTGTTTTCAAAGCAGCGTTGTCAGCAACATGTGCTATATCTACGGGCTGTGATTGTTTGTCTGTTAATTGAGTGGCTATCATTTCATCCGACACTGTAATCGCCGATGCCTCAACCGCATTAACTTGCATGCTGAACAGTAGGCCACACAATAATATAATTTGTATAAACCATTGCACAGAAAAAGAAAACAATCGGATAGGGCTAGCTAAGCCTTGAGTTGACATTCCGCCACTCCTTATATAAGTCAGTGAAATTGTGAATAAAATAACATAACAGACACTATAAAACCATAAAATCACATTGCCTTAACCGGATGGCTAACTTGCAATTGTTTCCAACTCATCATCACACTCTTGCACAAATTGACGGATTTCAGCGTACGCTTCATCGGCCTCTTCTAGATCAAACAAATGCCAAACATGCAACATATTAGACCATGTTTGCAAGCGCACATCAGAGCCTTCCGAACACGCTTTATTCACATAACGTCGAGAGTCATCCACCATCATTTCGGTATCACTTGCATGAATCAAAATTGGCGGTAAACCAGATAAATCACCAAATATTGGCGATACTCTCGGATCGCTAGGATTCATGCGAAAAAGAATGGTTACCCAGATAAGTAATATAAATTTAGGAAAATGGTGGAACTTCCCCATGAACGGACTTAGCAAGAAGTCAGTTTTAGCATTATAGCTCAAACTGTCATAACTGAAGGTACTATCAATACAAGGACATATTGCAATAGCAGCATCCACCTGACGAATTTCTTGAGACTTTAACCAGCCAATTAAGGATAATGTTAAATTACCACCTGCTGAATCTCCCGCCACATAAATACGATGACATGCCTGTTTATTATTTGGATTATTGGCGAGAAGCCATTGATACGCATAACGGCAATCATAGATTCCCTGCTCACGTTTACCATCAGGGATCATTGCATAATTCACAGCAAATACTGCAACACCAAGTTCACGTGCTAAACGTTCTGTCACCACCCGGTGACTCTTCGCACTACCCACCGCAAAACCACCACCATGAATATAAAGTAAGCGCTTATTTACATCACTTTTTTTATTCATGATCCACTCGCCCATAATATTATGACCTTGAAAACGGGTCGAGACTGGGATGATCTTACAATCCAATTCAACATCACCTAAACGATCAATATTTTTTCGTAATGCATAAAGATATTTGCTCGGTTTAATAAAATCGATAGGCTCTTGAATACTTTCGATCAACTCTAATGCTTGAGGGTATTTATACGAAGGTGTTGGACGATAAAACGTCGCACTTAAATCCGTGCTATCGTATTGACGAAGATCTTCGCCATACAGACTACGAATAAAAATAAAAAAAACTAAAACAGTAATAGAAACAATTAAAAACCACATAATGATAATATCCCGTGTTTGAACAACCACTAATCAAGTAATGAACTGGAATAAAAGCAATAGCAGTTTTATTTTAAAAAGTAATCAGGCCGTGCATAAAATATAACAATAATATAAGATTAACCTCAAAATATTAACGTTAACATAGCGCTATATCACAACCACTACATTAACTAGTTTAAAATCACCAAATCATCTATTTGAACATTAGCAGTAGGTTGTCTATCAACCGTCATCAAACTTGCTTGCTGATCATACAGTTTGGTTACTTCAACCTTGCTACTACTATTGGTCTCTTTTTTACGACTGATACCAAACTGATCAACATAACTACCAGTGTGTTTAATCATAAATTGATCACCTAATTTTAAGCCATTATTACGGCCAATATTAATGTTCACTTCATTACCATCAACAGCAATAACACGCGCTTCCACCAATTTACATTGCAAACTTGCATCTAAATCAAACAACACATCGTCAATAATTAACTGTAGAGATACCCCAAACTCAGAGCGCCAAAATTTTAACGTATCCGTATCCACAACTCGGTGTTTAGCAAACTCCCATTTTGTCACTTTACTGTAGTTACGATCAAATAATAAACTGCCATTAAAACCATCAAAAACCTGTATATTCAGCCGGAAATTACGATCCGGTAAATCACCGGAAAATATCTTCGCGATACCATTCACAACTGGTTTAAATGTCGATAAGTCGGTAATCGAGCCCAAAATAATATATTGGCTATCTGCTGACTTACTGATTTGCTTAATTTCTTGTGCTGTTAAATTACCACGCAGCGGCAAAGAGCTGCCGCTAAAACCAATGTTTTGATTAATGAATTCACGCGCATCAAATGTTTGACTATTTTTACGTAAACTTTGGTACAACAAACGGCTGAAAGATTCGTTTATGTTATAGATACCACCATAACTGGCTTGTTCACGGTGCCTAATACCAAAACGCAGTAAAGACACAGATTTTTGATACCCTGCACTCAAGCATTTATTACGGTCTGCAACAATATCAGTGACAATTTGTACCGTGATTTTATCCAGTTTTACCGACTCGCTTTTTAGACGAATATCTCTCACTTCACCATCCATACGGATTTGGAAACGATCAGATAATATTTTACCGCCATTAAAGGATTGTAAGCTCGAAACCGATGCACCCGCATATAATAGTGCTTGTTTCAAGGCATTACGTACTGCTAGTTCTCGTGCAATATCTACATCACCGTCAATAATAATCGCCTCACCTTCAACTTCATACCATTCCGCATGTAGAGTGAAAGAACAACAAACCAATAGTAGTAGGAGAACTTTTTTCATTTTAAATCGCATATGAATTCTGAATATGTCTATTTTAAAAGCAAAATTTGTACCAGATCAAATTTTTATAAAAATAAAACAGTATCGAGGTTAATTAAATAGATAAAAACGCTATTATAATAAAAAATAATACCGAGCCTATTTTATTGGCAAGTAATTTGCTTGTATTTATCTATAATCACGCATAGCACAAATTTAGGAACAAGTATGAAGCGTTTTTTACTACCGTCATTAGCGGTTGTGTTGACTTCAGCATGCACCGTGATCGAAGAACCAGGACATGTTTTATTAACTGGCGCAAATACCAAAGTGCAACCAGTCGTTATTAAACAAGTGATTGTTCAACCTGTTTACCAGCCAAATGGCTATAATGCCAACATGGCACAAAGTGTGCTTACTAAAGAACAGTACAATAATATATTCAGAAGTCCTTATACCTACCCTTACCGCCGAGACATCTCGACTAGCGATAAATAACGGTTTAACGACAATAATTAAAGCACTTAAGGAAGTAATATGAAAAAGGCAGTCATAGCTATCAGCCTAATTACCTTACTCAACGGTTGCGCATTAAAGCAACCAGCAGGTACCCCTGAAGCGGAGAAAGAAACACCACCTCATTCAACTTGGGGTGGTAATTCTTATGAGCCAAAATACCCAAGAAGTTTGTTACCAGACCAACCGATAAACTATACCCAAGAGCTAAGTTTTATCGTCCGTGGTTTAGCGGATCAATTGATCGTCAATGATTTGTCTATTATTCCCAATAATGAACCAATTGCCGTCACTTCTTTCGTCAATCTTGACGATTTATCGACAACAAATTGGCTCGGCCAAACGCTATCGGAATCCTTTATTCACGAATTAACTATTCGTCGCATTCCAGTAATTGACTATAAAACCACAGGCACCATCAGCGTGACAGGTCAAGGGGATTTTGTTTTCACCCGTGATTGGAAAAAATTACGCGGCCAATTACCAGTATCACGCATCTTAACCGGCACTATGTCACGTAACAGTGAAGGCGTAATAGTTAATATGCGTGTCATTAATATGGAATCAGGGTTTGTTGAGTCAACAGCGCAAGGCATTATCCCTAACCATTTGGTTATTGGTGGTTCAAATAGTATGGGGCCACTCGAAGGCCGTGGTCGTTATATTTATCGTACTGGTTCAGCGCCTTCTGTTCGTATCACTAATTAAGGTTTATCAATGAAATATCTGCGTTTACTTATGCTTGCAACTCTGGTTAGTTTAACAGGCTGCTCACTATTAGAAAAAGACACGGTTTATGATGTCAAAGAACCGAAAAGCTTCCCAGTACTCAAGGCAGTTGGCTATGCTGCTTTAAGTTCTCAGCCAGGCAATAGTGAAAGTGAACGCATGCTTAATGCAATGCGCGCATCTAAATTGGATGCGTATCGAGAGTTAGCAGAGCAAGTCAGTGGCCAAGAAATCTATAGTGACACCAACTATAGATCAAGAACGCTACAAGGCGAATCAATAGAAGCTTCTGTATCCGGTATAATCCGGGGAGCACGTGTGGTGCAAACTTACCCGATTAATGAAGATGTATACGCAACAGAGTTAGAACTCGATTTTAAACGCGTTTTTGAATTATATGAGAATACATCGTCAATGCCAACTCGCGTGCGAAAGACACACTATTAAGCACATCCGTATTTGAAGATAACCTGAAATAGAAATACCGAGTTATACGACTCGGTATTTTTCACTCAATTGACTGCCCTTCTATTTTGTATTAACCAACAACCAAATTAGCCGAATACAATCCCCCCCACAATAATACCGCCATCGAGGTTTGCGCTAGCTGTAAGTTTAATTTTTTTCCACTACGTTGATAAATCGCGACACACAATGCAAGTTGCACGGGCAGTAGTAAAATCATAATAAGTACGGAGTAGCTGTCCACAATCATTAATAACGAAGGTAATAGCATAGTAATGCAATAAAGCTGCTTACTTGCTTTCACGCCCAAACGGGTTGCTAAAGTAAATTTTTGCGCGCGACGATCGGAAGCAATATCACGAATGTTATTCACCAACATGATTGCGACAACTAAAAATCCTATCTGACTAGCCGGAATAAAGACATCGATAGTCAGCACTTGTACTTGCAGATAATAACTTCCGACAACAGCTAGCCAACCAAAATAAAGGAAAACAGCCACTTCACCAAGTCCATGCGAAGCCAGTGGTCGAGGGCCACCACTATAAATATACACGCCAACTAATGATAACAGCCCTAACAAAACATAAACCCAGCCACCCACATAGATAAGATAGCAACCACTGACAATAGCCAAAATACACATAGTAATGATACCAACGCGCAAATGTTCAGCCGATATAAGTCCTTTTTGCAATGCACGATCAGGGCCCAACCTATCATCACCGTCAACACCATTTTTGCCATCAAAATAGTCATTAGAAAGGTTAACCGCAATTTGTAACGTCATGCAGCAGATCATGCAAAGAATGGCGATATAAAAACTGAAATTATGCGGGGAGTCGACCCAAGCTAGCGTTTGCCCAAGTAAAATAACCGCCAATGCGACCAGTAACGTTTTTGGACGTATGACAAGAAACCAAGAGGATAATGAATTCATAGTATTTAACGGTGTAAAAAAAGAATGAAATCAGCATAAAATACCCCTTTAGTAATGTCCACTTTTATTCGGGGGATAAAAAAGGTCATCCCAAATGGAATGACCTAACGCAATATTCAGTGTAATAGTCGACGATTAATCACTCGTAAACCGCTATTTTCTCAAAATATTATCATACGTTTCAAAACGTCGCTTAATCTCACGAATATAATGTACAGGCTCTTGTCCACGCACATACCCATAACGTGCTTTAGCTGCATATTTAGATTGAGACAGCAATAACATGGCCTTTTCTACATGACCAAACCAGACATCATCACGCCATCCTTTTTGTTTAGCTAAACGCATTGCATCTCGAACATGCCCAGCCCCGGCATTATATGACGCTAACGTGAACCAGATTAACTGATTATCTTTAACCTCATCTTTACGCATACGTTCACGCACCCAATTCATATACAAAACACCGGCTTTAATACCCTGCTTAGGAACATGCACATTACTGATCCCTAATTCTTTCGCTGTACGCGGCATTAATTGGAACAAACCTTTCGCGCCCGCCATTGATTTAGCGTTAGGATTGAAACGACTTTCTTGATGCATTTGTGATACTAACAAACGCCAATCAAAATCATATTGGCTCGCGTATTCTTTCACAATGTCATCATAAGGTGATAATACGCCAGAATTATTTTGACGAACGTAATCTTTATAGTGGGTATCTAAACGTTTTTGATTCTTAAAGTATTTATTGTAAATAACGTTATAAAATAGCCCCTTGTAATGCTTCTTAATAAAGGCATTCGATTTTGCTAATAACGTATTATTTCCCGATGTAACCGCCCAACTTTGGGATTTAGGAGCACCTAATGCCATTAACGACTGAATATCATCACGAAATGTCATTTCAATATCAACAATATGACTATCTGCGATCGTCATTTCATATTCTTTATCCCCTACATTTTCAATGATTGATTCTGTTTCCTGACTTTCTGGCACGCCAATCAAATTAATATTCTTGACCGTTTTTTTCAATTCAACAGCACTTTCCCAATACGAGCTCGATGGTCTAATATAAATATTACTATTAGCGAGTTCGACTGTAGAACTAATTTCTGGGTGATCTTTATGAGCGACAACTAATTCAGAAGCGTAATGATATGGGCGAGAGAAAGCGATCCCTTTATCACGTCGCTGTGCCGTCGGGGTTAAAAATCCCAACGCGATATCTGCTTTATCCTCAAGTAAATAATCAAGTAAAGCGACATTGTTCGGCGCAACAATAATTTCATAGCGAAGCTTATGCTCTTTAGCAAAGCGTTTTGCTAATTCATAATGGAAACCGAGTAACTCACCACGCCAAATATAATAAGAAGAAAGGTTATTGCGTAATACAAAGCGGACTGTTCTCGACTCTTGAATTTTCTGCCATTGGGTTTTATTACTATGTTTTGATTTTCGCTTAACGTTAGCAATCAAATTTTGTTCTTTTAAAAATTGATTTAGTTGTTTTAACAACTTCTTGTTACCTGGGGCAACCCCCCAACCAAGATGACGTGTCACACTTGCCTGCAAGCTCATTTTAATGTCATCACGATAAGCACTTGCTGACTTAATTAAATTTTTATCTTGGATAGTAATATCATACTCTCCACTGGCTAGCTTATCGTATAAAGCTTCGTGGCTAATCGCGCTATCAACTAAACGAACTTTAAGCTTAGGATATGCTTTTTGTAATCCTAATGCGGTCGATTCATAGCTTTTCCCCTTTTGAATAACAATTTCACGGCCATTCAAATCTTTAGCTGAGTTTAAGCTTTTACTTTGACTGCCCATCACCAAATATTCTTTAGTAAGTAAATAAGGTTCTGTAAAACTAACCAATTTAGCTCGATCACGTGTCTTCGTTAGATTTGCAGCAATAAGATCGCCTTTACCACTTAGCAGCATAGGAATAAGATCAACAAATTTTTTAACACGAATTTTTTCAATCTTTAAATTATTTTCGTCAGCAAATCGTTGCAGATACTCTAATTCAATATTTTGTGGGTGCCCACGACGAGGGAAAATGATTTCACCGCCCGCCCACGTTAACACACGTAATACCTTCTGAATTGATACAGCGACTGGTGGAACGGGTACAATGGCGACATCAGGAATCACGTCATTGGCTGCCACTACAGAATAATCGTTAGTTGTAATAGACTGAATAGCAGACTCGTTACTGATCGTAGGATTTGAGCTTGCCACTATATTTGGCTGTAAAGATACGATGAACGTACCAATAATCAGCATGGTAGCCAGCACAAAGTAAACTTTTTGGGCTGTCTTAGTTATTAAAAATTTATACATTACATTCCTTTATAATGTTTATAGTACCACTCGAGTATTTCGTAGTTACCTGATTATGTTATTATCGATAACCTAACTCACACTCTATATAGGACTTTCTAATTATGCTTATTTCTTTCTTTGTTGGCGTTACCTTGGTTGTTTACATTAAACAAAAAGCACTCAAGCCACACTCAAAAGATACGATAGTTATGTTAATTACCGACGGCTATAAATCACTGATTACTGATGTTAAAAAGATAATGAAATAATTACACAGTAACAATGGGATCGTCAACAGTAACTCATTTTGGTTATACAAAGTTCACTTTATCAACAAGAAAACCAATAAAAACGCATGATATAGTGCATGTAACTAAGTATTACCCAAAAGAAAGCATGAATGGCTTTACATTTACAACATGACCGATAAACTGACCTCTCTCAACTGTGCTGAATGAAGTTAATTCACAGCAGGTTTATGCCACACATTACGATAAGAGAAAGTAGAGGACGTCAATTTTGAGTAATACTGAATCAGTAGGTACCCCGACTTTAAGCCAAAAACTATGGTTTAACTTACCCCTTTGGCAGAAAATTGTTATCGGTATGATCCTCGGTATTACCGTGGGTATTATCTTTGGTGAAGATGCAGCCATTCTAAAACCAATCGGGTCATTATTTGTTAACACCATTAAAATGTTAATTGTGCCACTGGTTTTCTGCTCAATCATTGTTGGTATCACCTCAATGCAAGATACCAGTAAAATGGGACGCATTGGTTTTAAAGCTGTGATGTTCTATCTTATCTCTACCGCAGTTGCTATCTCCATCGGCCTATTATTAGGTAATTTGTTACAGCCAGGTGCAGGTTTAGAACTCGTCGCTCAACAAGCTGAAGCGGTAAAAGAAACCGCGTCGTTAGCTGAGACGATTGTTGGGTTAGTACCAACTAACCCTGTAGGAGCTCTAGCTCAAGGTCATATTCTACAAATCATCGTATTTGCGGTGGCACTTGGTGTATCACTGACCCTGATTGGTGAAAAAGGTAAACCAGCAATTTCGGTTTTCGAAAGCCTTGCAGAAGCAATGTACAAGCTAACGGATCTAGTGATGAAACTGGCACCCTACGGTGTATTTGCATTGATGGCATGGGTGGCAGGTAAATTTGGTTTAGCGCTACTATTACCACTTATGAAAGTCATTGGTGCGGTTTACCTTGGTAGTATCTTACATGTGTTAGGTGTTTATAGCGCACTGATTGTATTTATTGCAAAACTAAGTCCAGTACAATATTTCCGCGGTATTGTTGATGCGCAAGTTGTTGCTTTCACCACGACATCAAGTGCAGGAACATTACCAGTATCAATGAAATGTGCACGTGAGAACCTCGGTGTATCAAAAGGCGTATCAAGCTTTGTATTACCACTGGGTACCACTATCAACATGGATGGCACCGCACTTTATCAAGGTGTAACAACATTATTTGTTGCACAAGCATTTGGTATTGATTTAGGTATGCCTGAATACATCACAATTATCTTAACTGCGACATTAGCATCTATTGGTACTGCGGGTGTACCAGGTGCAGGTCTTATCATGCTAACGTTAGTACTTACTACTGTCGGTCTACCTGTTGAAGGTGTTGCACTGATTGCCGGTATCGACCGTATTCTGGATATGGCACGTACTACCGTGAATATTTCTGGTGATATTGCCGCATCAGTGATCATTGCCAAATCAGAAAAAGAATTAGATACCACGATTTATAACGCAAAATAGTGATAGCGTGATATAGCGGTACAGTTATACCTAAACCGTACAAACAAAGAAGCCACTGATAAGTATCCTATTATTGGACAATATCAGTGGCTTTTTTATTGGTTTAAACTCGTGTTTACATAAACGCTAATTTAGCAACAAACACAGCCGTTAATACCCAAATACTAATTGATACTTCTTTTGCTTTACCTGAACCTACTTTTAAGAAAGTATAAGCGATAAAACCAAGTGCAATACCATTCGCGATAGAGAACGTGAAGGCCATCATGATTGCCGTAATACAGGCTGGTACATAATCGGTAAACTCATCCCAGTTTACTTTACTTAGGCCACTCATCATCAAGAAAGAAACAAAAATAAGTGCACCCGCAGTCGCATAACTTGGAATAATTAACGCAACATCCGTAAAGAAGGTCGCCGCTAAAAATAACACACCAACCGTCACTGCAGTTAAACCCGTTCGGCCACCAGCCGCAACACCAGATGCACTTTCAACATAAGATGTAACTGGCGGGCAACCGACACAAGCACCTAATACGCTTGATACAGAATCTGCTTTCAGTGATTTTTTCAGATTCTCAATTTCACCTTTTTCATTAATCAGATTCGCTTTATCCGCGACACCCATTAATGTGCCCGCCGTATCAAACATGTTAACAAATAAGAACGAGATAATGACACTGATCATACCGACATTAAATAGCCCTTCAGCATTATAAAACAGGTGTTCAAAATCCATCGCCATGAATAATGGCGCAATGCTTGGTGGCGTAGAAATAATTGACGCAGGTGCAGAAACCAGACCGAGTGGAATACCAGCAAGCGTTGTCACTAACATACCGATTAATACCGCGCCAAATAGATTACGACGGAATAATGAACCAATGATGAGGAAAGTTAATGCGGCAAGTAATACACTCGGCTCTTTAAAATTACCTAATGTCGTCAGCGTCGGTTCAAAAGCAACAACGATCCCAGCATTTTTAAAACCAATGATGCCTAAGAACAGACCCACGCCAGCTGTCATTGCATAGCGTAAGCTCTGCGGAATACTGTCTAATATCCATTCTCGGATCTTATAAAAACTCATTAACGCAAAGAGTACACCCGAGACAAACACAGCCGCCATAGCGACCTGCCATGTGTAACCCATGTCAAATACGACTGTATAAGTAAAGAAAGCATTAAGCCCCATACCCGGCGCAAGTCCCACTGGCCAGTTCGCGTATAGTCCCATCAACATACAGCCAATTGCAGCACCAATACAAGTAGCAACAACCAGCGCATCCTTATCCATGCCAGTCTTTGCCATAATATCTGGGTTTACAAAAATAATGTAAGCCATAGTAACGAAGGTTGTTAAACCTGCCATAAGCTCAGTTTTCACCGTAGTACCATGCTCAGAGAGTTTAAATAACCTCTCTAATATGCCACCTTTAGCTGATCCCTGTAACTCAGATCCTTGTTGTGTTTTATCCATCATACTTCCCTTGTTGTATTCGGGTTTACCGATTTTACGTTTTTATAATATTAATTTTATTATTCGTTTCAACTAACTACCACGATAAGTCGAATAACTGAACGGGGATACCAACAGCGGTACATGGTAATGCGCTTGTGTATCGCTAATACCAAAACGGATAACAATGTCATCTAAAAAAGCAGTTTCTGGCACAATTGCTCCACGTGCCCGGAAATAATCTGCCGTATCAAATTGTAGTTGATACTTACCAACAAGCAGTTCATCACTGGTTAATAATAAAGAATCAGTTCGTCCATCACTGTTAGTGACGGCTGAAGCGACTAACTCTAATTGATCTGCTTCTACCTTATATAATTTAATACTGATACCAGCACCTGGAACACCATTGGCTGTATCAAGTACATGTGTACTGAGTCCACTCATAATCAAAAATACCTTACTGTCGCCATTAAATATCACAGCTTAAATATCGTCTAAACTACAAATTCAATACATAGATTAATACAATATGTTAAGTTTATGTTTCATATGATTGCAGAAAAATAGTCAAAAGTTAAATAATTAATCTATTTTTTATTTTAAAAATACAAAAAAACACCTTGTTAATTCCATAATAATCACTAATAAATAGAAAAAACCAAGAATATACCAACAACCAACCCCCTTTTAGGTACAAACCAAACCTTTACAGACTTGTTACATATTTATATGGATTTTGTATACAATAATTGCAATAATTGTATAACAACGTGATTACTTATCTATAATTTAAAGAGTGATTAGCGAAATATACGCATAATAAGGAGTCATGATGACTGTTGCCTATCCCAGAGATCTTATTGGTTATGGCCAAAATGTGCCAAATGCCAACTGGCCTAACAAAGCACGCTTAGCTATCTCATTTGTTCTTAACTATGAAGAAGGTGGCGAACGTTGCGTATTACATGGTGATAGTGAATCAGAAGCTTTTCTATCCGAAATGCCCGGCGCAGTTCCTTTACAAGGTGTACGTAATCTCAGTATGGAGTCTTGCTATGAGTATGGCAGCCGTTCAGGTGTTTGGCGTTTGTTAAGTTTATTCGCTGACTATCAAATACCACTCACCGTATTTGCAGTTGCAATGGCCTTAGAAAGACACCCTGATGTAGCCAAAGCATTTGTTGCTGCAAACCACGAGATTTGTAGCCATGGTTATCGCTGGCTTGATTATCAATATACCGATGAATCCGAAGAGCGTGAACACTTACATAAAGCGATCGACATTATCAAAAGGCTAACAGGAAAACGTCCGACGGGTTGGTATACTGGCCGGTTGGGTCCTAACACCCGACGTTTGGTCGCTGAAGAAGGTGGTTTTCTATATGACTCAGACGCCTATGATGATGACCTACCGTATTGGGTTAAAGCCAACAATCAACCGCACTTGGTGATCCCTTATACCTTAGATGTGAATGATATGCGCTTTGCAACTGCACAGGGGTTTAATAGTGGCGAGCAATTCTTTCAATACTTAAAAGACAGCTTCGACACCCTTTATGCTGAAGGTGTTACATCACCAAAAATGATGTCAGTAGGGCTACATTGCCGCTTAATCGGCCGTCCAGGTCGCGTGGCATCATTAAAGCGCTTCTTAGATTACGTACAACAGCATGATGATGTGTGGCTATGTACTCGAGAACAAATAGCAAATCACTGGATCAAACATCACCCATATGAGGATGCGTAACATGACACATTTTAATACCTGCAAACCAAGTCAACTATCACAATCCGATTTTGTGGCTGTGTTTGCTGATATCTATGAACACAGCCCTTGGGTTGCAGAAGAAGCCTATCAACGACACCAACACCAAGGTATCGATATCGATGATATTGCCACATTACAGCAATGCATGGCGGACATTTTACTTGCGGCAGATCCTGAGCAACAACTTGCATTAATCAATGCCCACCCTGATTTAGCAGGTCGCGCAGCAGTTAATGGTGAACTTACCGCCGCATCAACCTCTGAACAAGCAGGTGCAGGAATAGATCAATGCACAGCTGAAGAGTTTACCCATTTCACACAACTCAATGATGCCTATAAAGCGAAATTTAATTTCCCTTTCATCAAAGCTGTGCGTGGTGCTAACCGTTTTTTAATCTTAGCGGACTTTAAACGTCGAATTCAAAATAATATCGACGCCGAGTTCAAACAAGCATTATTAGAAATAAACAAAATCGCCGCATTTCGTTTAAACGATTTATAACAAGGACGACTACAATGACTACTGAATTAAATTTTGACCGCCATATTAACCTTGCTGATGAAAAGCTCGGTGCGGAAGCTATTTTTGCAACGGATGATTTTTTTGCTGATAAGCAACGAATGCTAAAAACAGAAGCCGCCGTATTTGTACCCGATCTATATGATGAAAATGGTAAATGGATGGACGGTTGGGAATCTCGTCGTAAGCGCCATGAAGGTTATGATTACTGTATCGTTCGTTTAGGTTTACCTGGTTCAATTGAAGGTCTGAATATTGATACATCAAACTTTACTGGTAACTATGCGCCTTCAGCCTCTGTTGACGCCTGTTTTGTCGATGATGGTCAAGAACCAAAAGCAGAAACAGTATGGACAGAAATACTCGGTTCAGAATCATTACAAGGTGATAGTGAGCATTTATTTAGCCTAACAGGTGATGCTATTTATACCCATGTACGCCTTAACATTTATCCTGACGGTGGTGTTGCACGTTTACGCGTTTACGGTAAGCCAAGTATTAACTGGGATACTATCGGATCCGATCAAGAAATTGATTTAGCGGCAACAGTTAACGGTGGCCGTGCAATTGCTTGTAACGATGAACACTTTGGTGTGATGGGTAATTTATTGAACCCTGGTCGTGGTGTGAACATGGGTGATGGCTGGGAAACAGCACGCCGTCGTACACCGGGTAATGATTGGGTCATTATCGCATTAGGTAATAAGGGCAGTGTTGATCGTATCGAAATCGATACAGCGCACTTTAAAGGTAATTTCCCAGATTCAGTCAATATCCAAGCCGCTTGTGTGGCTGGCGGTACCGAAGAGCAGATCCAAGCACAAAGCTTATTCTGGCGCGAACTGTTGCCAGCACAAAAACTATCTGCAGATAATATTCATAACTTTGAAAAACAAGTGAACTCGCTTGGTGATATTACTCACATTCGTGTAAATATTTATCCAGACGGTGGTATTAGCCGAGTACGACTGTTCGGTACTGTATCTAAATAATCACCACTATATTGTCAATATAAAGGACTTGCTGATGACTAACATTATTACACTTGAACCATTAACAGCAGAAGCGTTTAAACCTTACGGGGATGTGATCGCAACTACGGATCGTGATTATTTCATGATCAACAATGGGTCTACGCGTCGCTACCATCAGCTTGCCGATGTCGACACCGAAACAGAGGGTGGTCGTACGATCATTAGTATCTTTCAGGCAACACCATTAACTTATCCATTGTCGGTAAGCATGATGGAGCGCCACCCGTTAGGTTCACAGGCGTTTATTCCTTTATTTGGCAATGCGTATTTAATTTTAGTCGCCGCGCCAACCGGTGATCTAAAGCAAGAACGACTAGATAGTCAAACTATCCGTGGCTTTATCAGCGATGGGTCACAGGGTATTAATTATCACAAAGGTGTTTGGCACCACCCTATCCTCGCGTTAACAGATCAAGATCAATTCTTGATCGTCGATCGCGCAGGTCCGGGAAACAACTGTGAAGAAGTACATTTTACCGATGCTGAAACACGCATATTTGAAAAACAGTAAATGTATTTAAAGACACAATAATATTGTAATTCGCATTAACATATTTAATAAAGGCGTACTCGGTACGTAATTATAATAACAGGGAGTATTTATGGATCCGCATATTACGGAATGGCTGAATCTTGCGATTCGATGGATGCATATGATTTTTGGTATCGCTTGGATCGGTGCCTCATTCTATTTTGTATGGCTAGAAAACCATCTTAATCGCATCAACCCAAAAACGGGTTTAGCTGGTGACCTTTGGGCTATTCATGGCGGTGGTATTTACCACTTAGAAAAGTACAAACTTGCGCCAGCAAAAATGCCTGAAACACTACATTGGTTTAAATGGGAAGCGTACACAACTTTCCTTAGCGGTATCTCACTGTTAACCGTCGTATATTACTTTAATGCGCAATCGATGCTGATTTCACCCGAATCAGGCTTAACTGAATGGCAAGGTATTGCAATTGGTATCGCGACAATTGTGGTTGGCTGGATTGTTTATCATTTATTATGTGAGTCACCATTAGCTCAGAAACCCGCATTAATGGGCGCAGTGCTGATGTTAATGATCATTGCCGTAGCGTATGGCCTATCACTGGTATTCACAGGTCGTGCAGCCTATATCCATGTTGGCGCGATGATAGGCTCGATCATGGTCGGCAACGTGTTCTTTGTTATTATGCCGGGACAACGAAAAATGATTGCGGCAGTATCGAAAGGTGAACAACCCGACCCGAAAGATCCAGCAAAGGCACTATTACGTTCGCGTCATAATAACTACTTAACATTACCTGTGTTATTCATCATGATCAGTAATCACTTCCCAAGTACCTATGGGAGTGAATATAACTGGTTAATATTAGCGGCAGTATCAATTATCAGTGTGTTAGTGCGTCATTATTTCAATACGCGTCACCAACATCAGAAATACGCATGGACATTACCGTTCGCCGCTTTTGCCATGATCACGTTAGCGTTTGTGACGAAACCAACAGTCGATAACAGCGCACCACAAGTCGCATTTAGTGAAGTACAAAGTATTGTCGCAGAACGTTGCGCCGTATGCCATGCAACCGCAGGTGTTGCACCGATGGCTGGTGTACACCTTGATACAGCTGAAAATATTAAGCTAAATTCAGACCGAGTGTTGTCGGCAGTACGTAACCGCGTTATGCCCCAAGGCAATATCACTAAAATGACCGATGATGAACGTACCGTCGTGATAAACTGGATAAACCAAGGCGCAAAAATATAAGCGCTAACAAATAATACGATGAGGGCCCAATTCATGATGAATGAACTGAGCCCTCCTTTTATATCCGTTTTATACCCGCTCTAATACTGCCGACACGAGTTTAGTTGCACCAGCATAGATATCACTGATACTAGCATCAAGCATGTAACAAGGTGTTGTCACTAAATTGTTTTTTTCGTCTATTACGATTTCAGCGTGATTGGTTTTATGATGAGTTGCTCCCATAGTAACGACCGCATTCGCAACCCCTTCGTCCTGACCAATCGTGAGTTCAGCATTTGGTAGCAATTTAGCAAGTAAAACAGGCGCGATACAAAGCGCACCAATCACTTTATGCAGACTGTGCATACTCCGAATGGCTTGCTCGACATCCGCATTAATCACACAGTCTGGGCCATTGATGGCAAAATCAGATAAATTTAATGCTGCGCCAAAACCACCAGGAAGAATAATAGCGTCAAATTCTGATGCCTGAAACTCTGTGAGCGGCTTAATCTCACCACGTGCGATACGAGCAGATTCAACCAACACGTTACGTTGTTCATCCATTTCTTGCTGTTTGTAGTGATCTTGTACTTTGGTTTGAATTATATCAGGTGCAAAACAATGGTATTCCGCATCATTTAAATCTAATGCTAATAACGTTAATACCGACTCATTAATTTCACTACCATCTTGAAATCCACACCCAGATAATACTACCGCGACTTTTTTACTCGTTGCCATTATACACTCCTAGCCCTTGATAATTAATAGATTAGATTGAATAACTGATATCTTCATGTATCATAATGTATCACTAAGTAGATAAATGCAAAAAGGAATTGCAATGCGCAAATTAATTATCATATTCACGAGTATATTGGCCTTAAGTGGTTGTCAGTTATTATCAGATCCTAATGCTTTACTGCAAAATGGTAACACTTTAACTAACTCATCATTAGATATCGCAATCGAAGCAAACGAAGAATACACTTATCAAGGACAATATCATTATGAAGAATTTTATAAATTCGACAATGATGTAGGTGGAACCGTACATGTAGGTAATCTAGCGGTATATCAAAATGCGAATACACACACCTTCGTAATGGTACATAAAAAAACATGTAATCATCGCTGTACGTTCTCAACAACATCAAATGTTGAAGAAGATGAGTCACCATCTAGCTTTTGGGTTTCAGGTCGAAAAATATTTAAACGAAATGGGAAAATGAATCTATCAAAAGATTCCGATATTATTGAACTCCTGACATTTAAAGATAAAGAGTTTCACAATGAAAACATCTTTAATACAAGTGGTTACACTAGTGCTTTAGGTAACTCTTACTTTCAAGTCTTAGTTGCAACACCGATAGGGCAACCAATGGTGAAAGTAAAAGATGTTATAACACTATCTGAAATATAATAGTAAAATCAGCACCCATACAATATTTTATACTTAAACTGAACATTACTTCACAATAAAGGTCTTATCGTTGATATTCATTTAGATAAGACCTTTTCATGCAACAATTAAACAACTTACTCTTTTCTGCAATTAATCAATTTGCTGGCCAAAACCAACTCTTTGACTACTTTTTCATTTTCTTCGCAGAAGGCATGCCTTATGTCTTTATCGCATTGGTTATGATTTTATGGTTTCGCAGTAAAGAGCAATCGAAGCGTTATCTTATTGGTGCAACACTGACTTCTGTTGTTGGTATCGCGATTAATACACTTATTGCTCAGGTTTATTTCCACCCTCGCCCTTTTATGAACAATTTGGGTACAACACTTGTTGAACACGCTGCAAATTCATCATTCCCCTCTGATCACACCACATTTATGTTTTGTATTGCATTTAGTTTATTGCTTCATCAAGCAACAAGAAAATTGGCGTTTGGGTTAACGGTATTAGCTGTAATAGGTGGGTTATCTCGTGTGTATATTGGCGTGCATTTTCCTTTCGACATTGCCGCAGCATCCGTTGTAAGTGTATTCTCAGCCATAATGCTGCATGCAGTCAGACATAAATTAGTCGTCTATTATAACGTTATTATTTCCATTAATGACCGTTTAACAAGGCGAGTTCTATAAATAAGAATAAAAAGCTAATAATGAAACCAGCAGCACGTTTCGGTTGCTGGTAATTTCTGTAACACATTGTTATTAATGGTAGTGGTAAATGATTACGCTTCGCTGACTAAAAATCGCATTATTTCTTCCATATCTAAATCAAAATCATCCGCTCTCACCGACTCTGAAATTTCATCATCAGCCATAGATAAGTCAATCCGATTTGTTAGTTCAAAATCCTGTTTATCTAAGCTATAAAACGAATTCACTTTAGGTCTAATAGGATCTGCTTTGTTATAACCTTCGACAATTGCCAAACGATTGGAGTTTAGTTTTACCAGAGAACCAACTGGGTAGACACCCATACATTTAATAAAAGCATGCACTAAGTCCAAATCCAATTGTCCGTCTTGAGCCAGACTACGCAGAATACCGAATGATTTTAGCTGGGTTAACCCTTCTTTATAACAGCGGTTTGCAGTGAGTGCATCATAGATATCACAGATAGAAAGCATACGGCCAAATCGAGATATTTGTTGTCCTATCAGACCATATGGATAGCCTTCTCCATTTAACTTTTCATGGTGTATGGCCGCAACATCCGAGCTAATTTTAGAAATACCAGGAATAGATTTAATAATATCGATGGAATGATTCACATGTAGTTTCATAATTCCAAACTCATCGGATGTCAGTTTACCCGGTTTATTTAAAATGTGGTCTGGTGTACGTATCTTACCTATATCATGTAAAAATGCACCAATAGCCAGTTCTCTGATCACTGTTTTATCAATACCAAGATAACGAGAAAATAACGCCATTAACATAGAGACAGAAAATGAATGCTCTAACAAATATTCATCTTTGTTGCGAATATTAATCGCGCACATTAATGCATCAGAATCAGTAAATAAGGTATCGATTAATTCTGTGGTGAGCGTTTTAACTGAACAAAGATCAATTTCTAATCCTTCTTCAATATGCTTAAATATTTTCTTTTGTACGTCTTTAGAGGTCGAGATCAGCGCTTTGGCTTGCGTCATCTTCACCTTGAATTCATGTTTACGCTTAGTCTCAATTGAATTAAGGGTTACAGCATCCGCGGCCATTTGAGCGTCAAACTTTTCGGTATCAACTAATACCCGTTGAATTCCCAATTCAATAAGCTTATTAATCACTACTTCGTTTTTAACCCATTCAGATTGAGTAAGCCTGAAACTGCCTGTTTGAAGGGTTATTTTTTCGATGTAAGCACCAATAGTGATACAGGTAATATCTTGCTCTATAAGCATAATGTGTAACTCAAGAAAGGAAATTGTTTTAGCAAATTCTACTCTATCACCATATAACGTGTAAATATACCAAATAACAAACCACTTATTTATACAGTTACTAGTATCTGCGTTTTATGCACAAGATACATATCTTGTAATTTAGCTACCAAACATTTTATGTAACAGGCACTAACCCAAGTAACGACAGCTGTTGCAGCCCATAATTCAAATAAGGCAATCACGTGTAATTGAGTGATATAGTGCTCAGCAATACCGACACTTTTAAACCAATCACCTGTGCTATAAAGCGCTTTAGCACTGATCACTAAAGGAAAAGTAAAAGCGGCAAAACCAGGACTAAACGTTAAACGCGATAGATGTAATAACGCCATATAAGTAACAACCGTCATCAATAAGGCAATCCCCAATAACACCGCCACAATAATCGGTGACGGTTTCGTCACAAAAGCCAAGTATCCAGTTAGACATAAACTAGCAGGGGCAGCTAATAACGCAATAGATGGTTTTGCGCCAGTCTGCACTTTTTCACCAAAAATAAGTCGGTTAAGCATGATAGGTAATAAAATTGCGTAATTGATAATACCAAAAACTAAAATAGCGTAGCAGATAGGTTCAAATTTCTCCGGCTGAGGACAAGTAAATACCGCAACAATCAAACCAATTGGTGGCACAAACCAACTCGGCACCATATGCTGTAATTGCATGTCTTGAAAACGGTGATAGAGAAACACCACCAAAAACACCAAATGAACAATGATAGCAGCCAACCATATGGTCGTAGATAGCGCTGGTGATGACGTAATTAACGAATTTGATACCACCATGGTCGCCATTGCAAATGTTGGTACAACACTACCAACAACGTGATGAGAAAGGTCATTCCATAACGTTTTTGGATGAATAATAAAACGCAATAATAAAGAGAACAGGATCCCAGCAGCAACACCCGCAGTCATGGTCTGGATATAACCATTAAAACCATACACCAACTCCCATAACCCCCCCAGTGACGAAATACCTAAAGCAAGACCTGCGGCTGGAGTTGGCAATAGTTTAAAGTTAATTCTAATTTGGTTTAACATAATGCACCTCTCTTGTTGATGCAGCCATTATAAATATAGCCATTCGTTAATAAAATATGTATATTTTAAACATGAAGTTAAGAAAAGTTGAACGTATATGAATTTATCATTAAAACAATTACGTGTATTTGTTGCTGTCAGCCAACATCAAAGCATCACCCACGCCGCAAAAAGTTTATTTCTAACCAAAGCGGCCGTGAGTATGGCATTAAGTGAACTTGAGAATCAATTAAGCCAGCAATTATTTGATCGTACCAATAACCGTTTACACCTCAACCCATATGGTCAACGTTTATTACCTATCGCCGATGAGTTACTGCACCGCGCAGCTAGTATTGATACCTTGTTCCAGCAATCAGGGCAGCTTATTGGCGATCTAGCCATTGGTGCAAGCGAGACGATTGGTAACCAGATATGTCCTTGGTTAATTGCACAATTTAGACAACAAACAGAGCATACTCAACAAACACTGCATATCAGTAACAGCGCCAACATTGCTAAAATGATATTAAGTTATCAATTAGATATAGGTCTTATCGAAGGTGATGTTAAGCACAATGACATTGAAAAAACGCCTTGGATAACAGATGAAATGTGTATCATTGCAGCATCAAATCACCCTCTACAAGAAAAAACAGCATTGCAGCTAACAGACTTAACCGACAATGCTTGGGTGTTACGCGAATCAGGCTCAGGCAGTCGCGCATTCTTTGATAATCATATTGCACCCGCAGTTCAACAATGGCAGCTCGCTTATCAGCTTAATTCAATTGAAGCACAACTCAACTTTGTCGCAGCGGGACTCGGACTAGCCTGCGTATCTAAATTCAGTGCGACCCATGCGTTAGCAAATAAACGAGTAAAAATATTACCACTCGATACAAAACTAGAACGACAATACAAAATCATTATGCATAAACAAAAATTCAAAAGTGAGTTAATTACAGCGTTTATCAGGTTCAGTCAACAATGGGATGGTAGTGAATTAATGAGCTAAAAAAAAGGAGTAGCAATTGCTACTCCTGTCGTAATATTGAATTAAATTATTACGCCTGCTATATATCCAACCTAGCTGGAAACAACAGGATAAAGTATACTTACTTTTTTGATAAAAAATTCAAATAGCGATAGCTAGACAATCGGTAGAAAGGAATAAAATACCGTTGCCAAATAAGTAAACATTGTACTCAAAGCTTGAGTAATCGTGCCGAGACTATTAAACAAAAACCTGACCACGGGGTCAAGTTATTTTATGGCATTATTGTAAAATAATTTATAAGTAACTGCGAAGGGATTAATATAAGAATGTCTACCATACGGAAGAAAAACGAAGGAAAGATTTTAAAGGCTGCCAGTCAGGTGTTTGCCAATGAAGGTTATGCAGCAACAAAAACCATTGATATCGCGAAACTTGCCGGTGTGCCTAAGGCCAACGTCTATTATTATTTTGGTAATAAAGAGACGTTATACTCTGCAGTATTGGAAACGATCATCGAGCCATTACTCAGTGCAACCCTCCCTATCGAAACCATCAGTAATCCCGCTATCGCATTAACCGAATATATCAAAACAAAGCTTACTATTTCTCGAGATTACCCTTATGCTTCCAAAGTATTCGCCAATGAAATCATGCGTGGTTCGCCATTGCTTTCTCCTGAAATAAGACAGCGTTTAATGAATCAGAGTACTTTTTTGCTCGATAAATTTACGCTGTGGATTGAGGCTGGTCAGATGGACAACGTATCACCACACCATCTGCTATTCATGATCTGGTCTTCAACCCAAACTTATGCTGACTTTAGTTGGCAGATCAATGCGGTAATGGGGAAAACATCACTAACAGCAAGTGATTATGACGATGCTGCACACCTGATCAGCCAACTTGTACTAAAAGGCTGCAACGTGAAGCCTTGTGACGAAGTGACGGCCACTACAGCACCAACTAAATAACGCTAGACAATAGGGCTCAGAAGTAATTTTTTAATGTCTCCCAAGCCATTTTTTATGCGTCTAATTTGAGGGTTAAGCAAAAAAGCATAACCCTCATAACACAGCGCAGTGATGAATTTCTTTTGCGTACGATAATAGTCGGCGTACCCTTCTTTCAATTTTGCATCAGCCAATGCAAATGTATGCCGACTTAATCCAATATCACGTTGCTTATAGTCTGTAATAATATATTCAATACATTCAAGATGTTGTAAACGTTTACTATCTGTTTGAGTAATAGAATCACTCCGCATAAGGTAACCTGTGTAACTTTTCGTTAATACCGCGACTTCAAAGTTCTCACATATTTTTAGCCACAATTGCCAATCTTCACAATAACTCATTCCAGTATTGAATAAACCGACAGTCTCAAATACAGAGGCTTTAACCATCACTGTCGATGTACCGACAACATTATGACCTAATACTTGCGCTAACGGTTGATTGATATGATAAGTCGGCGTACTGATGTCAGTAAATTGATTCCAATAACCGAAGCAATCAACAATGTATTGATATTGTTCATTAACGTGATCATAGTTGGTAAACGACATAGCAATGTTCGGGCTTGCTTCATGTAATGCTAGCTGCGCTAATAATTTATTTGGATACCAATAATCATCCGCATCTAAAAAAGCGATATACTCACCACTCGCTTCTTCTATAGCAAGATTACGCGCACCAGCGGCGCCCACACCATTCGCCGTAATCACATTAACGCAAGGCTCTCTCTGACTTAGCAAGGCTAGATATTCTGCGCTACCATCATTACTATTATCATTAATAATGATAATTTCAATATCAGTTCTATTTTGCTGAAAAATACTACTTATCGCTTTCGGCAAGTATTCCAAACAGTTATAGCTAGGAATAACCACAGAAACTGCATATATCATAACATCACTCCTTATGTTATCTGCCAACGCTTTATTTTCAGAACACCAAAGAAACCATTTATCCGTTCACTAAAGAAACAATCACATTTATATATACTATCATTCTGTATAGGCTTTACTTTGATGATGCAATTAAGAGTAGTTAAGAAATTAATTTTTGAATGAAAAACAACAGTATTACATTCATTGGAATAAAAGTAAGGGCGTTTAAATGCAACAGGTAAGGATATTAGAATGAAAAAAGTGGCATTTTTAGCCCCTTCATATCCAGTACTCACTGAAACATTTATTCGTACCGAAGTTGACTCAGTCAGTGCATATGGCCATGAAGTTTGTGTCATGACATTTACCAAATACCACGACTGTGGCGAGTTTGAATATGATATTCATGTTATCGGTGCAAAAGCTTATTTCTCACTAATCTCCACACTTAGTCCAATCGGTATAATGAGAGCCCTGCACTTTATTGCAAAGCAACGTGCAATGCCCAAATTATCCTTATTTCGATACAGCTTAAGACTCGCGCTCCAAATGCGTAAAGAAGGCGTCAGTCATGCTCATGCACACTTTGCTCAACACACCTGCGCCCACGCAATAGTGGCAGCAAAAATGATGGATATCACCTGTTCTTTTGTTGCCCATGGTCACGATATTTATGAAACACCTTATGATGTAAATTTAAAAATACACAACAGTAACTTTGTCGTTGCCGTTTGCAAAGACATGGAAGAAGATCTAAAAAAGGTCAACCATAATAAAATTAGACTATTACACTGCGGCGTCAAAACGAATGAATTTAAGCCCCCTTCCCCCCCCTCAGAAAAGCAACATGAACTTAGCCCATTACGATTGATTTTTTTAGGCCGACTAGTCGAGCAAAAAGGCATTAATTACCTTATTCAAAGCCTGCACGAGCTACATCATCATTACTCAGTCACATTGGATATTGTTGGGGATGGAGATCAATTATCAAATTTAAAACAGCAGGTAGAACACTTAGGTTTATCAAAACTTGTACATTTCCTTGGTGCGAAATCACCGCGCTGGGTTAGTCATAATCTCTCTAGGTTTGACTGTTTAGTTGCGCCATTCTGTATTTCACGATCTGGCTGTGTCGATACAGGACCTCTCGTGCTCAAAGAAGCTATGGCGGTTGGCATTCCAGTAATAACAACAGACCTAATGGGCTGTAAAGAGATTGTAGCGCCAGGAACAGGACTGATAGTAAAACAAAAAAATACCCAAGCGCTGAGCCAAGCGATTACCGAGTTTATCAACTACCCAGCAGAAAAACGTCAAGATATGGGACGCTTGGCACGATTAAATATAGAAAATAATTTTGATGCATTGAATCAAGCAAAAAGCCTGTCACATTGGATTGAGAACTGTGCAAGATAACCTGAAGATAAGATAAAAACGCACACCTTCCAGTATACGTTTGCATCTTAATTTAACACATTCACGCTTAGCGATTAAAGACTGCTATAACGATTTTCACCATACACGTAGGTTTCGCATACAACACGATCATCACCCATCAACATTAACGCAAATAGGGTTTCTTCTAATGACGTTGAATTGTCCATACGGAACTTCAGTAACGGTGTCGCGGCTAAATCAAGTACCACGAAATCAGCTTCTTTACCGACTGCTAGGTTACCAATTTGGTCTTCTAAACGTAATGCCTTCGCACCGCCTAATGTCGCTAAATATAATGATTTAAACGGGCTTAACGCCTTGCCCTGCAGCTGTAATACCTTATACGCTTCATTCATGGTTGATAATAATGAGAAACACGTACCCGCGCCTACATCCGTACCCATGCCCACATTAATACCAAACGCTTCTAGACGTGGTAAATCCAATAGACCAGAACCTAAGAATAAGTTTGACGTTGGACAGAATGCAACCGCAGACCCTGTATCAGCTAAGCGCTGACATTCGCTGTCACACAAGTGAATACTGTGGGCAAATACCGAGCGTTCACTTAACAGACCATGATGGTCGTAAACGTCTAAATAATTGGCTCGTTCTGGAAATAACTCTTTAACCCACTCAATCTCTTTTAAGTTTTCTGATAAATGCGTGTGCATATACAGATCAGGATATTCACTTAACAAACGCGCAGCAACATCAAGCTGCTCAGGCGTACTTGTCGGGGCAAAACGAGGCGTAACCGCATAATGTAAACGCCCTTTTTGATGCCAGCGCTCGATTAGCTCTTTACTGTCTTCATAGCAACTTTCAAGAGTATCAGTTAAGAAATCAGGTGCATTACGATCCATCATCACTTTACCGCAGATGATACGTAAGTTACGCAACTCTGCTTGGGTGAAGAAGCTATCAACCGATTGTTTGTGTACAGTACCGAATACTAACGCGGTCGTTGTACCGTTACTCATTAACTCTTGTAAGAAGATTTCAGCAACTTTAGTCGCATGCTCGGGGTCATCAAACTTCCCCTCAGCAGGAAAAGTATAATTATTTAACCAATCCAGTAATTGTTCACCATACGACGCGATCATGCCCGTTTGTGGGTAATGCACATGGGTATCGATGAAGCCCGATGTGATGATCTTATTTTCATACACTTTAACATCAATATCACTGTTTTCATTCGCTAGGATTTCATCTGCGTTACCGATTGCTTGTACGACACCATTTTCAATAATCATGGCACCGTCAGCAAAATATTCGTACGAATTTTCCATACCGATTTTATCAGGATCGCCAATACTATGTAATATTGCTGACCGGTATGCTGTTCGAATTGTACTCATTTAAAAATTTCCTTCATTATGCTTCTGCATTATATCTCACGCTATCCTAATACTCTGATGATAGCGTGTCTATAATAATACACTGTATATACTTAGGCTAACTTAGCAATCTCACTGTTGATTTGCACTAGATTAGGTTTTTGTTTGTTTTCTAACGCTCTGCCTTGATAGGTTGCAATTAATTCACCGGCAACCGAAATCGCGATCTCAGCGGGATGTTTACCCACCACCGCACTAATCCCAATCGGGCAGATCATTTGATTTATTTGGGTATCAGTAAAATCACGTGCCCGTAGTCGATATTGGAAACGTTTTTTCTTTGTTTGCGAACCAATCATGCCAAAATATTTCGCATCACCACGCTTCAAAATTGCCTTGGCTAAGTCAAAATCAAGTTGATGATTATGCGTCATCACTAGATAGTAACTGCCTTTTGCCATATCGAGAACATCGCCTGCAGGATCATCACTGACTAACTTCGTGACATTATCAGGTAACAGCGCCGGAAATTGTTCTTCGCGTTGGTCGATCCAAGTGACCCTAAATGGCAGTGTCGCGACAACATGCAGCAAGGCTTTAGCCACATGTCCAGCACCAAACACCACTAAATGATGTAGTGACTGCCCAATCGGTTCAAACATCAAGGTCGCACTACCACCACAGCATTGCCCTAAGCGAGCACCTAAATCAAAACGCTCCACGACCAGTGCATCTTTACCTTCAGCTAGCATCTCACGCGCCATTTTAGTCGCGAGATGCTCTAAATGACCACCGCCAATGGTGGCATACTGTTGGTCCTGCGTGATCAGCATTTTCGTACCTGAATCACGGGGGGTTGAACCGTGATGTTCAAGTACTGTGATCATGATACACACTTCACCACGCTGCTTTAATTCTGCAAGTGGATCAATCCAATTGTCTTTAAACATCACCAATCTCCTTGTTAAACAGTACTCTTGCATGATTAACAGGCTACACAGTTACACTTACTACTTCAGACTCAACAACCTGAGTGCGCTTAGCCTCGTCAAACTTATAATGCTCTGCATCCTGCACAGCCCATAACACTCGCTCTGGTGTTGCAGGCGTATCGAGATGCGGTACATATTGATGGTCAGCCACACTCGCAACCGCATCACGCAATGCGCTCCACACTGACATGCTTAACATAAACGGCGGTTCACCCACTGCTTTTGAGTTATAAACGGTCTGTTCTGGGTTGCTGCGGTTTTCAACCAAGTGCGTTCTAAAATCAATTGGCGTATCTGCAATAGCAGGAATTTTGTAACCCATAGGGCCATTGGTCGCTAACTTACCTTTGTCATTCCATACTAATTCTTCAGTGGTTAACCACCCCATGCCTTGAATAAAACCACCTTCAATTTGGCCGATATCAATATCAGGATTCAGTGACGCACCAACATCATGTAGGATATCTACACGCAGCGTTTTATATTCACCCGTTAAGGTATCCACCAACACTTCTGAACACGATGCACCATAGGCGAAGTAATAAAATGGGCGCCCTTTCGCTGTCGCGTGATCATAATAGATTTTAGGCGTTTTATAGAAGCCAGTACTCGATAGCGAAATCTGGTTAAAATAAGCGAGTTGGATTAAGTCAGAAAATGTCATGACCTGTTCACGGATCGTCACCGTATTATTACTAAAGATAATCTCTTCGTCTGTCACACTAAAGTGCGCTACACAAAAATCAATCAAACGTTGCTTAATAGTGCGTGCTGCATTTTGTGCAGCTTTACCATTTAAGTCGGTGCCTGATGATGCAGCAGTCGGTGAAGTATTAGGTACTTTGCTGGTATTCGCCGAGGTAATTTGAATGTGCTCAATATCTACTTGGAATTCTTGCGCGACAATTTGCGCCACTTTAGTATTAAGCCCTTGGCCCATTTCGGTCCCACCGTGACTTAGCTGCATACTGCCATCAGTATAAACATGCAGTAATGCACCCGCTTGGTTCAAGAAGGTAGCCGTAAACGAAATACCAAATTTAACAGGTGTTAACGAGATACCTTTTTTCAAAATGGGACTATTTTTATTGTATTCATCAATCGCTTTACGACGCGCTGCATACTCACTTGTTGCTTCAAGGTCAGCAACCAAGTCATGAATAAAGTTATCTTCTACTTTTTGGTAGTAATGCGTAACGTTTCTGTCTTCGATGCCATAAAAGTTTACTTTACGTACATCTAATGGATCTTTACCTAATTTGCCGGCAATTTCATCCATAATATGTTCAATAGTCATCATACCTTGAGGACCACCAAAACCACGGAATGCGGTATTTGATGCAGTATTAGTTTTGCAACGGTGACCAGTGATTGTCGCATCACCTAAATAGTAGGCATTATCTGAGTGGAACATCGCACGGTCAGTGATCGAACTTGATAGATCCGGTGAATAACCACAGTTACTGGCCACGATGATTTCAATACCATTTATTTGGCCATCATCATTAAAACCAACTTTGTATTGATTAAAGAAAGGATGACGTTTACCTGTCATCATCATATCTTCAACACGTGGTAAGCGGATCTTAGTTGGCCGCCCCGTTAACTTAGCAAATACCGCGCATAAACATGCAGGTCCCGCGGCTTGGGTTTCTTTACCACCAAAACCACCTCCCATACGGCGCATATCAATCACGACTTTATGCATAGGTACGCCAATCACTTCGGCAACCAGTTTCTGTACTTCAGTGGGATTTTGCGTTGATGCATACACGATCATGCCACCATCTTCCGTTGGCATCACTGATGCAGCTTGCGTTTCTAAATAGAAATGCTCTTGGCCACCAATATGAATACTACCTTCTAAAATATGCTTAGCTGCTGACAATGCCGCAGCCGAATCACCGCGTTTCTGTTCATGCGATTCAGTCACAAAGCTCTTTTTGGCTAATGCTTCTTCCACATCTAAAATCGCAGGTAGCTCTTCGTATTCAATAATTGCCGCTTGTGCCGCTTGACGTGCAATCTCCATCGAATTTGCCGCGACAGCAATCACGGCCTGACCCAGATACTCTACTTTACCATCGGCTAATAATGGGTCGCCCGGTAAAATTGCACCAATATCTAACTCGCCAGGAACATCTTTGGCTTCAATAGCTAATTCCACACCATCAAATTCATAACACGGTATTAAATCAATTTTCGTAATATTAGCATGTGCCACATCACTCATGCGTACATACACATGTAACTGATTAGGATATTCAAGACGATCGTCGACATAAACCGCTTCGCCCGTCACCTGAATACCTGCACTGTCGTGTTTTACATTTTTGCCCACACCAGTCTTGATTGAACGATTCGCTTGCGCTAACAATTGCAGCTGTGATAATTGCACTTTATTGTGATTAGACATAAGACGTTACCCGCGTTTCAATTGTTGTATTTTGCTGTTCTAAATAAAATTTCTTCAGTAGATTCTTAGCTGCTAGTGAACGATATTCTTTACTTGCACGAAAATCGGATAAGGGTGAAAAATCTTTATCTAACGCTTGCATCGCCGTATAAATACTGCCGTATTCCCACGCAGCACCCAGTAATATCTTCTCAGCATGTTGCGCACGCATCGGCGTCGCAGCCATCCCCCCAAATGCTAAACGCACATCCGTAATAACATTATTTTTCAGGGTTATATTAAATGCAGCTAACACAGCTGAAATGTCATCATCAATACGTTTTGATAGTTTGTAAATACCGAATACTTGTTCTGACATCGGTAATGGAATGATAATTTTGGTAATAAATTCAGCTGCTTTCTGTGCTGTTATCTTATAACCAATAAAGTAGTCTTCTATATCCATTAAGCGCACATCATCGCCGCAACGTAATTCAACTTGTGCATTCAACGCGATTAACGCTGGCGGCGTATCACCAATTGGCGATGCGTTACCTATATTGCCACCAATCGTGCCTTGGTTACGGACTTGCAGCGAAGCAAAGCGGTGTAGTAATTCACCAAAATCAGGGAAGTATAATGCTAAGGTGCTGTAACTATCCGTTAAGCTGCGTGCTGCACCAATTTCGATATGGGTATCAGTCACACTGATGTCTTTCATTTCAGCCACGTTGCCAACCGAAATCAAGGTATTAATAGGACGATGGAATTGGGTTACTTCCAAAGCTAAATCTGTACCACCAGCAACAATACGAGCATCAGGGTATTTAACTAATAACGCCGCTAAATCAGCCACATTATCAGGCAAGTAAGATGATTGACCGTTACCCGTTAATTCTTGTGTCCCGCTGCGATCAATAGTATTAAGTTTCGCAACAGTTTCACTTTCTAGGCGTTCAAACGCATCAACAATATGGTCTTGCTCTGCCAACGCCATTGCAGAATCAATAATAGAGCGATAACCAGTACAACGACATAGGTTACCTGCTAATGCTTCAAAAATAGCATGCTTGTCGGCTGACGGGGTATTCTTGCTTAATGCAAACATCGACATGACAAACCCAGGGGTACAATAACCACATTGGGTACCGTTAAAATCAACAAGTGCTTGTTGCACCTGATGTAAGGCACCGTCTTTTGATTTTAGATCTTCGACCGTGATCAATTGCTTACCATGCAATGCGGATATAAACGTAATACACGCATTTACTGATGTATAGCGGATCTGCCCATCGACAACATCACCAAGTACAACGGTACATGCACCGCAGTCTCCTGATGCACAACCTTCTTTAGTACCTTTCTTCGCTTCTTCCTGGCGTAAAAAATTAAGCACCGTGGTGTTGGGTGAAAGGTCAGATACCTGACACATCTTTTGGTTAAGTAGAAACTTAATCAAGTCGTACCTCCTGCGTTATTCCGTAACATTGACATTGACATTAATTGCTATTATTTTTTATTATTAGCTGTGTTTTGACTGACTAATCGAGCCCGCCAGACTAAAAACCTGACTCGAGAGTCAACTTATTGTTACATAAAAATAACAATTGAGACACAATTTAATGAAATAATTTAAAGGTTATATATACAATTATAGTGAAGATTAGATAAGGCAATAGGAATAGTAGGCAGAAAAAGCAATGCCAAGTTACATCGCACTTGGCATCGTTTGTATACAATATTATAAAAATTAACGTTATTTTATTTTTTATTTAACACATTAGAAAAGACAACATGCAGATCGCTGGAAACGGTCTCACCATCTAAATTCAGTTTAGACTCAATATGTTTTAAATGTTCACGCATTAATAAGCAGGCTTTTTCAGCATCTTTTTCTTCAATCGCATCGAGTAACTCACTGTGCTCATCCAATACACAATGCGTACTGGTCGCGACTTCGTATTGCGCAATAATTAACGAGCTTAACGATACCAAGCTACGCTGGAAATTAAATAAAGGCACATTACCGGACATCTCAGCCAGCTTTAGATGAAATTCACCCGATAAACGGATCGCTTTTCCTAAATCACCTTGTTTGGTGGCTTCATTTTCTTCCACGATTAATTGACGTAAATGTGTAATCTGCTTATTTGATGCATTCTCAACAGCAAGCTTAGTAATAGCATCTTCAAGTGTATGCCGAGCAATAAAAACTTGTTTTGCTTCTTCGACAGAAGGCGATGCAACAATAGCCCCCCGGTTAGGACGGATCACCACCACTTGTTCGTGTGACAAGCGTAGTAATGCACGACGTATGATAGTACGACTTACACTAAAAATATCACCCAATGCTTCTTCATTTAATTTTGTTCCAGGCGGAAGACGACGTTCAAGAATGGCATCAAAGATATGCGCATAGACGATATCGTCTTGAGCCATTGAGCCTGACTTGCCTTCTGTTTCTACAGAACTACTTAGCTCAGACATTATTTTCACCGCTGTTATGGTTATATCAATACGATTACGTATTCATATAACCTGATCTTTATTAATATAAAGTCATAGTATGTTAACGCTGTGTAACAATCTAGCCTTATATTGTGTACTTTACCAAAAACATTTAAAACAATCTTTAGCTATATTCTCTAATTTTTAATGGTTTATCAGCATCATAACTATTTAATACATCTAATAAACTTGCCATACTCGATTGGTTTTCCAGTGGCAATGCGGTATTTTGAGGGGATGTGGAAGATTGTTCAGCTTGAGCACGCTCGTCCGCTGTAGGTTTAATTAACGAACCGTGCGCTAACTTTTGTTGTAATAAGTGAGAACTGTTCTGTAGTACAGATTCTGCAACATATTTAGCGTCTCCCACTCCCACACCAACTTCGGGTGAAAAACAGATCTCTAAACGCATAGCGGCCATATTATTGTTTGCTGCATACTTATTTAGCCTTGCCATTCGCGCAGCATCATACGCTGACGTATCAACGGCAGAGTGCTTAATTTCGATTTGTTTCTGATCTGAAATATCAGATGACAACATACTTAATAGCAGAGAAAATTTCGCTCTATCACCATTTAAAGTACATTTATTTAATTGTTGGCCAAGTTGCAGCTCATCAATTAAGGCATGTTGTCGTATCGATTGAACGTAAATAAGTTACCTCTTGAACAATATTGCGCGCAGAACAACCAAATTTTGCCGCGAAATAATCAACTAGTAAGTTATCGACCTGTTTTTATAAATATTTAGCTATTTATTCGAATTTTTTATTCACATACAGAAATTTTCTGATACTATCCGTTTCGTACTTGTGGAGGGGTTCCCGAGTGGCCAAAGGGATCAGACTGTAAATCTGACGGCTCAGCCTTCGAAGGTTCGAATCCTTCTCCCTCCACCATCATTTAGCTTTGCTGATTGTTTGAAATAAGAAGTGCATTGTGGCCAATGTTCTATGCCTTAAATAGGTCTTATAAGTAATCTGCAACGTGAAGACAACATCTACCATTGCGAGTAGATGAAAAAGCATTACTTGTGGAGGGGTTCC
>Ga0209395_1001128_pt1 | contig 38258 bp, 40 predicted proteins | sample GOMGulsemesocosm_3_FD_184635 | JGI IMG/M metagenome (GOLD analysis project Ga0209395, IMG submission 184635) | Methane-oxidizing microbial communities from mesocosms in the Gulf of Mexico - GOM9D Gulf of Mexico (SPAdes) (version 2) | ecosystem: Environmental > Aquatic > Marine > Cold seeps...
CGATCAGCAAGACCCAGCATCGCGCGCACCTGTTCGGCCGTGGTTTCACCAGCACCGTGAGATAGAGCCTGATCGAGTAGAGACATGGCGTCTCGCGCAGAGCCTTCAGCGGCACGGGTGATCAGTGAGAGGGCGTCATCACTGATTTGCCCGCCTTCTTTGCCCGCGATTTCTTGCAAATGCGCGATCATGACTTCGGGTTCAATCCGGCGAAGGTCGAAACGTTGGCAACGTGACAGAACGGTCACGGGAACTTTACGGATTTCGGTGGTCGCAAAAATGAATTTCACATGCGCGGGGGGTTCTTCCAGTGTCTTAAGCAGTGCGTTAAACGCACTGTTGGACAGCATGTGAACCTCATCGATGATGTAGATTTTATAACGGGCCGAGGCAGGTGCATAATGCACTGAATCAAGGATATTGGATCGAATATCGTCGATTTTTGTTTGGCTCGCGCCATCCATCTCGATCACGTCAACATGGCGGCCTTCCATGATGGAAACGCAATGTTCACACTGACCGCAGGGCTCAACCGTTGGGCCGCCTTGACCATCCAAGCCGATACAATTCATGCCCTTGGCGATGATCCGCGCGGTGGTGGTTTTGCCGGTGCCACGAATCCCCGTCATCATAAATGCCTGCGCAATGCGATCAGCTTCAAAGGCATTTTTCAGGGTGCGCACCATGGCGTCCTGGCCCTTCAGGTCAGCAAAACTTGCGGGACGGTATTTACGCGCCAGTACCTGATAGCCGGTGTCGGTGGTTTCGGACATTTGCATTCCCTGTTTGAGCGTCTTGGTCGTAGCGAGAACAGACTACGGTGCCTGTTGCTTGGCGTCCAGTGATGAGGTGGGATTTGTCAGGTTGCGTGGCCTGTGGCCACGCTGTGGGGCGGGCGCTGAACCTACGGTCCGGCGCCCGCCCGCGTACTAAAACCTTAGCGACGTTTCTTATGCTTGCCCTTGCGCGATGCAGCTTCTTCCACGGAACGGCGTTGGTCTCGTGTGGTTGCCTTGCCGCGCGAACGCGCTTCATGCACAGTTTCGGTGTTCAGAGCATCTTCCTGTGTTAACTTTTGCCAACGCTGCAAGCGATCCGCCGTGATATCTCCAGCAGAAATAGCTGCGCCAATCGCACAACCCAGTTCCCCGGAATGGGCGCAATTGCGAAACTTACATTGCGTGGCGAGTTCTTCCAGATCAGCAAACACAGCACCAATTCCGTCTTGGGCATCCAGAAGCTGCAATTCCCGCATCCCCGGAGTGTCTATAATCCAGCGCCCGTTTAAGGCGGGGTATAGGTTGCGGGTGGTCGTGGTGTGGCGCCCCTTCGCGTCATCCTCGCGAATCGCAGCGGTCAAGGGAGCATCATCACCGGTGCTTCCGGTTAAGGCATTGGTTAGGGTCGATTTCCCCACACCAGACGAGCCGAGCAAAGCCGCAGTTTCACCTGGCTTCCAGTGATCGGCGAGTTGCGCGACAGAAGCAGGATCTTTCGCATTCAGCGCAATTACTGCAAGGCCTGGCTGCAGGTCTTGCGCTAAGGGAATATAGGGTGCGGGGTCTTCCAGATCTGCCTTTGTCAGCACCAGAACCGGGGTACACCCGGCACTGCATGCCATCACCAAATACCGTTCTAGCCGCGCGGCGTTAAAATCTGCATTGCAGGAACTGGTGATAAACAAAACATCGACATTTGCGGCCATCAACTGACTGCGCGCATCATGCCCGGCAGCCCGACGTGATAGCAGGGTCTTACGTTCCAGCACCCGTTCTACGCGGTTTTCACTGCGGGCCAGCACCCAATCGCCAACTGCAAGTTTTGACACGGGCATATCCGGCGGCGTGATCAATTCCTGCAGACCATCCGCGCTATGGGCCAGAACAACATCGCGCCTGACCTCGCTGATCCGGGCAGGTGTAAGGTGTTTTTCATCGTCGCGAACTTGATCCGCAAAGAAAGGGGTCCAGCCGAGGCCGGTAAGAGAAATATTATTCAAAGACATTGGTCTGCCTGTTCATTTGTGAACATGCCGCAAAACGCACCGCAAAATGCTGGTCCGAACGGCAGATTTGCCGGCAGAAATAGGGGCTGAAAAGCTCAGACACACCCTGCCGGGAGCAAACGTAATACAATCATCAAATGCCCTCCTGTGCGGGGTTGTGTTTAGGTGAGAGGCTGGACAACGACCCAAACGGGACTCGTTACGGCTGCTTCCTTCCGGATCTGACCGAGTTGGCGAGGCGCTCGCCCGCGCCAACCTCTCATCGCTGTATTTAGGGGATGTCGTGCAGGAAGACAAGCCTAGTTGCGTCGGGATCGTTCGATGAGATCTGCTTGGTAAAAGTCGGCTTGCAGCCCCAAAGCAGTTCTTGCTTGGAACCGCTGCGAAGGCCCGCTGTGTGTCCAATCTATGCTTGATATTCTTCGTCGGTCACTTGTTCCAACCAGTCAGCTTGTTTGCCGTCCAACTCTTCCTGGATAGCAATATGGCTCATCGCATGATCGGGTGCGGCACCATGCCAGTGTTTTTCCCCTGGAGCGATCCAAATTGTATCGCCTGGCAAGATTTCTTGAATAACTTCGCCCAGCTTTTGAATGCGACCAACCCCAGAAACAACATAGAGCGTTTGTCCCAGCGGATGAGTATGCCAATTCGTGCGGGCACCAGGTGAAAAACTAACACGCAATGCACGCACTCTGGCCGGTTCAGGTGCTGTAACGATGGGATCCATCATAACCGTACCAGTAAAATACTCAGCGCTAGCGAAGGTCGTTGGGCGGCTGTTCGCTTTGTGGATATCCATATGAGTTCCTCAATATTTATATTTGTGTTTTCCACAAAACTATAACAAATTATGGAAGCTTTGTTGAGCCAAGTTCCGGTGATGTTTTCAGGTGGTGATCCACTGATGTAGATGAAAGGAAGGAGGTTCTGTTATGAGTCCATATCGCCACTATTGCGATACAGCGAATGTCCTGCACAACGAACGGATGTCCGCTATAGGGGCTGTTGTGTTGCCCCGGCCGATTGAAACCGCAGCGCAAAGCAGCCAATATACGCGCATAGTGCTTTCTCATTGTGGATTCTAAACCTTATCTCGCCACCCTTTGCGTATGCATGGTATATGCATAGAATGTGCATAGGTTGTGCATGGTGTATTTAGCCCGAAATTTCTGCCGTCGCTTCGATTTCAAGCAGGGCTTCGTCTTCGACCAGACCGGCCACCACAACCATCGTCATCGCTGGAAAGTTACGCCCTAGGACCTTGCGATATGTTTCGCCAACCTCACGTTGCCGCGCCAAGTATTCTTGTTTGTTTGTGACATACCAAGTCAACCGCGTCAGGTCTTCTGCGCTGCCACCTGCGGCCTCAACCACAGCCATGATATTTTCTAAAGCTTGCTGCATCTGACCGATAAAGTCCTTGCTTTCAAAGACTTGTTGTTGAGTCCATCCAATTTGCCCGCCCACGTAAAGCGTGCCTGTTGGGGTTAGTACTCCGTTTGCATAGCCTTTGGCGGGCGCCCATCCTTGTGGGTGAATGATCTTATTTTTCATTGTAGTTTCTCCATTTCACACAGAATACGCGCACGCAACGCATCGGGCCAGGGTTCTGATTTGCCCTGATTGTTTACATAAACGAGGGTTAATTGGCTCAGAAATCGGGGTTCATCCCCACATTTCGCAGCAACATGTAGTGAGAGGCTAGCGGTGCCAATTCGTTGTATTTCAAGGAAAATATCCAAGGTATCGCCCAATCGGGATGGGGATGTGAAACGTGTTTGTATCTCGCCTGTGGGGACGCCATTGTCGGGATGAATATCGGCAAAAGGCACGCCAAGTTTCTGCTCAAACCATGCCTCAACGGTGTCGTTGATCATCTCAAAGTAGCGTGGGTAAAACACAATGCCAGCCGGATCACAGTGGCGAAATTTGATCTTTTGTTCACGGGTGAATGCCATATCTAAACCCCTAGATATTTGTCGGTCAAATCATGGGTCAAATCACCCATCGCGCCATTCCAAACCGTACGACCCTTTTCCAATATAACGGCGTGGTCCGCGACTTGGCGCAGCTCTTTAAGTGTTTTGTCCACAACAAGAATTGCCAATCCGGTCTCTGTTTTTAGCCGATGAATTGCCGCCCAAATTTCCTGCCTGACGACCGGGGCAAGCCCTTCTGTGGCTTCGTCTAAAATCAGCAAACGCGGGTTTGTCATCAGTGCGCGCCCAATCGCCAGCATCTGCTGTTCACCGCCCGAAAGGGTGTTCGCCATCTGGTCGCGTCGCTCAGATAATCTTGGGAAAAATGCACCAACGGTTTTTGTCGTCCAATGTCCTGTGCGCGCGGTTGCGATCAGGTTTTCTTCAACACTCAGATTTGGAAAACACCTGCGTCCCTCTGGCACCAATCCAATCCCCAATCTAGCCGCTTTATGGGACGGAAGCAGCCCAAGGTTTTGCCCGGAAAATTCCAGCACCCCATCACGGTGTTTCAGCATCCGACAGATGGTGCTGATTGTGGTGGTTTTGCCCATGCCATTGCGCCCCATCAGAGCAACGACTTCGCCTTCCGCCACTTGTAGGTCAACGCCAAACAGGGCTTGCGATGCGCCATAAAATGCCGTGAGGCCTTCAGCCTTTAGAAGCGTCATGCCACGTCCCCTTCTTCGCCCAAATAAGCTTCACGCACCAACGGGTTAGATCGGATTTCATCCGCTGTTCCAGTGGCAATGATTTTCCCGTAGACCAGTACAGAAATTCGATCAGCTAAGGCAAAGACCGCATCCATATCATGTTCGACCAACAGGATCGGTGCCTCATGCTTCAACTCACGCAAAAAACCCGTCAGACGTTCTGATCCGCCGTGTCCTAGCCCCGCCATTGGCTCATCCATCAGAAAAGCTTTTGGGTGCTGTGACAAGGCAACTGCGACCTCAAGTTGGCGGCGTTCTCCATGGGAAATCTCACTGACACGTTCGCGCGAACGGTGCGAAAGTCCAACGCGATTCAAAGCGGAATTTGCAGCTTCTAAAAGCGCTTTATCTTTCATAACAGGCTGCCAAAAGCGCGAAACGCGACCATCAGCCCCCAATGCGCCGAAAACCGCATTTTGCAGCACCGTCATTTCTGAAGCGAGTTGTGAAATTTGAAAAGTGCGCGCTAATCCCAACCGAGCCCGAGCGGGCGCGGCAAGGGTTGTGATGTTCTGGCCATTGAAATTGACGGTGCCGCTGTCAGGTTTCAACCCGCCCGCGATCTGATTTATCAGTGTCGATTTGCCCGCGCCATTCGGGCCGATCAAGGCGTGAATTTCGCCGGCCTTCAGGGATAATGAAATATCGTCAGAAGCCTGCAGCGCGCCGAAGCTTTTGGAGATGCCGCGTATGTCGAGGATATCAGTCATGCGCGGCCTCCCGTCTGGTTAACAGGCCAATTACACCGCCCGGGGCAAACAGCACGACCATCAGTAACAATAGGCCAAGAAAGATCTGCCAGTAGTCAGAGATACCTCCGAGAAAATGTTCCAGCATGATATAGATCGCTGCCCCAATCAGAGGTGCAAACAATCGCCCAGTGCCGCCAAGAATAACGAAAATCATGATTTCACCAGAAGTGTGCCAAGACAGCATTGTCGGGCTGACAAACCGATTTAGGTCAGCTGAAAGCGCACCAGCCAAGCCGCAAATCATCCCAGAAATCACAAAGGCAATCAGGCGAATTTTATAGGGTGTTAGGCCGATCGCACGGGTGCGGTTTTCGTTCTGGCGGGTGGCTTGCAGGGCCATGCCAAAACGGGAATTTTGCAGGCGTGAGGATAGGAATATTACAAGCGTCAAAAGGCCGAAACAGAGCGCGAAAAACTGTACAGGCATCAGGGTGTTTAGCCCTGGGAAATCATTGCGTACATAGATCGATAACCCATCTTCACCGCCATAGGCGGGCCAAGAAATAGCAAAAAAATAAAGCATTTGCCCGAAAGCCAGCGTGATCATGATGAAGTACGCGCCATTCGTGCGCAGGCTCAGGGCACCAATTGCAAGTGCGGCCAAACCGGACATCACTACGGCGAAAATCCAGATCACCAACATGGATTTTGTGCCCTCAATTAGAAAGGGGTGTTCCATGATTGGGGCATAACTTTGGGCGTGGCTGGCAAGGATCCCCATAGCATAGCCGCCGATGCCGAAAAATGCGGCGTGGCCTAGAGAAATCATACCGCCAAGGCCAAGCGCAATGTTTAGGCCAACACCGGCTAGGGCCAACACGCAAATCTTGGTCGCAAGGGTGATCGTATAGGGTTGATCCATCTGCCAAGCGGCAAGGGGGATCAGCAACATTCCAAGCCAGATCAAACTGTTTAGGTGTTTTTCGCGGATCATGATGCGCCTCCGAACAGGCCTTGGGGTTTGAAGATCAAAACGCCCGCCATCAAGATGTAAATTAACATGGAGGCCAGCGATGATCCGATGGTGGTTGCGCTGGAATTTTCCATGAAAGTCGCGAAGAATGGCGGAAGCAGAAAACGGCCCATCGTATCGGTCATACCCACCAAGATTGCGCCGATCAGCGCACCTTTGACGGATCCGATACCACCAATCACGATGACCACAAAAGCGAGGATCAGAACGGGCTCTCCCATGCCGATTTGGACAGATTGAATCGCACCGACAAGCGCCCCGGCTAGGCCGGCGAGGGCGGCCCCAAGAGCGAAAACAATCGTGTAAAGCCAGGCGATATCAACGCCTAGGGCAGCAACCATTTCGCGGTCACTTTCACCGGCACGGATGCGGATGCCAAGGCGCGTACGGGTGATCAAAATCCAAAGTCCAAGCGCAACAGCAAGTCCGGCAATGATGATCATCAAGCGATAGGCTGGGTATTGAATACCAAGGGGTAATGACACTGGGCCAGAAAGCGCGGCAGGCACATCAAGAAACAGCGGGAAAGATCCAAAAATCCAACGTGTCCCTTCAGAGAAAATCAGGATTAGGGCAAAGGTCGCCAGCACCTGATCAAGGTGATCACGGGCATAGAGACGACGGATCACCAGCACTTCGACCAAGACACCAGCGGCGGCGGCACCGGCAAGAGCTGCGGCAAGGCCAAGGATGAAAGACCCGCTCCAGGCGGCAACAGCCGCACAGAGAAAACCGCCCACCATATAGAGAGATCCGTGGGCAAGATTGATCAACCCCATGACGCCAAAGACCAGTGTGAGCCCGGCAGACATGAGAAAGAGCATCACCCCGAATTGCAGGCCATTCAATACCTGTTCGGCGATAAGTGCCAGTGACATAAGGAAATTCCTGTTCGCTGAGCCGGGCAACAATTGCTGCCCGGCTGTTTTACTTAGTTTAGGGAACACTCAGCCGCATAGGCGTCAGCGTGGTCTTCAAGGCCCGTGCCAATGATACGGTTGGTGTAAACGTCACCTTCTTTGATAACTTCGCGCACGTAGATATCTTGGATTGGGTGATGGTTTGTTCCAAATTTGAAATCACCCCGGACAGAGTCGAAATCAGCCGCTTCAAGCGCGGCGCGGAAGGCGTCTTGATCATTCACATCTGCAACATCCATCGCAGAAATGATCAGGTTCGCAGTGTCATATCCTTGTGATGCGTAAAGCGACGGCAGACGACCATATTCTGCTTGGAAGGCCTCAACAAAAGTAGCGTTTGCAGCATTGTCGATGTCTTTGTTCCACTGACTGGTGTTGACCACACCCAAAGCCGCATCGCCAACGGCTTGTAGAATACCTTGGTCAAAGGAAAACGCTGGGCCAACCACGGGCAGATCAACGCCAGAGGCCGCGTATTGTTTCAGGAAGGCAATTCCCATGCCGCCTGGCAGGAAGAAATAGACACTATCCGCGCCGGACGCCCGGATTTGTGCAATTTCAGCAGCGTAATCGGTTTGGCCAAGCTGGGTGTAAATCTCGCCTGCGAGTTCACCGCCATACATGCGTTTGTAACCGGTCAAAGCATCCTGTCCCGCCGGATAATTTGGGGCAAGAATGAAGGAGTTGCCGTAATTCGCGGAGTTCGCATAAGCACCCGCAGCTTCGTGCAGGTTGTCGTTTTGCCATGCCACGTTGAAGTAGTTTTCATGGCACCCACGTCCCGCCAGTGTAGATGGGCCCGCATTGGGTGACAGATAGAATTTGCCCTGTGCAGTGGCGGAAGGCACAACCGCCATCGCAAGATTTGACCAGATAATACCTGTCAAAATGTCGACGTTTTCAGATTGGATCATTTTATCGGCCAATTGCACGGCGATGTCGGGTTTGCGTTGATCGTCCTCAATCACGACTTCAAGGTCATCGCGCCCAGCCATTTGTGTGGCCAGCATGAAACCATCACGCACATCAATACCAAGACCGGCACCGCCGCCGGAAAGCGTTGTAATCATGCCTACTTTCACATCTGCGGTTGCCTGGGTCGCCATCAATACGGCGGCGGTGGCCATCAGTGTCTTAAGTGTTTTCATGTCTTTCTCCCATTGAATTATGCCCGCAGTTTGGGCCTTCATTTGCCTATTGTCATCCGCTTTCTTTGAGCCTGAAGCGCTGTATCTTTCCGGTTTCAGTTTTTGGTAAAGTTTTGGTGAACACCACCGATCTTGGATATTTAAACGGCGCGATTGTCGCTTTGACGTGGTCTTGTAAGGCTTTGGTCATCTCTTCCCCGGGCACGGCGCTGGCGTTCAAGACCACATGGGCCTCAACGATGCTACCGCGCGCTTCATCAGCTGCGCCGATCACTGCGCATTCGGCAACATCTGGGTGGGCAAGCAGGGCCGCTTCGACCTCTGGTCCCGCAATATTATAGCCGGAAGAGATGATCATATCATCATTGCGTGCAGCGAAATGTAGATAGCCATCGGTGTCTTGCACGAAGCTGTCGCCAGTCACATTCCAGCCATCCAGAACATAATCCGCTTGGCGCTCATCAGCTAAGTAACGGCATCCGGTTGGCCCGCGCACCGCAAGACGCCCAACTTCACCGCGCGCCACTTCTAGCCCGGTGTCATCAATGACTTTTACTTCATAGCCGGTCACAGGTTTGCCGGTGCAAGAAGGCCTGTGATCGCTAAATCGGTTGGAAATGAAAATATGCAGCATCTCGGTCGCGCCGATGCCATCCAGCATTGGTTTCCCCGTCTTACGCATCCAGTCGTCGTAGACAGGTTTTGGCAGGGTCTCACCTGCAGAAACAGCAGCCCGCAAAGAGCTTAAATCAGCACCCTCTTCCATCGCGGCAAGCATGGCACGGTAGGCCGTGGGGGCGGTGAAGCACACGGTTGCTTTATATTTCTCGATGATTTCAACCATATTTGGCGGAGATGCATTTTCAAGTAAAGTTGCCGCCGCCCCAAACCGCAGCGGGAAAATTGCCAACCCGCCAAGGCCAAAAGTGAAGGCCAGCGGGGGTGAGCCGATGAATACGTCAGATGGCTGCACATCCAGAACCTCGCGCGCATAGCCATCCGCAATGATCAGAAGATCACGGTGAAAATGCATCGTCGCTTTTGGATCGCCCGTGGTGCCAGACGTGAAACCCAGCAATGCGACATCATCGTTTGATGTCGCGCAGGCGTCGAAACAGACGGGTTTTTCTAACGCTAGGCGATCCAGTTCGGCGTGGTGATTAGAGGTGCCATCAAAACCCGCAACGGTTTTCAGGAAGTCGCTGTTCTTGGCGCAAGCTTCCATCTCATCCATCAGGCGGGTGTCGCATAATGCGTGGGTAATTTCGGCTTTGTCGATAATCTTTGTCAGCTCTGCCGCGCGTAACATCGGCATGGTGTTCACCACCACCGCGCCTGCCTTGGTTGCGGCCAGCCAGCAGGCGACCATTGCCGGGTTATTGGCAGAACGGATCAGCACGCGATTGCCGGGTTTGAGGTTCAGGTCATCCACCAAGACGTGGGCCAAACGATTGGTCCAATCGGCAAGTTCTTTGTACGTCCGGCGCCGTCCATTGCCGATCAAAGCGGTTCGATCACCAAAGCCTTTTTCCACCATGGCGTCGCATAGTTCATACCCGGCGTTAAACTGCTCAGGATAGTCAAACCCATCAAGCAGGAAATCCGGCCATTGCCCCTGTAGCGGCAGGTTGTCACGCGTGAACGTATCAGTATGTGCGCTTTTTCCTAAGGTATTCATCGCGTTTCCTCCCTTTATTTGGCCAGTCTCCCCTCCGGCCGATTATGCTTTTAATACTTCCCGTGCGATTACTACGCGTTGCACATCACTTGCGCCTTCATATATCCGTAATGCTCTGATTTCACGATATAGTTTTTCGACCATCTCACCGGATCGAACGCCATCACCACCAAAAAGCTGCACGGCTGTATCGATGATTTTCTGTGCTTCTTCAGTTGAGAAAAGTTTGGCCATAGCTGCTTCGCGGGTCACGCGCGGCGCGCCCATATCCTTGGCCCAAGCCGCGCGATAAACCAGCAATGCGGCGGCATCAATGTTCAAAGCCATGTCAGCGATATGCCCCTGAACCATCTGTAAATCAGACAGTGGTGCGCCCTGGACGTGGCGTGTTTTCACCCGGTTGGTGGCTTCATCCAAGGCGCGTCGGGCAAAGCCCAATGCGGCTGCGGCAACGGTTGAGCGAAACACATCCAGCACTGACATGGCGATCTTAAAGCCCTGGCCAGCTTCGCCAATCATTGCACTTGCGGGGATACGGCAATTGGTGAATCGCAGGGTTGCCAATGGGTGGGGTGCGATGGTGTTTTGGCGTTCTACAATCTTAAACCCGGCCAGGCCAGCGGGCAGGATGAAGGCCGATAACCCCCGTGCGCCAGGCGCTTCACCAGTGCGCGCGAACAGCGTGTAAACGTCTGCAATGCCGCCGTTGGAAATCCAGGTTTTCTCGCCGTTCAGAATGTATTCATCACCCTCACGTGTGGCAGTCATTGTAGAATTCGCAACGTCAGACCCTGACTGGGGTTCGGTCAAGGCAAAGGCGGAAATCGCTTGGCCCGCTCGGGTTTTGGGCAGCCATTCCAATTTTTGCGCGTCAGTCCCAAACAGTGAAATCGCCCCGGTGCCCAGGCCCTGCATTGCAAATGAAAAATCAGCGAGACCGTCATGATAGGCCAGCGTTTCGCGGATCAAGCAGAGGGTGCGCACATCCAACTTTGATTGCGGGTCCGAAGCATCCACGCCGGAATAGTCAGCCCAGCCATCCGCACCTAATTTGGCAACCAATTGGCGGCACAAAACATCGGTGTCAGAGTGATCAAGATTTGACAACTCCAGCGTGCTCCAGTCGGAAAGCGTACTTGCAAGTTCACGGTGACGGTCTTCAAAAAACGGCCAGGTCAGGAAGGATGTATCCGCCATCAGTTGCCCTCAAACTTTGGTTTTTCTTTCGCCACAAAAGCATTGTAGGCGCGCTTGAAATCTTCCGTTTGCATGCAGATCGCTTGGGCCTGGGCCTCGGCCTCAATCGCTTGGTCAATCGACATGGACCATTCTTGATTCAGCATGGTTTTGGTCATCATATGTGCGAAATTGGGCCCGGACTTGATGCGATTTGCCATCTGCTGTGCCTCGGATTCCAAGGAATCTACGGACACGAGGCGAGAGTAAAACCCCCAGTTTTCGCCTTCCTGCGCCGACATTGAGCGGCCCGTATAAAGCAGTTCTGCCGCGCGTGATTGGCCGATGATCCGGGGCAGGATCGCGCAGGCCCCCATGTCACAGCCTGCGAGGCCCACACGGGTAAATAAGAAGGCGCATTTGGCGTCTGGCGTGGCGATACGCATGTCAGACGCCATGGCGATAATCGCACCGGCACCCACACAAATACCATCAACCGCAGCAATCACCGGCTTGCCGCAATGCACGATCGCTTTGACCAGATCACCGGTCATGCGGGTGAATTGCATCAACTCCTTCATGTTCATTTTTGTCAGCGGGCCGATGATATCATGCACATCGCCACCAGATGAAAAATTACCGCCATTAGAGGTGAAAATCACCACATCAACATCATCCGTATAGACGAGGTCACGAAACCAGTCGCGCAACTCGGCGTAGCTTTCAAAGGTTAGGGGGTTTTTGCGTTCGGGCCGGTCAAGAGAAACCGTTGCGACGCGGTCGGCGACGGTCAGTTTGAAGTGTTTCACATCAGTGCGGGCGTTGGTCATGTATCTGAACCTTCTGTCTGATCTTCCACGGCCTGAAGCTGAGCGGAAAGGTAGTCGGCTTCTTCAGGGGCAAACCCTGCGAGCAGTTCGTCGATCCATGTTTCATGTGCACTGGCGAGTTTTTCAAAATGCATTTTACCGCCACGGGTCAGGCGCACACGGGTCGCGCGGCGATCTCCTTCAACGGCGACGCGTTCGACCATGTCGTCCTCTACTAGGCGTTCAATGATGCCAGTGACATTGCCATTTGAAACCTTCAGAACCCCGGAAAGCTCGCTCATCCGGAGACCCTTTTCATGGCGCATCAGGGCGGCCATCACATCAAAACGTGGCAGGGTCGAATTGAATTCAACACGCAGACGTTCGCGCAAGGTGGCTTCAATCCCACGACTGGTTTTCAACAGGCGTAACCACAGACGCAGGCGTGATTTTGAATCGGGTTCGGGATTTACCATTGTTTCACCTCTATATCTCTCCGCCAGAAATAGGCAGGGCCGCGCCGTTTATACCACGCGCCGCGTCTGAGCAGAGCCAGAGCACCAATGACGCGATTTCTTCTGGCGTCACAAAGCGATCTTGCGGGTTGGGCGCACGCAGGGCTTTTTCAGCCTTTTCGCGATCCATGCCCGTTTTCTTGACGATGTTATCAACCGAACGCGCGAGCATTGGCGTGTCCACAAATCCTGGGCAAACGGTGTTCACTGTCACGCCGGTTTTCGCTAGCTCCAACGCCAGCGCACGGGTCAGCCCGACCACGCCGTGTTTTGCCGCAACATAGCCTGAGACGTAAGTGTAGCCCTTCAAGCCAGCGGTTGAGGCGATGGATATCATCCGACCTTGGCCCGTGTGTTCCATGTCTGAAAGGGCGGCCTGAAAACAGTTGAATACGCCTGATAGGTTCACATCCAGCATTGCTTGGAATTCACCTAGGGTGGTTTTCTTAAACGGTTTGCTTTTAGAGGAACCGGCATTGGCGACGATAATATCAACCGCGCCATTCACCCCACGTGCGTCGCGAAACGCAGCAGTGACGGATGCGGGATCCGTCACATTACAGATTACATATCCGATGGATTTATGTTGTTTTGCGGTCTGGCGCAAAGGCATTTCTGAACGCCCCATTACCGTCACCCGTGCACCTGCATGGGCGAGGGTCTCGGCGATGGCTGCGCCAACGCCAGTACCGCCGCCGGTCACGATCGCATGTTTGCCGCTTAAGTCTGTCACTACACTTTTCCCAACATTTCTGCGTTGCGGTCTGCCAAGCGCCAAGCTTGTTCACGCCCGGCATCATAGGGCAGGGGCCAGGTTGCCGAACGATCCCCAATCGCGGCCCCGTTGTGTAGTGTCCAGTACGGGTCAGCTAGGTGTGGTCGGCCAATTGCCACGAGGTCTGCACGTCCCGCCATCAGGATGGAGTTGGCATGATCGGGTTCAAAAATATTGCCGACGGCCATGGTCGCGATGCCCGTGTCGTTGCGGATCCGATCCGAGAAAGGGGTCTGATACATGCGGCCATAAACGGGCTTGGCATCCGTGGTGGTTTGTCCCGCAGAAACGTCGATGATATCGGCCCCGACGGCGTGGAACATGGCCGCAATTTCAACGGCGTCTTCTGGCGTCACGCCTGCTTCACCAACCCAGTCAGTTGCTGAAATCCGAACGGACATGGGCTTGTCCTCTGGCCAGACTGCGCGCATCGCTTCAAAAACCTCAAGCGGATAACGCATGCGGTGCTCTAAGCTGCCGCCATAATCGTCCTTACGTTGGTTTGACACTGGCGAAATGAAAGAGCTGATCAAATAGCCATGGGCGGCATGAAGTTCGATCATGTCGAACCCAGCGCGCGCAGCCATTTCCGTCGAGGCCACAAATTGATCGCGGATTTCATCCATCTCAGCGCGGATAATTTCACGCGGAGTGGCGTTGTTTTCCGACCATGCAATGGCAGAGGCAGACACGAGATCCCAGTTCCCGCGTTCAAGCGGTTGGTCCATACCCTCCCAACCGATGCGGGTGGAGCCCTTGCGCCCGGAATGGCCGATCTGACAGCAAATTTTGGCATCGGTTTCTGTATGCACAAAATCGGTCAGTCGCTTCCAGCCTGCTTCGTGTTCAGGTGCATAAAGCCCAGTGCAGCCCGGCGTGATGCGGCCCGTATCAGACACGCAGGTCATCTCTGTATATACAAGTGCCGCGCCGCCTTTCGCACGTTCACCATAGTGAATTAGGTGCCAATCTCCGGGCATACCGTCTACAGCTTTATATTGCGCCATGGGGGAAACAACGATGCGGTTTTTCAGTTCCATTTCGCGCAGTTTATAAGGTGCAAACATCGGTGCGCGCACTGGGCTTTCGTCGCCTCCAGCCTGTGTTTGAAACCATTTCTCAGCGCTTTCCAGCCAGTCTCCATCGCGTTCGCGGAGGTTTTCGTGGCTGATACGTTGGCTGCGGGTCAGTAAGGAATAGTTGAACTGCACCGGATCTAGGTCGAGATAACGTTCCACCTGTTCGAACCATTCAAGCGAATTTCGTGCAGCAGATTGTAGGCGCAGCACATCTAGGCGGCGTTCATCTTGGTAACGGGTGAAGGCGCTTTCCAACGTTTCTTCTGTGTGAATGAATTCCGCCAAAGCGATAGCCGAGTCAAACGCAAGACGAGAACCAGATCCGATTGAGAAATGCGCGGTGGCTGAGGCATCGCCCAGCAGCACAACGTTCTCATGGTGCCATTTTTCACATAGAACGCGGGGGAAATTCATCCAAACGGCAGACCCTCGCAGGTGATCAGCGTTGGACATCAACTTATGCCCGCCCAGATGATCGGCAAAGATTTCCTCGCATTTGGCGATGATTTCTTCCTTGGACATGTCCTCAAAACCAAACCGATCCCAGGTCTCCTGCTGGCATTCAACGATCACTGTCGCGGTTTCATCGTCGAACTGATAGGCGTGCACCCAAACCCAACCATGTACGGTTTTTTCAAAGATAAACGTGAAGGCGCCGTCGAATTTCTGATGTGTACCAAGCCAGATGAACTTACATTCACGCACATCAATTTCAGGCTTGAAATGTGCGGCATGGGTTTCGCGCACTTTCGATCCAAGCCCATCGCAGCCCACTACAACATCATAGCTGGCTTGGTAATCTTGCACAGGCTTCGCTTCGGTCTCAAACATCAGGTTTACACCCAGCTCCCGCGCACGATCTTGAAGGATCAGCAGCATACGCATCCGACCAATGCCGGCAAAACCATGCCCACCTGACACGGTGCGCACGCCATCATGCACAACGGCGATATCATCCCACCAAGAAAAGCTATCGCGGATCATCGCGGCGGAAACCGGGTCATTGTCCGACAGATTGCCCATCGCATCGTCTGACAGCACTACACCCCAGCCAAATGTGTCATCGGCCTTGTTGCGTTCAATGACAGTGACCTCAGCCTCTGGCTGGCGCAGCTTCATTGAAATGGCGAAATAGAGCCCGGCAGGGCCGCCGCCCAAACATGCGATTTTCATAGTATTCTCCCTTTAAAGGGTGACGGGCAGGCCCGATTTTCACGCCTCTGTTATGGTGAGAGTAGCGGGAGGTGAATTTATTTCAAGTATAAAATATTTAACTTAGAAATAGTTCAGACCGCATTGCATGGGAAAAGACTTAAAGAATCCTGTGTAACCGCGTTGACTCTGCCAATTCGCAGGCCTAAAAGCCCCTTGTTCACGGGTCATTCGGCCTGTGGGTGCTATTGGTGTTGGTGGCCCTCGCAAGAGGATGCCTGTCACCCCGGATAAAACCGGGAGGAGGACAACGCCCTTCGTAACTTTAGAAGGAGAACAGTCGTGACTAAACGTACGTCTGCCAAATACAAACTAGACCGTCGCATGGGCGAAAACATCTGGGGCCGTCCTAAGTCTCCAGTAAATCGCCGTGATTATGGCCCAGGCCAGCACGGTCAACGCCGTAAAGGTAAACTGTCTGATTTCGGTATCCAGCTGCGCGCCAAGCAGAAGCTTAAAGGCTACTACGGCGACCTGACCGAGAAACAGTTCCGTCGCATTTATGGCGAAGCTGAGCGTGTTAAAGGCGATACAGGTGAAAACCTCATTGGTCTGCTCGAGCGCCGCCTCGACGCTGTTGTTTACCGCGCGAAATTCGTTGCAACTGTTTTTGCTGCACGTCAATTCGTAAACCACGGCCACGTGACCGTGAACGGCAAAAAAGTGAACATTCCTTCTTACCGTGTTAAAGAAGGCGACGTGATCGCTGTGCGTGAAAAATCCCGCCAGATCGCTGTTATCCTTGAAGCTACTCAATTGGCTGAGCGTGATGTTCCTGACTACATCGACGCCGACCATTCCAAACTGACGGCGACTTTCGTGCGCACACCGGGTCATGGCGATGTTCCATACCCTGTCATGATGGAACCAAACCTCGTGGTGGAATTCTACGCGAAGAACTAATCTTCGCCAGAACCAAGATTTCAAAAGGTCGCCTGTCGAAGGCGGCCTTTTTTATTTGTCTAATTCAATATCTCGCGCAGTCCCATGCGAATATAAGGATGAAAACTATCCTAGCCACAGCCGAGAGGCATAGTTGAGCAGCGATCGGGATCGTATAATCATTGACGACCCAAAGATTTTACTAAGTTGTGCCAAATAAATAACAACTGGGCGCTACGGCGCCCTTTTTTGTGAAGTCCCACGCCTGAGTGCATTTCGTCATGGTCTTGTTTGGTTGCTGCGGTTAAAACGGCCTTAGTATTAGTAAGCAAGGATGGGTTTACCCAATGACAAACATCCGGCCAAAGAGCAGTGTGAAAAATATTGCGCCATATAAAGGCGGCGAGGCAACAGTTGCCGGCGTGCGCGATGTGGTCAAATTATCTTCCAATGAAAACCCCTATGGGCCTTCAGAAAACGCAACCGAAGCTTGGCGTAAGGCTGGGTTTGAACTGCATCGCTATCCTCCGTCTGATCATAAAACCCTGATTAAAGCACTTGCCTCTGTACATGGGTTGGAAGAAGAGGGAATTATTTGCGGTAATGGTTCTGATGAGATCATCTCACTGTTGTGCCAAGCCTATGTGGGCGAGGGTGATGAGGTCATCCATACCGAACATGGTTTCGCAATGTATCGCATTTCCACATTGGCGGCTGGCGGCACGCCCGTTGAGGTGCGCGAACGTGAACGTCTCACCGATGTTGAAGCGATTCTTGAAGCTTGCAACGAGCGCACAAAACTCGTGTTCATCGCCAATCCGAACAACCCCACAGGCACGATGATTGGTGGCAATGAAATTGCACGGTTGGCTGCGGGCCTGCCAAAGCAAACGTTGCTTGTGCTAGATGGTGCCTATGCCGATTATATCGAAGGTTTTGATGGAGGCGCTGGCTTGGTGGAAAGTCGTGATAACGTGTTTATGACGCGCACGTTTTCGAAACTGTACGGGCTTGGTGGCTTGCGTGTCGGTTGGGGCTATGGCCCGAAGGACGTCATAGACACGCTGATGAGAATTCGTCCGCCGTTTAACCTGAGCCGTGTGCAGTTGGAAACAGCCAAAGCTGCGTTGATGGATGAAGAATACGTTGTAAAATGCCGCTCTGAAAATGCCCGATTACGCGCTTGGCTGGCTGAGGCCCTGGCCGAACATGGTGTGGCGTCTGACACTTCTTGCGCGAACTTTATTCTGGCCCGTTTTGCGGATGAGGCCGAAGCAAATGCCTGCGATGCCGAGCTGCGAAAAGAAGGTCTGATCGTCCGCAAGGTGGCTGGGTATAACTTACCCAATTGCCTGCGCATCACTATCGGTGATGAAGGTTCCTGTCGCCGTGTGGCCCATGTGATTGGGCGATTTAAAGAAGGCGATGCCGCGAGTTTAGCAGATAAAACGGACATTCCTGCATGACCCAGATCTATGACCGCGTTGCATTGATCGGCTTGGGCTTAATTGCCTCTTCTATGTTCTGGGGCATGAAGCGTGCCGGACTGGCGGGTGAGGTTGCAGGCTATGCACGTTCAAGCGAAACCCGTGATAGAGCGCGTGAAATTGGCCTTTGTGATGTGGTCTGTGACAGCGCAGTTGAAGCAGTCAAAGATGCTGATCTTGTTGTTCTTTGCGTGCCGGTTGGTGCTATGGGGATGGTTGCTGCAGAGATCGCCCCGCATTTGAAAAAGGGTGCGGTGATCACTGATGTTGGTTCCGTTAAAGCGGCGGTGATCCGAGATGTCATGCCGCATCTGCCCGATCATGCCTGCTTTATTCCCGGTCACCCGTTGGCTGGTACAGAACATTCTGGCCCGGATTCTGGCTTTGCGGAACTATTTGATAACCGTTGGTGTTTGTTAATCTCTGATTGTTGCGAAAATCCTGTTGAAATCGCACGCTTGGCTCGATTTTGGGAAGGGCTTGGCTCTAACGTTGAACAGATGGATGCAGAACACCACGACCTCGTGTTGGGCGTTACCAGTCATGCACCGCACCTGATTGCCTATACGATGGTGGGTGTGGCAGATGATTTGCGTCGTGTGACCGATAGCGAAGTTATCAAATACTCTGCCGCTGGTTTTCGGGATTTTACGCGTATCGCGGCCTCTGATCCGACTATGTGGCGTGATGTTTTTCTGAACAATAAAGAAGCAACGTTGGAAATTCTTGGCCGTTTCACGGAAGAGCTTTTCGCCTTACAACGTGCCATTCGTACCGGAGATGGCGATTTGTTGCACGACTACTTCACCCGCACACGTGCTATCCGCCGCGGCATTATTGAAGCAGGCCAAGATACGGATGCACCTGATTTTGGGCGCGGCGCGAAATCTTCTGCACCCGTAGATGAATGATGCTTAGGCTGACCCGCATATCAAAAACGGCCCTGCTGTTTATGGTGCTCTCCATGCAAGCAGGTCTGGCCAATGCACCCGAACGCTCACTGATCCCGCTATTGCGCCCAGCTGCAATAACGCAGGTCAGTTATGTACCGCGCCATGTAAGCGTGCCCGTTTTTTACAATCCGACGATACGTCCCGTTCTACGCCCACAACCGGGTGTTTCGCCTACCGTGATTGGTTCAACAGTCGTCGCAACGCCAACGTCTATTTTGGTGCCTGCAACGGCTCCCGGAATACAGCGTTCGCTTATCCCCACGCTGCGACCGCAGGGGCTGGCGCAAAACCAAGTTGTTCCGGTTGCCCCCACGCGTGTTGCCACGCAAGCCGATCCTATACCTGCGGGTGAAACCCGGGCCGAACGCCGTCGACGTGAGCGCCGCGAACGTCGTACTGAACGCCAGCGCGGAAATCAGCCACGTAACGGTTCCGTCTGTGGTGATCGGTCCATTCGTGGGGAACGAGTTTCCGCAATTTCCGGCACGATGCCGGGCTGTGGTGTTTCGAACCCTGTGCGGATCACTGAGGTGGACGGTGTAACGCTGACATCAGCCGCGACTGTAAATTGTGATACAGCCCGTGCCCTTAAGACTTGGATCAACGAAGGCGTGCGCCCTGCGGTTGGTCGTCTTGGTGGTGGCGTCGAAAGCATTCGTGTCATTGCAAGCTATTCCTGCCGTACTCGAAATAATCGAGCAGGTGCGCGTGTCAGTGAGCACGGCAAGGGAAATGCAATCGATATTGCCGCGATCAATCTGAAAAACGGCGCTGATATTACGGTTCTGACTGGATGGCGCAGCAGCCCGCAGCGGGAACTTCTGCGTCGCATGCATCGTTCAGCCTGCGGGCCATTTGGCACAGTTCTAGGGCCTGAGGCAGATCGCCAACACCAAGACCATTTCCATTTTGACGTAGCGCAGCATGGTAATGGTTCTTACTGCCGCTAAACCAATTCAGCGCGCAAAGAGTATCGGAGACGGGCCAAGCGGAAACGGCCCCAGCCAGATTTGACCATCACGAAAAACCAGCGTTGTCTCAAGGGTGTCGGGGTTGCCATCAGACAATGTCAGTGCTGTGAATGCCCCCTCCCATGCCGGTTGAGCAATACCCGCATTTACGAGCACCTGAAAGACGTCACGCCAATTGCGTATATTCAAGGACAACTGGCCTTCGGCTTTACCTGCGATCCCAGGGGTTAAGCGACCATTCAATGCGAGCGCCATATTGGCCCAGGTCACCTCTGCTTTGCGCAGGTCCAATGCCAGTAAATCTGGTAGGTTATTGCGATTGATGGGGGCGGAAAAGGTCAGGGCAGAGTCACTCTTGATGCTAGCTACGCGGGGCGGAAAGTTTTGATCTGGGTCCAAAATTGCCATCACATCTTGGGGTAGTAAAACTTGCTTTAGCTCGATCAGTAAATCATGGGCATCAGGGATTACTGGGGTCTGGCGGGTTGCTAGAAATACTTCTGCTACTGCGATCTGCTGTTTTGGCGTTACGCCAAATGCTTGGCGTGTCGGGGTGACGAAATCAAGACGTAGATCCCGTGCAACAAGCTGACTGCGATTTAGGGGCAGGCTGGTGTCGGGTTCAAACACCACGCTGGCCTGCATTTCGCTGGTTAGGATGTCCGCGCTGAAATTGCCAATCCGCAGAGTCTGTTCCTGGGGCCAAGTGGCGATCAAATGCCAAGGCTTATAGCTTAACGCTGCGGTGGTGAACAAAGGGGCCGTCCATTCGATGCCCTCAGCTGGGATCTTCAGATCAACATCACGCATCACCGTGTCAAAACGGTTGGGAAAGCCTTGAACGCCAAATTCCGAATATTGCAAATCTATGCCCTGTTCAGAGGCATCCTCAAAGGCACTGTTCAGTTGATTTTCCAACGCGATTGAGCCAACAATCCAGTATCCGGCCCAGCCAACAAAAAGAAACAGTATAAAGATAATCAGCGCGCGCATGGTTGCTCTTCCCCTCAGGCGTTTCGTGGTGTTTACAGGGCCAAATGAAAAAGGGCCAGTATTGATGGCGGGTCCGTACCAATGGTGAACATGTGATGGTTGATATCGATATTTCAAACGGGTTCTGGGTCTTTGGCTATGGGTCATTGCTATGGAACCCTGGCTTTCCCGTAGCGCAGCAAAAAACAGCGCGCTTGGTTGGCTGGCACCGATCTTTCTGCATGCGCTCTATCCATCATCGTGGCACCGTGGAAGACCCTGGTCTTGTTCTGGCGCTGGATCGCCAAGAGGGTGCGCATTGCGATGGCGTCGCTTTTTTCGTAGCGGCCGAGCATGCAGCAGAGACATTGGCAGAATTGCGTGAACGCGAGTTGATATCCTCGGCTTATTTGGAGACGATCCAACAGCTAGAGACATCAGAGGGCACGCTTGACGCAGTCACGTATGTCATTGATACTTTACACGAACAATATTGTGGTGGGCTGGCGTTGGAAGAACAGGCGCAGACTATTTCTACCGCAATTGGCGGGCGCGGACCAAATACAGAATACCTTTGGAACACTGCCGCCCATTTGGAAGAAACTTCGCTGCGGGATGATGATTTGTCTTGGCTGGCTGACCGTGTGAAAGTGCTCGTTTCGGATCAGTAAGATCCTGTAAATTGTATTGATTGTCGGCTCCCTGATTTTTTTACTGGCCAAAGGGGCCTGAACGCTTATCCTGTGGTCAAAGAACAAAAATGTCAGGATACAGCCGCCATGGCGGATGCACAGCAGTACGAGGCAGGACCGAGCTTTTCACATCCGGTTCGACAAATTTTGACAATGCTCGCCGTGATTGGGCTTGTGGGTTTTGGTGTTTATATTGCCTACCCACAGATTGGGCCGGTTTTTCTAACCAATCCCGGGTTGAATGGCGTCATCGTTTTAGTCTTTTTCATCGGCGTTTTGGCCTGTTTTTGGCAGGTGTTGCAGTTGGTCTATGGTGTGCGCTGGATCGAAGGATTCACATCCAATCCTGACGACGGCACTGGCTCGAAAGCCCCCAAGCTTTTGGTGCCGCTTGCTACGCTTTTGCGTGGGCGTGCGGGGCAAGGCATGCGCATGCAAATCGGCGCGACCTCTGCCACTTCAATCCTTGATTCTGTTGCGACCCGCATTGACGAAGATCGCGATATCACGCGTTATATCGTCAATCTGCTGATCTTTTTGGGTCTGCTTGGTACGTTTTACGGCCTTGCCACGACGGTGCCTGCGCTGGTGGAAACCATTAGCTCCCTTGCCCCTGCTGAAGGCGAAGAGACCCTAGGTGTTGATGTTTTTGGTCGCTTGATGAGCGGGCTTGAAGAACAGCTTGGCGGCATGGGTACAGCCTTTGCCTCATCGCTTTTGGGCCTCGCGGGCTCACTGGTGGTCGGCTTGCTTGAACTCTTTGCGGGCCACGGCCAGAATAGGTTTTATGGTGAATTGGAAGAATGGCTTTCGACCATCACGCGTCTTGGCTTTTCTTCGGGCGATAGCGATAGCCATGGTGGTGGCGATAGCAGCCAACTGACTTTCGCGCTTGATCGCATGGCGCAACAAATGGAAGGCGTGCAAGAGATCCACACAAAAGCCGATGTTTCGCGCGCATTTTTGGAAGAAAAAATTGGCATGCTTATTGATAACATGTCGGCCATTGATACGGCACCTTCCGAAGCGGTTCAGACCCAAAATGCGATTTTGATGCGAATTGCTGACGGGCAAGAACGCCTGTTGCATCATATGAGTCAGCAAGGCGATGCTGGTGGTCCCCATGCGGATGCGGAAAGTCGGATGCGTCTACGGTCTATTGATGTGCAACTGCTTCGTATCCTTGAAGAAATGTCAGCTGGTCGCCAAGAAAGTATCGCGGATCTGCGCGCAGAGCTTTCCCAAGTTGCCGAAGGTCTTCAGGCGCTTGCCACCCCGATGGCCCGCGTGGAATCACAACGCCGATCTGAGAACTGACCATGGCGCTATCGCGACGCACAGGACAAAAATTTCAAGCCTCGATCTGGCCCGGTTTCGTGGATGCGATGACGGCGCTTTTGTTGGTGCTAATGTTCGTGCTGACGATCTTTATGATTGTTCAATTTGTCCTGCGTGAAACCATTACCGGCCAGGACAAAGAGCTAGACCAACTGACAACACAAGTGATGGAACTTGCCGATGCCCTAGGGCTTGAAGCAAACCGGTCGCGCGGGCTGTCCGACGATCTGACTCAGGCAGAAATCGAAGCACGTGAACAAACGGCTTTGGTGGCCAGTTTGCGTGGACAAAGTTCCAGTCAAGCGGCGGCATTGGACGCGGCCAGCAACCGGATCACTGGGTTCGAAGCACAGGTGACGGCCTTGCTTGCGGAACGCAATAGCGCCCTTGCCACAAGCGATGCCCTGTCGGCACGGGTTGATGATCTGCAGGCTACCCAGGCGCAGATGATCTCCGATTCAGAAGCTGCGCAATTGGCTTTGGCACAGGCGCGTGAAGAAACCGACGTGGCAGCTGAGGCGGCCCGCCTGGCTGCCGCACAACGTGAAGTACTTGAATCTTTGACTGCAGATTTGCAGCAACGTGCGGATACTGCTGAAGCGCAGTTGACTGATGCCGAAACCGCGCGTCTGGCCGAAAGTATAGCTGCAGAGGCTCTGCGTGATCGTCTTGAAAACGCGGATACAGAGTTGACTGCAATGACGTTGGCGCTTGAGGCAGAACGCAAGGAGGCCGAAGACACGCTGACATTGCTGGCAGCCGCGCGAATTGCCGAAGCACAGGCCGCGGGCGCTTTATCAGAGGCCGAACTTGATGCGATTTTACTGTCTCAGGCGCAGGAAGAATTGCGTAATGCTGAAGCGGCCTCGGCGGAAAGTCAGCGTGAATTTGAACTTCTGAACCGTCAGGTTGCTGAACTGCGTGGCCAACTTGGCGCGCTTCAAAACCTGCTGGATGAAGCCGCCGCGCGCGATAGCAGTTCTAACGTGCAACTTGAAGCTTTGGGGTCACAGTTGAACAGTGCTCTTGCCCAAGTGGCTTCAGAAGAACGCCGGCGGCGTGAATTGGAAGAAGCGGAACGTCTGCGTGTCGAGGCCGAACGCAACCGTATTGAAGAGGAGCGCAATCGTCTTGAAGACGAAAATGTTGATCTGGCACAATATCGGTCGGAATTCTTCGGAAAGCTACGCGATGTTCTGGGCAATCAGGATGGCGTGCGCATTGTGGGGGATCGGTTTGTGTTCAGCTCAGAGGTTCTGTTTCGCAGTGGATCAGTTGATCTGTTGGCGGCAGGGCAAGGCGAAGTCGCAAAAATTGCTGAAATTCTACGCGAAGTGGTGGGTGATATCCCGCCGGAAATTGATTGGGTCATTCGTGTGGATGGCCATACCGACAACGTGCCACAATCCAGTGGCGGTCGCTATCGTGACAACTGGGAGCTTTCCCAAGGGCGTGCATTATCAGTGGTTCGTTATATGATTGATGATCTGGATATCCCTGCAGAACGTTTGATTGCTGCGGGCTTTGGCGAACATCATCCGATCAACCCCGACAAAACCCCCGAGGCCCGGGCGCAGAACCGACGGATTGAGTTGAAGTTTACTGAGAAATAAGCGCCAAGCGCTTCGGAGGACATCATGCCCCATAGTTTTGATTGGGTTGACGCATTCACAAGTCAGACGTTTGGCGGCAACGGTTGCGTGGTGGTGCATGATGCGGCTGATATACCCATTGAGGACTGCCTTGCGCTGGTGCGTGAAACCTCTCTGTCGGAATGTGCGTTTCTGGTTGGTTCTGACGTCGCAGATTTCGGTGCGCGCTACTATCTGGCGGACAAAGAAATTCTGATGGCGGGGCATCCCACAATCGCCACGGTCACATCACTGATTGACCGGGGTGTTGTTGACCTCTCAAGCGGCCATGCTCAGTTTACACTTGAAGTTGGCGCGGGGGTTCTTCCCATTGAGGTCGTCAGTAGCGATGGTTCTGCGGTGATCACCATGACCCAACCCGCACCGAAGTTTGGCCGCGAGATTGAAGCTGGAATTATTGCCGAAATGTATGGTCTGACAAAAGAGGACATTGTTGGGCAGCCACAGATCGTTTCAACGGGAACCGCCTTTTGTATTGCGGTGTTGAAAGACAAGGATGCTTTACGCCGGGCCGTTCTTAACCCAGCTGTTTGGGCGTCTCTGAATCCAGAAGGAACGGCTCGTGCAGATTTAATGGAACCGTTCTTGGTGACCTTGGGTGGTGAAACTGAGGCTGGCGATACATTTTCACGTCTGCTGTTGCCCGCTCCGATGCCCCCCGAAGATCCTTTTACGGGCTCCGCGACCGGTTGCATGGCGGCATATCTCTGGCACCACAATCTGATTGATGAGCCTCGCTTTACGGCGCAGCAGGGTCACTGGATGGGGCGCCCCGGGGATGCTCAGGTTGAAGTTCTCGGGTTGCGGGATGCGCCGACTGGCGTGAAAGTCGGGGGTATGGGCAAGGTCGTGATGTGGGGTGTGCTCGAGATCTAAGTCTCTGCGCAAAAACATGAGCAGATCTCATCCGCTTTTACGGTCTGCGGTTGTAACCCATCTAACGGGGTGAGGTTTTAAATCTGGTTGGATTAGAGGTCAGGCTGAAAATAAGCTTGGATATTTATAATATCGCCTATTTCCAGCCTGAGATTTTATGTGACGTTTAAATCAAGCCCAAGCTTTCCAGCTTGAGCAGTACCTGATGGGCACAGTTGTCCACATCAACGTTTTCGGTTTCAACCGAAAGCTCTGGGTTGGTTGGCACGTTATATGGGTCAGATATTCCGGTGAATTCCTTGATCTTACCTTCGCGGGCAAGCTTATAAAGGCCTTTGCGGTCACGACGTTCGCATTCTTCAATGCTGGTCGCCACGTGCACTTCAACAAAGGCACCAAAAGCTTCGACATCTTCGCGTACTGCACGCCGGGTCGTCGCATAGGGGGCAATCGGGGCGCAGATTGCGATACCACCATTTTTGGTGATCTCAGAAGCGACATAGCCGATACGACGGATGTTCAGGTCACGGTGTTCTTTTGAGAAGCCCAGTTCGGATGACAGATTTTTACGTACGATATCGCCATCAAGCAAGGTCACTGGGCGTCCGCCCATTTCCATCAATTTGGTCAAAAGCGCATTGGCAATTGTGGATTTACCAGAACCAGAGAAACCGGTGAAGAATACAGTGAAACCCTGTTGGCTACGCGGTGGGTAACGACGACGTAGTTCTGTCACGACCTCAGGGAAGGAGAACCATTCTGGAATTTCCAAGCCTTCGCGCAAACGACGACGCAATTCGGTGCCAGAAATGTTCAGGATTGTGACTTCATCTTTATCCAAGATCTCATCGGCAGGTTCATATTGCGCACGTTCCTGCACATAAACCATATGTTTAAAATCGACCATTTCGATGCCCATTTCTTCTTGGTGAACGCGGAACAGATCTTGAGCGTCATAGGGGCCGTAGAAATCTTCACCAGCGCTGTTTTTGCCAGGGCCAGCATGGTCACGGCCAACAATAAAGTGGGTGCAGCCGTGGTTTTTACGGATCAGGCCATGCCAGACAGCTTCGCGTGGGCCAGCCATACGCATTGCTAGGTTCAACAACGACATATTGGTGGTTGCGGCAGGGTATTTGTCCTGCACGGCCTCATAGCAACGTACGCGAGTGAAGTGATCAACGTCGCCTGGTTTAGTCATGCCAACAACCGGGTGGATCAACAGGTTGGCCTGAACTTCACGCGCAGCGCGGAAGGTCAGTTCTTGGTGGGCGCGGTGCAGTGGGTTGCGTGTTTGAAAGGCCACGATCTTGCGCCAGCCCATTTTGCGGAACCATGCGCGCAATTCATTTGGGGTATCGCGACGCCCACGGAAATCATAATGCACAGGTTGCTGAATACCCGTAATTGGGCCGCCAAGATAAATCTTACCCGACTGGTTGTGCAGATAGTTTACAGCAGGGTGGGCATCATCATCAGCACCAAAAACCATCTCAGCTTCACGCGCTTTGTTTGGCTCCCACTTGTCAGTAACCGTCATGGTCGCAAGGATCACGCCTTCCTGATCGCGCAGGGCGATATCTTGTCCCAACTCAACAGTGGCCGCAAAATCCTCTGTGACATCTAAGTTCACAGGCATTGGCCAAAGCGCGCCGTCCGCCATACGCATATTTTCGACAACACTGTTGTAATCGTCCTCACTTAAAAAACCTTTAAGTGGGTTAAAACCGCCATTCATTAACAGTTCTAGATCACAGATTTGACGTGGCGAAAGATCGTGGCTGGCTAGGTCACCCGCTTCGTTTTTCAGCTTCTGGGCGCTGTCGTAGGAAACATATAATTCGGGGATCGGGGCGAGGTTCTGATTGTACATTTGATGCTCTCAATTTGCGAAAAGACCAGCTACCGGCCTTAACCAGCCTGCAGAAAACTTAACCCGGGATTTGCACCTGAAAAGGAAAATATTCAAGTAAGACCCCGGTTTTTTTATAATTTGAGACATAAAATCCGCGTTTCGGTTAAGAAACGCGAAATTTTTATCCAAAAGATCGAAAAAGAATGAAATCAGCCTTCGTCTTCTGCTAGGAAACGTTCCGCTTCTAGCGCCGCCATGCAACCCATGCCCGCGGATGTCACGGCTTGGCGATATTTATGGTCGGTTAGGTCACCCGCTGCGAAGATACCGGGAATCGATGTGGCTGTGCTGTCTGGTGCAGTTTCCACATAGCCGCCCATATGGGTTTCTAGGGTATCTTTTACCAGTTCATTGGCCGGAGCATGGCCGATTGCGACGAACACACCTTTACAAGGGATCTCGGTGATTTCGCCAGTTTCTACGTGTTTCGCGCGCACACCAGTCACGCCCAATGGATTCTCGTCACCAACAACTTCGGCCAGTTCATGGAACCAAAGCGGCACGATTTTTTCGTTCTTCAGGAGGCGATCTTCTAGGATCTTTTCTGAGCGCAGCTCATCACGACGGTGGATCAAGGTCACTTTGGATGCGAAATTTGTCAGAAATAGAGCTTCTTCAACCGCAGTGTTGCCGCCGCCAATCACTACAATTTCCTGACCCCGATAAAAGAAACCATCGCAGGTCGCACAGGCAGACACACCAAAGCCCTTGAATTTCTCTTCCGATTCAAGACCTAACCATTTCGCGCGTGCGCCAGTCGCCAAGATCACTGCATCTGCGGTGTAGACCGTACCACTGTCGCTTTGCGCGGTGAAGGGACGCTTCGACATATCAAGACTGGTGATCAGATCAGAAATGATCTCGGTGCCCATTGCACGTGCATGAGCTTCCATGTTGATCATCAGATCTGGCCCTTGAATTTCACTGTGGCCGGGCCAGTTTTCAACATCGGTGGTTGTGGTCAGTTGGCCACCGGGCTCCATACCTTGAACAAGGATTGGTTCAAGCATGGCGCGGCTGGCGTAAACGCCCGCAGTATAACCTGCAGGGCCAGAACCGATGATAAGAACTTTGGTGTGCCGCGTATCCGCCATGGGAGACTCCGTTAATTAATGTTTCAACGGATATAAGCACTGGTCCCGCCACAGGGAAGCCTACAGAGCAAATGGTCATGAAAAAATCTACATCAGGGGAATATTCTCTTCTGTGGTGAAAAGTTTCACAGCGTAACGTTGAAATATTATTGCGCGGATCGGCGTACTCGCGTACGATCTGCGAAAATTACCGGTTATTGCACCCCGTTGCATCCGGTATGAACTCCCGTTAAGCGGGGCACGAAACAACCTAAAACGCAGGCGGACCGGATGGCTGGCTCTAAACTTGATGAAATCGACCGTAAGATTCTGTCTGAATTGCAGGCGGATGGTCGTATGACCAACGTTGAACTTGCCAAACGTGTGGGTATTTCTGCGCCGCCTTGTTTGCGCCGGGTTCGGACTTTGGAAGAGGCGGGTTATATTCGCGGTTACCATGCGGATGTGAATTCGCGCGAGTTGGGGTTTGAGGTGCAGGTGTTTGCGATGGTTGGCCTTGTTAGCCAAGCCGAAACTGACCTGAGCATTTTTGAAGAGCAATGCCGTGCATGGCCGCTTGTACGCGAATGTCATATGCTTAACGGTGAGGTGGATTTTCTGCTGAAATGTGTTGCACCTGATCTGTCGACTTTTCAGACGTTTCTGACGAAGGGGCTGACCTCTGCGGACAATGTTGCAAGTGTGAAAACATCCTTGGTGATCCGTTGTGCTAAAGATGTGCCTGGTGTGCCGTTTGAGGTTTTGGAAGAACGGGTGCGTCAACTGGAAAACGGCCTGTAACTCTAGGCCAGATTATATCCGAATGCTGGCAATCAACCTGCCGTAATCGCTTTCATTATTATGGCAGGCCCGTCGCCAAGAATAGAATTGCGCAGGGTCGCTATAGGTGCAATGGCCGATCCAAGATGCGGCACCAATGCCAGTTGATCGAAGTTTGTGCAGGCCAAAACCAGGCAGATCAAACTGATACTTATCGCCTTCACCATTTGCAAAGAAACGGCTGTAATCTGGCTCAACTTGCATGAAGTCGTCTAGAAATTCTGGTCCGACTTCATAAGCACGTTGACTGATGCAGGGGCCGATAACCGCGCTAATATTACCGCGTTCAGCTCCCAGTTCTTCCATAGCATCTATGGTCGCTTCCAATACCCCGCCCAAAGCGCCCTTTGATCCGGCATGGGCTGCCCCAATTACGCTGGCTTTTGCATCGGCAAATAATACGGGTTGGCAGTCCGCCGAAAGTGCGCTGATTGCAACGCCGGGCGTGGCTGTAACCATGGCGTCGGCCTTTGGCAACGGTTTTTCAAGCGGTCCCGTGATGTGGAGAACATCCGCAGAATGCACCTGATGCGAAGACAGAAGGTTTTCTACGGATACGTCCAATGCTGCCGCAACCCGCCCCCGATTGATGGCTACACAATCGGCCTGATCATCTGATCCAAATCCGCAATTCAGCCCCGCGTAAATACCAGACGAAGCGCCGCCAGAACGGGTGAAGAAGCCATGCCGGAACGGTGCAAGGGAAGCGTCTGTCAGAACTTTTAGGCCCATAATAACCGTCTCCGATCACTGAATTAAAGCGAGTTCGCCCCCGGAGGGTTAAATCCCGGTGGGGGTGGCGTATCTTTTTCAAATAACGCCATCGCTTTGAACAGCGTCCCCATTTCTTCCGGATGGGTCAAGCGCCGATGTGCAGCGATATGCGCATCCAGTGCATTTTCGGTCAAACCTTCAGCCAAGGTTTGCGCCCGTTGCGTGATGCCCAACCGTTCCAGAAATACACCCTGATGCGTTAGGCCTGACGCCAAAATTCCCGCGTGCTGTGCTTCCTGCGCCAGTGGTTCGAAATCCACATGCGCCGTCAAATCGGTATCTCCGGGCTCTTTCAGTGGGTCCGCGAAAGCATGGGCTTTTAGGGCCTGAAATGTATCCCCGTTTGAATGCCAGCCACCGTAATCCACCAGCAAGGCCAACCCGCCAGAATTCGCGATTCGCTGTGATATCTCAGCGGAGATTGCCCGAGCAGGTGCGCAAAGCTCAATCAGATCGCCGTCTTTTGTATCTACCAGACGATGTTTTAGCGCCTCAATGCACGTGCTGTCTCCTGCTCCAAAGCGAAGGTTCTCTCCTGCTTCATCAAGGCCCACGCGTCGCTCTCGCCAGCCAGCGCCTTCGCGGATGAACTGGCGGATTGGCAAAGCATCTAGAAACTCATTGGCAATCAAAAACAAGGGTGCCTGTGGCAGGTCAGAGACCGCATCACACCAGGTGATGACATATCCCTTTAACGTTTCTTGTTGTATGTTGCGCAGAGTGGCTGACGCTTCAATAAGATGAACCTTAGCTGCGGCATGAAAGCCCGGCACAGAACGGGTGGCGCGCAGAATGTCGGCCATCAAGGTGCCGCGTCCTGGGCCGGGTTCGGCCAAGGTAAAAGACTTCGGTGCGCCGCGATCCAGCCAAGCTTGTGCAACGCACAGTCCTATAAGTTCGCCATACATTTGCGATATTTCCGGTGCCGTGGTGAAGTCTCCACCTGCACCAAAGGGATCACGGGTGGCGTAATATCCACGCGTGGGGTGCAGTAGGCATTCCTGCATATACTCGGCGATGCTGAGGGGGCCAGAAGATGTAATCCGGTCGATCAGTTCAGGTAAAAGGGCTGACATATCACACCACCTTTGGGCGGCGCTGCGCCATGATGAGAACGATTACACCAAAGATCACCATCGGCAGTGACAATAGCTGCCCCATCGACAGACCCGTTTCACCAAATTGCACCACAAGCCCAAGGGGGTTATTTGCGGTGATGAATTGCTCATCCGCCTGACGGAAATATTCAACGAACATCCGCGCCAACCCGTAACCGATGAAGAAAACGCCAGTCACCAAACCCTTGCGTTTCAAAGCGCCAAATCTAAAGGCCAATATCAGTACGATCGCGCCCAGAAACAAGCCTTCAAGCCCAGCTTCATACAGTTGGCTCGGGAAACGAGCGCAGACACCATCGGGGTGGTACATTTCGGGTGGGCAATCTTGCGCGGCAAAGCCGGGAAAATTCACACCCCATGGGGAAAGCGTTGCACGACCCCACAGTTCTGCATTCACAAAATTCGCGACCCTGCCGAACATCAAGCCAGGAGCTGTGGAAATCGCTAACATATCTGCGGTTTTCCACAGATCAAATCGGTGTTTCCGGCAATACAGAAGGACAGCTACCAACACCCCGGCTAGACCACCATGAAAGGCCATTCCACCTTCCCAAAGCTTCAGTGCCGATAGTGGATCCGCCAAATACACATCCGGTTTGTAAAACAGCACATAGCCAAGCCGACCACCCAGAACCACGCCCAGTACAATCCAAGTCACAAGGTCTTCGATGTTTTCGGGTTTCATCGCGGGGCCTTTTTGATCCCACAAATTCACTCTGCGTACCGCCATAGCCGCGATTTTCCAGCCAATGATGATGCCAAAAATATATGCCATTGCATACCATTTCGGCGCGATCGTTATGCCAAAAACCACAATTGAGAAAATATCGGGGCTGACGTCGGGGAAAGAAATGTAATGTTCCATGTCGGTTTCCTGCCTGTGGGCGTACAGGGTGTCAACCGCGTGCATGGTTGTGGCGCATATATGAGTGTGGCTTGTCTTCACAATAGCGTGCGACACTGTCCTCTCTTGTGCTTTTTGCCCACTGACCCCATATAGAGGCCAAGCGCGATCCTGCGTTCAATGACGTTTCACTACTCCGGGGACACCATGCAAAGCCGTAACAAAGTTCTTGATGATATTTCACAGCTGATGACCAACGCTATGGGCGTGGCGCAGGGTGCGAAAACTGAGGCCGAAACAGCCATGAAAAGCATGATGGATCGCTGGATGGCGGATCGTGAATTTGTCAGCCGCGAAGAATTTGACGCGGTACGCGCCATGGCCCAAAAAGCTCGCGAAGAAAACGAAGCGCTCAAGGCCCGCATTGAGGCGCTTGAGGGGAAGTAATCTCTCAATTGTTTGCAAGTTTCAGGTTTTAACCCTCGGTATTGGCTGGACTCAAGATCGCTTTGCTGATTTGCGGATGTCCTCGGCTAAATGGGGGTATTTTATGGCTCCCAATGCGCTTGAGTTTGGAAATGTCTATTTTCGTGTTATCTGTGGAAAAGCCGGGGTTGCTATAACTCAGGTAAGTTCAACTTTCCCATGGAAGCAACCGAGATCATAGGTGAATGGGCGATATTTCGGCGCCAATCGAAATACCTTGCTAAATATCGGTCATCATCGCATTGGAGGTCTATTTATCTTCTGGCCTTCGTGAACGATTTGCCAATGGGTATTGGCGCACAAACAATACGGTAGTTGGGGCCTTTGCCTATATAAGGTCGAAACTGATAACCCGTCGAATTTCGTTTGGGCACCCAAATATTGAGGACGTAAAATGTATAATAACATCGTAGTAGCGCTATCCCTTGAGCATGGCATCAGTGATTTAGCACTGTCCGCAGCTCGGGTATTGGTTTCTGAAGGCGGAACAATCACGGCTGTTCACGTGTATGAACCACCAAACAGTTCGGTTATGGCTTATCTTGAAGAAGATGCTGAAGAAAAAGTTTACCAAAAAGCAAAGGCGAACTTGGCCGATCGTGTGAAAGGTGAAGCTGATATATCTTCGGTTTTGCTTAAAAGCCAATCCGCTGGCCGTGCCATTACCGAATATGCGAACACCCATGGGGCTGACTGCATTGTTGTGGCTTCACACCAACCGGGAATAAAAGACTTCTTCCTAGGCTCTACTGCTGCCCGCGTCGTCCGACATGCTCATTGTACGGTTCACGTGCTTCGCGTTTGACTGTTCTGAATGCCCTTGACTTGTACCACAAGAAAGCCAGTGATGGTTTTGTTGTGGTACGCCAAAGTTATTCGCAAATCCCTAACAAACTCGCCTAATCTGTGGAAAACCTACCGTATCTAGGGGGTAAACGGCTAATAAGCACCATTTCTTGGGGATAACGTCAAATTTTCCTTTACAGATCCATACACCCACGCCACCATATTTCGTAGAGGGCCTCTGCTGGCCCCCATCCTATAGTAGCCTCGTCAAAAAGGGGCGCGACGGAACTCAAGCGGGAAGATGCCATTCCCCTGCGAAAGTACAGGAGCCCCGAGCATGTCACTATCAGAGAGCTACCTTTCGATGGATGAGCCGCATCCGATTGATATCGTCGAAACCCTTGCGCAACATCACCACTGGGATTTTGATCGCGTTGGCGATGATCAGATCTCTATGGTGGTCGAGGGGCAATGGCGCAGCTATTCCATCACGCTGGCCTGGTCGCATCAGGATGAGACCCTGCGTCTGATTTCCAGCTATGAAATGGAACCGCCGCATGAACGTATGGGCGAGCTTTATGAGGTTCTGAATAATGTGAACGATATGATCTGGGCGGGTGCCTTTACGTGGTGGCCAGCGCAACAGATGATGGTCTATCGTTATGGCCTTATGTTGACCGGGGGGCAAAGCGCCACGATTGAACAGATCAATGCGATGATTGATGCGACTGTTTTAACGTCGGAGCGTTTCTATCCTGCATTCCAGCTAGTGGCTTGGGCAGATCACACCCCCGAAAAAGCGATCAAATGCGCCATTGCAGAGGCTTGGGGCCGCGCATAAGCTTCGCCCAAACTGCGGCTAGATTCCTTCCGGTTTCTGACACGCACGACGGGAGAGACGATCATGTTCGATACAATCAAATCACGGGGCTTGGTTCTTTTGGGCTGCGGCAAAATGGGATCTGCCATGCTGGAAGGCTGGCTGAAACAAGGACTGCCTGCAGATAGCGTTTGGGTCAAAGATCCTTATCCGTCTGATTGGCTGAAAGGGCAGGGGGTGCATTTGAATGAAACCTTGCCACAAAGCCCGGCACTGGTTTTGGTCGCCGTGAAACCCCAGATGATGGAAGAGGCCCTGCCTGTTCTTAAGACCTACGGCAACGGTGACACGATATTCCTGTCCATCGCAGCTGGCACGACTATTACTCATTATGAAAGCACCCTTGGTGCGCAGATCCCAGTGATCCGTTCGATACCCAATACGCCTGCCGCGATTGGTCGGGGCATCACCGCGTTGATCGGCAATGCTCAGATTGACGAGGCCGCTTTGCAATTGGCTGAAACCTTGCTTTCGACCATTGGCCAAACTGTGCGCTTGGATGATGAAGGTCAGATGGATGCGGTTACAGCTATGTCCGGTTCTGGTCCGGCTTATGTATTCCACCTGATTGAAGCGCTCGCCGTAGCTGGCGAAGCTCAGGGCCTGTCGCCAGAACTTTCTATGACGCTGGCTAAAGCAACCGTTGGCGGCGCTGGGCAATTGGCTGAAGATTCGTCTGAAACACCCACGCAATTGCGTATCAATGTGACTTCACCCAATGGCACAACACAGGCCGCACTTGAGGTTCTGATGAATGAGCACAATGGCTTTCTGCCGCTTTTACATGACGCCATTGCTGCCGCCACCCGCCGCTCAAAGGAATTGGGCGCATGAGTGAGATCAGCTATGATGATTTCCTGAAGGTTGATTTGCGGGTTGGCACGATTGTTCGGGCCGAAGCTTATCCAGAAGCCCGTAAACCAGCGATTAAGCTTTGGGTCGATTTCGGCCCTGAAGTTGGGGAAAAGAAAAGCTCGGCCCAGATCACCACCCATTATACGCCGGAAGATCTGGTCGGCAAACAGGTGATGGGGGTCGTCAACTTTCCCCCACGCCAAATCGGGAAATTCATGTCGGAATGTTTGATCGTTGGTTTCTCGGATGAGGCCGGTGGCATTGTTCTGGTCGGTCCAGATCAGGGCGTATCCAATGGTGAAAGATTGCATTGATGGAAAAAATTCTAATTTCTCGCCGCCTGCCTGATGTGGTGCTTGAAGCGGCGCATGCCCGTTTCGATGTCACTCTGCGTGATGACACTACTCCGATGACTGCGGCTGAGTGTATCTCTGCTTTGCGCGATTATGACGGTGTTCTGCCAACGCTTGGTGATATGTTTACTGATGACATTTTTGCCGGGGTCTCCGAGCCGCGCGCAAAGATCATTGCCAATTTTGGCGTCGGATATAACCACATCAACGTTGCAAGCGCACAGGCTGCCGGGCTGAGCGTGACAAACACCCCTGGTGCCGTGACAGATGCGACTGCAGATATTGCGCTGACGTTGATGCTTATGTCTGCGCGACGTGCGGCTGAGGGCGAACGCCTTGTACGGTCCGGCAATTGGCATGGTTGGCATCCAACCCAGATGTTGGGCATGCATATGTCAGGCAAAACCCTTGGGGTGATCGGCATGGGGCGCATCGGCAAAGCCATCGCAAAACGTGCGCATTTCGGCTTTGGAATGGACGTTGTCTTCTATAATCGTTCCGTGGTGTCTGGTCTTGGTATGCAGGCGCACCAGTTAGACACTATTCATGATGTCATGGCCGTGGCTGATATTGTTGTTGTGGCGGTTCCCGGCGCCCCGCAAACCCACCACCTTATTGATGCAGCCGCCTTTTTCGCTATGCAATCTCACGCACATCTGGTGAATATTTCCCGTGGCGATGTGGTGGATGAGAGTGCTTTGATCGCCGCGCTGCAATCAAATCAGATCGCAGGTGCCGGCCTTGACGTTTATGAGCATGAGCCGCGGGTGCCTGACGCCTTGCGCGCCCTAGATAATGTTACGCTTTTACCACATCTGGGCACAGCTGCGCTCGACGTGCGTACAGATATGGGGCTTATGGCGTTGGGCAACCTCGTGGATTTCTTTGATGGAAAGACGCCGCCCAATATAGTCAGCGTCTAAAGCTAGTTACGCGTTTTCCACAGCTTCACGCCAATGACGGCGGCAGACAGAAACATAGGTTTCATTGCCGCCGATTTGAACCTGCGCACCATCTTTCAATGCTTTGCCATCCGCGCCCAGCCGCATCACCATGCTGGCTTTCTTGCCGCAATGACAGATCGTGCGCACTTCGCGCATTTCATCTGCCAAGGCCAGCAGTGCGGCCGAGCCAGGAAACAGCTCTCCGCGAAAATCGACCCGCAGACCGTAACACATCACCGGTACATTCAGATCATCCACCGCACGCGCCAACTGCCAGACCTGTTCTTTGGTCATGAACTGTGCTTCATCTATAAAGATGCAGGCGCAGGGCCCGCTTTTCAGCCGTGTCTGGATTTTGGCATACATATCGTCACCGGGGACGAAAGTATCTGCATCTGCCGCGATCCCGATGCGGGATGCGATTCGTGCTTGCCCGGCTCGATCATCCTGCCCGAAGGTCATCAGATAGGTCTGCATGCCACGCTCTATATAGTTGTGCGACGCTTGCAGCAAAACGGTCGATTTGCCCGCGTTCATTGTAGAGTAGTGAAAGTATAGTTTAGCCATGCCGGCGTTTATCTCTGCCGCCGTGCGCGGTTGCAACCCTGTTTAAGGAAGGGGGCCGATATCTCTGTCACCGAATGAACAATAAGGGTGCGAGCACTGCTTCGAAATACAAGCAGCGCTCACAGGAGGTGAGAACCTGATGAGACACATATAACGTGCCTGGGGATGAGCAAGTTCTGCAACTCCTTTTCCTCACTAAGGATCGTCACACCTACGCCAGCACGCTGAATTCGCTCCCACAGGCGAAGGTACGACAAATCCCAACCATTTACCGGCGCTGGGGACGCCGGGTACTCACTACGTTCAAGATCACTCCCGAACGCTTTATGAATGACAAATGTATAACTTCGTAATAATGGGAAAGAACTACGGCATTTCCCCCTTGTGGCTTGGGGGGGGTGAAAAACAGAACGAGGGTTTAAATATGGGCGGTATGGGTAGTTACCTAAAGAAACATACAGAGGCGCTGGTGAAAGATGTTGGCATCGAAGCGGCTTGCACTTCTGACAGGCAAATCAAAAGCAACGCTTGGTCGTTATTATTCGGATAGCGAGGAACATTCCGATCGCTTCATGCCGATTGATGCAGTTGGCGCCTTGGAGGAAGCATCTCGCTATCCCCATGTGACCAGTGCATTGGCTGAGTTGCGGGGCATCACCATGTCCTATGACCAAGATCGCAAGAATTCCCCGCAAGGTGGCGTGAATTCTGATGTGGTTGCCTTGGCGCAGCGCTTTGCCATGCTGATGAGCGAATACACCCAGTCTATAGAAGATGGCATTATTACCGTGAACGAAGCCAAGCGTTTGTTGCGCGAAACTTCGGCTTTGCAACACGTGCTTATGGATATGAAGCTGCACCTTGAGGAAGAAGGTAAGTCTAACTAAGGCACAGCCAGTTTAGACGCTGTTCCGCTGGAATGAATTATAGGCCCGCCTCTGCGATATCAGGGCGGGCCTTTTCTGTGAGTATAATGTTTGCCCCGTTAGTTTTGGCAGGATGAAGCTTATGTGCATGAACATCGTATATAGTTGGCCGCTGTTTTTTAATTCTGTTTGTTTAGTTATGTGTGCCTCTGGCTGCTTCGCGGCTTTGTTGAAGTATGAATCGTTTGTTTTGTTTGTTTTGGGCGGAGTTTTTGTTTTTCTGATTATTTTTGCTGTTTCCGACTCGGTTTTTCCGACTCGTTTTGTTGTGAGTCGTTGGGATTCTTGAGTGTTGGGGTTTGATGGTGCGTATGTTTTGGGTGAGTCTGTGTTTTGA
>Ga0209395_1001130_pt1 | contig 38250 bp, 26 predicted proteins | sample GOMGulsemesocosm_3_FD_184635 | JGI IMG/M metagenome (GOLD analysis project Ga0209395, IMG submission 184635) | Methane-oxidizing microbial communities from mesocosms in the Gulf of Mexico - GOM9D Gulf of Mexico (SPAdes) (version 2) | ecosystem: Environmental > Aquatic > Marine > Cold seeps...
AAATTAGTCTGGTAAACATAGCAAATTGGTCCCACCTGATCCCATTCCGAACTCAGTAGTGAAACGATTTAGCGCCGATGATAGTGTGGGGCTTCCCCATGTGAAAGTAGGTCATTGCCAGACACCTATTAAGTTAAAGGCCCCGTTCTAACGAACGGGGCCTTTTGCGTTCTAGCCTTTAGATAATTGCAATGACCGGTATGATATTGACTGCTTTCCATCGCATGTCGCTGACGTAGTCAGTGCAACCCAGTCAATAGACCGTTTAGCGGTACAGTCACAGCCATTGTTTTATTCCCGCGTAACGAAATTAAAGACTCACATTTTTAAAGCCTGTTTGATATAGACTCTACTCCTCGACAATCGCCCGTCGCTGACGCAGTCAGTGCAACCCAACCAATAGACCGCTTAGCAGTACAGTCACAGATATTGCCAGACGCATATCTCGGAATGTTTCCTTCGTCCTCCGGACTAAGGGACAGTCCTCACGGAAACTTTAGGTACTATCCAATCCTTTTAGCGTTCTAGCCTTTAGAGAACCGCAATGACCGGTATGATATTGACTGCTTTCCATCGCCTCGGCAATATGCTCCCAGCATTGCTCTACTACCGACATCCATGTCGGCATGTCGCTGACGTAGTCAGTGCAACCCAGCCAATAGACCGCTTAGCAGTACAGTCATAGATATTGCCAGACGCATATCTCGGAATGTTTCCTTTGTCCTCTGGACTAAGGGACCGACCTCACGGAAACATTGGCGACTATCAAGGGCCTTTTGCGTTCTAGCCTTTAGAAAACCGCAATGACCGGTATGATATTGACTGTTTTCCCTCGCCTCGGCAATATGCTCCCAGCATTGCTCTACTACCGACATCCATGTCGGCATGCCGCTTGCGGAGCAAGTGCAACCCAGTCAATAGACCGCTTAGCACTACAGTCACAACATTTACTTTAGCCTAGCCTTTTGTTCCTTCGTTGTTGTACTGTCATCCTGTTCGATATGATGATATAAACAATAAATATATGTGTATTTAACAAATCCACTAGAACTCAATGTTTATGTCATTTTATAGGCTTAACAGTATGAAATATCTAATATTGCTTCTACTTTTGCTCTCTTGGCAAGCTAGCGCATGCACTTTCACTATGGGTTATCGTTTAAGTGAACGATTGCCCTTAATTGGAGCAGCACCAAACAATGAAGGACTTTACAAGGAACTTTATTCAATTGCTCTCAAAAAAATTAACTGTAAGTTGCATATAATAAGAGAGCCTAAAAGACGTATTATTAAAAATATGGTGGAAGGTAAAGTCGACTTTTACCCAGGTTTTACATTTTCGCAAGACCGAGGTAAGTATGCTTATTTCTTTGAGAATGGTCTGGAAATGTCTTTTCTTGCAATATCATCCTTAAATCAGCCTGAAATATCGAGAGTTGAGGATCTAGACTCTAAGATAGTGTTGGTTGCTCAAGGCGGTCCAACCTTAGGTGCTGAAAAAGTCGGCGCTGTCATAAGGCGTGTAGAAGATCTGACAATTGAGAATGCCATTGGATATTTAGTACGAGGCAAAGCTGATTTCTACCTATATCTTAAAGCCAGTATCGATTATTATTTGAAAAACAATCCGCAATCTGAAATTAAAAGCCATCCATGTTGTGGTGAGAAAAAAGCCATGTTACTTGGCTTTTCTAAAGCATCTTCTCATTTAAATCTGAGCAGTAATAACCTTAATATATCGCACGCTAGTTATCATTCGACGCTAGAAAAGGACTCGAAAGCATTTGCTCTTAAACAAGCCATACAGCAAATGAAAGTAGATGGCACGATTGAAAAACTATATAAGAAATATTATTTATAGCTGTATATTAAAATCATGTTTTAGTGAACGAGGGATCAATTTATATACGATTAATATAATAAGTAACTAATCTTAGAGGTACTTGATAACCTGCCTAATTGTTACGGGATTTTTCAAAAACTCTAAGAACATTGATAATTTTAGTAAAGCTTATTAAGCTGAAGTAATTAATCAATGTTTATCAAAGGTATGACTTATGAAATTTGGCATGAGTAAATTAGTTTTCTTACTCTGCGGTCTGAGTTATTTAGTGAGTCTTGGGCTGCAAGCTACTGAACGTGAAAAAATATCCGCACCTAGAAAGCTGACTCCAGAGCAAGCAAAAGTAGCCTCTAATAATTATCAACGCTATTGTTCTCTATGCCATGGTAAAGATAGGCAAGGTCATGTGAATGATCATGCTCCTTCATTGCGTAGTAAAAGTTTAATGGAGTCTGGCGTTCCCCATGCCATTTTACGCCCGATGTCTTATGGCCGAGAAAATACGGCAATGGGCGGTTATTTAGATGAAGTCGGTGGGCCAATGACACTTGATGAAACATGGGATCTGACTTATTGGTTATGGGAGCAAGCTGGCTATGATCGTCTGAAATTTTCAACCAAGCCCGTAATCGGAGACGTTGCCAAAGGGAGTAATTTATATCAAGCCCATTGTACAAGTTGTCATGGCGTAAACGGTGAAGGAGTGACGGCTCCAGCCTTAGGAAATCAATCTGCTCTGGCGCACAATACAGATGAGTTCATTAGACATGCCATTGAAAACGGGCGCCAAGATACCCCAATGATGCCCTTTAAGAATAAGCTAAAGCCAAGTGAAATAGATAACATAACGGCTTTTCTTCGCAGTAAAGCCAGTGGGTGGAAAATGGATAAGCCGGTATTGCGTGCATTACCAACACCAGATCAATACATTATAAATAAGCAAGGCGATGATCCAAACTTTACACTATCAGATAAAATGTATGTGTCATCTAAAGACTTATTTGTGGCACTAGAATCCAAGAAGCGAATGGTGTTATTAGATACACGCGTGCCTTCTGTATGGCAGACTGCGCATATTGAAGGTGCTATACCATTTCCCTATTATGCTGACTTAGGCGATACAGTAGCGGGTATTCCTAAGGATGTTCAAATTGTCGCTTATTGTTCTTGTCCACGTGCTGCGGCCGATCATACGATCAAGAAATTGCGTAGGTTAGGCTATACAAGAACAGCTGTGTTATGGGAAGGGGTTTTTGGCTGGATGAATTTAGGATACCCAGTAACACGAGGAGATATTGAAGGAATCAGTGACTAATTTTAGTGCTGGCTTCGTTGTGAGTAATGCCGGATTTAGGCGGTATTACTCACCTTAAAAGTAATAATATTCCATTGCTACACTTCAAGTCACCGTATATATCATGCAAATATTCATGTGTCACTCATAGAACTTCTTCTTTTTTGCTCTTAATATTGTTACTTTTTGATAACAATTAATTACGAGTGGTAATGCTTTAGTATTATTTGCTTGGGTAAAATAGCCCTTTATGGTATTACTATGTGTGCATTATTTAGCTAGAATAGCGTCGAAATAATCTTTTGTTACAGTTTCGTTGCATTTGTTAATGATAAAGGGTTAGTTATCAACTATTGAGTGAATTGACTATTTAAAGTTAACAGTTAATCAAAAAATTAATAAAAAATTTAAGAGTAAACACTAGTGAAGTCACTGTTTTTCTACAGTAGTTGGCTTCTAATAGCGATGATGAGTAGTACTGTCCATGCATCTTCATGGGATAAGGATATCATTGAATTTACAACCTCTCTTGCATTAGACAACAACAGCAATGTATATAACCGCATGGTTGAGCCTATAGACTCTTCTGTCTATCAGTTAGCGATCGTTAGTAACAACATTACATTGTTTGAAGGATATGGGGTAGCCCTGCCTTTCTCTATTAAACAGTATCAGTATTCAGTTGATGAAAATCTTGATCACACCGCGTATCTATTAAGCCCTGCTATGCAAATTTTCTGGTCGCCAGAAACAACATTTATACTTTCGTCCAGTGTATCTAAGTCGCAATTATTTAGCGGTAACATTGGTGCTGAATTTTTTAATGAGCAGCGACAGCCGCTTAAAAAGCAAAATCGTAATATCAATGCATCACTTAATATTGGGCAGGCGCCACAACAGGAATTTCTTCGTATAAGCGTTAGTTATAATGATAATGAAACTGCTTCAGAAATACTGAAATCACGTAATGATTCCAAGACGTTTAGTGCACAATATGGTTATCGAATTAGTGAAGATAGTTACCTTCAATTTAGTGGTAATTATGCTTGGCAACAGGCTAATCATCGAGTGACACGTTTAGCTGAATCGGGACTAGGTTTTATAACTGGAGTCGGCGGAACCCATGAACTGAATGTGATAGTGGGAGCCTATCAACGTGTTGATCAACAGCAACGAGGTGTGTTTTGGACTATTTCTGATAGTTGGCAAGTATCTGAACGCACCAAGGTAAACATTTCAACATTTCAACGTTCAATATTGAGTAATAGTGTCAATGATATTAGTCAGTTAACAACTAGCTATCGATTAATTACAAGTTATCAATTAAGTGAATCTCATCAGTTATCATTATCCGTCAATCAGCAACGTAGTAAAATACAAACAACTAATCAGGCAAATAAAAATCAAGGGGCATCATTAGTTTGGCGCTGGGGAGTAGAAAAGGGCTTTGAAGTGAGTACTTATATTGATTATGCCAAGACAACACATTCAAATGGACTGCAGCTAAGTAATTACTCTGAGCTAGATTTTGGTCTGAGAGTAGGATATCAGTGGTGAAATTTGTCTGCTTGTTATTTCTCTATTTATGGAGCTACGTGGCATCAGCACAAACAGATATCTATCGCCTAGGTCCTGGTGATATTTTACGAATTACAGTGTATCAAGAAGAAGACCTTTCATTTGTTGGACAAATTAGTCAGCAAGGTTTTATAGACTTTCCATTATTGGGTAATATTAAATTAGTTGGCCATAGCCAACGAGAGGCAAAAACTAGTATTGAGGCATTGCTTGGGGAAAGCTATTTAGTTGAGCCTAGTGTATCTGTCTTAGTCACAACCTATCGACCATTCTTTATTTATGGCGAAGTGAGAACCCCTGGAAGTTATGCTTATCAGCCTGATATTACGATTGAACAAGTTATTGCTTTATCTGGCGGACTTAAAGATCGTGCTTCAAGTAGTCATTGGACGGTGCAACGTGGCTTGAAAAAGAAAGAGTTTACAGCTGTAAGTGAAACCATTGTGCACCCTGGTGATGTCATTAAAATTCACAAGAGCTTTTTTTAATGCCTGATACTCCTCTTGAACATCTCAATCATTCTGATGATGAAATAGATCTTAGGGAGTTATTTTTAGCGCTTTGGCATAGGAAATTTTTAATAATATTTATCAGCTTAAGTTCATTGGCGTTTGGTATTATGTATAGCGACACGCTGCCTAATGTTTATCAATCTAAAGCCACTGTCTTACTAAATAGCCCTCAGACTAATAACCCCATCACTTCGTTAATACCTGGTGCCAATCATAATAATGTTGATTTTGATACTTCGATAAAATTACTTAAATCACATCGTTTTTTGAGTGAATTAGTCAGTAAACTATCTATACCAAAGAGTTTACAAGTAAGCACTTTAGGTTATGAATGGGGGGCGGCAGATATTGATAGAGATTTATCAATAACGCCGCTCTCAAATACCAACCTATTAGAGATTACCTTTGAAGGACATGATCCCAACTTTAATACACAACTAGTTAATGCAATCACGGTTAACTTTATTGATTATCAAGCGCAGCTCATGCAGCCAGGCGTTAAGAATAGTGAAAACTGGTTAGCAGAGAAGATTGCCCATATTCAAGAGCTATTATCACAAGAAGAACAACAGCTAAATACTTTTCGTCATAAAAATAGTGCAATTGATATCGCAGGCTTAGTGAAACAAGGGCAAAATGAGATCAATTTACTGCATAGCGAACACCGTAAACTCAATCAAGAACGTGAGAAGTTAGAACGACATTTAGCTAAAGTTAAAGCACATGAACATGATATTAAGCACGTTGCAACGATTAAGCGTATGACGGATGTGCCCGCGATTCTTAGCCTATTGAATTCACTTGAGCAATTAAAAATAGAATTGTCTCAAATAAAGCTACGCTACTTGCATAAGCATCCAAAGTATCAGGCTATTAGTTTAAAAATTGATGAAACTCAGCGGCAGTTGAATACTCAAGTGAAGTATCAAATTCAACGAGACATTAGCCGATTGAAAGAAGTAAAACACTTATTGTCATCGATAAATAATAAGCAGTTAATCGCTAAGCGCAGCTTAGAAAGCGCGATTATTAAAGATCGAGAGTATGCACAAATTAATAGAAATATTAATACTAATCTAGCTCTGTTACAGAATCTGAATGAGCGACAAAAGAAATTTGAAATTATAGATGATAAGAGTCACGTAGCTACCTTTATTATCGTTGACCCAGCTCGGGTACCTATCCATCCTATTGGCCCTAAGAAACGATTGATTGCAGTCTTAGCTTTGTTATTAGGCTTGATGTTAGCTGTTGTTATTGTGCTGATTTTATACTTCATGAGTAATCATCGTAGTCGTTATCGTCAGATTGTTGTCAATAATGGCTTTAATATTTTGGGCGAGTTACCTGAGGTTAAAGTCGCTAGAGCGAATGAGCCTATTTTACAAGGACAAGGCAAACGCTTTGGACGCTATCAAGAAGCAATTCATTCAATTCGTACTAATTATATGATTGATAAATCGTTGCGTGATAATCGGTTAATCGCAATAACCTCGTTAACTCCTAATGAGGGAAAGTCGAGTTGCTGTTTACAATTGACTCGTTCGTTTTCAGAACTAGAACGTGTGATCATAGTGGATGCCGATTTGCGGGCGCCTTCAATAGCGGCTGTTTTAGGTGAGTCACCACATCGTTTAGGTTTATCTAATCTTATAGCGGGCACACATACATTTGAACAGTGTATTTTTCATGATGAGGCACTAAATGCAGATGTACTATCGTCGGGTATTAAGCCAAATAACGCTTTATTATTTTTATCATCTAAGCGTTTTTCACTCTTACTTAAAGCATTGCTTAAAAAATATGATCGCGTCATTTTAGAATGCCCACCTTTGCTATCAGTGAGTGATGCATTAGTCATTGGCAAGAATGTAAAAGGGGTGACTTTGGTGGCTGATGTAACTAAAAACTCTACGGCTAAGTTCATGAACGATATGCATGAACTTCAGCATACCAACATCGATATTTCTGGCATTATCCTCAATCGCACGAAAGATGATAATCAGCCATATTATGGTGCGTATTCACAAAAAACAAATTTAGCCTATGGCGGTGCAACAAGTTAATGTGGTGATAGCTAACAACGTTAGTCTGACTAATCATATTGTTTATGGCTTACACTGTTTTTTGTTCGCCATTTTTTTGAATACCCATTCGAAATGCCAACAACACAAATGCTACGAGTAATAAGCCCACAAAGGCCATATAGAATCGCTTTTTAATAATCTCTAATTTTGACAGCGTACTTGGCGATAAATTTAGCTGTAATTTGGGAGAGGCTTGTTGCCAAGACGCATTGCCCTCAATTACGTTAAAGTCTAATTTATACTCTGCATTGGGCAATAATATTAAATTACCGATGGTTAGACCCCATTCGCCATGCCCACCTAAAATGGTTGAGAGTTTATAATCTTTACTGTGTCCTTGATTGATGACCATACCGTTTTGGTGTAATTCCCATTGGATTTTAAGTTGCCCACGATCGCCACTTACATTGTCTCCCAGTATGCGTTTCATCTTATTACGATCAAAAGCTTGAATTAATAAAACGTCAATATCGTAACGTAGTTTCGTTAAGGCATTAGTCTGTATTTTTATCGATTGCTTATCTGAAGAGCCTATATTAATAGATTGTGTAATAAGTGTTGAAGTTGGCACAAATTGAACTTTTATTAACCATAGGCAATATGCACTTGCCGCAATAAGAATGCAGCTTGCAATCAACAGAATATTTCGCATCAAATACTTCCTTTCATTTGAATTAATTTTTTTGATAATAACAGTGAATGCTCTTTAGTGTAAAGTTATGATAATAATCAATGGTTAACACATTGCATACAAGAGGAGAGCACCTGATACTTATTCTACTTTGCATCCTACTAAATACATGATAAAACACATCAGTGGGTAAAATAATAGGGCGCAAAGCCCAACAAATAGTTGCTAGAAATCATACCGTTCATTTTTAATTTAAGGAGAAAGTAATGCGTAAAAACTTAATGGTATTATTTGTCATATTAAGCATAACGTCATGGGTAGAAGCAACAGAGATTAAATTTGGAGAAGTTGTAGATGCTAAAGACACTATGAAAATTTCGACGCTATTAGCATCACCAAATGACTATGTAGAAAAGAAGGTGACAGTAGCGGGCACCATTGTTGGTGTATGCCAGAAGCGAGGGTGTTGGATGAATTTAGCGTCAGATGCCAAGTTTGAGAAGCTACGAATCAAGGTGCGAGATGGCGATATGGTCTTTCCCATGAGTGCTAAAGGGCGCCAAGCGTTAGCCACTGGTGTCGTTAAAGAGATAAAACTGGATGTTGAACAAACACGACGTTATAAATCGTATTTAGCCAAACGTTTAGGTGAAAAAACAGATATAGAGTCGATAACATCTGGCATGTCGTTATATCAAATATCTCCCACAGGAGTAACGATTCTTGACTAAAAAACGAGGCATTAAATGGTTTCGTTTAAATAGAGAGCTCCATCGCGATATTGGTTACTTTTGTATTGGCTTAACAGTTGTTTTTGCTGTTTCCGGTATCGCACTCAATCATGTGAACGATTGGAACCCTAATTACGTTGTAGAGCGAATTGAGCGTGATATAGATTTTACAAATAAACTGTCTGATAAAGTGGTTAATCAAAAATTATTGGGTTTGTTTGTCATAGATGAACCTATTAAAGCCACTTATTGGGAGTCACCAAAAGTCTATAAGATATTTTTTGATGCTGGAGGCACCCTCAGTGTTAACTTTGTGCATCAGCAAGCTATTTTTGAGCATGTTAGGCCCCGCGCCGTGTTTAAGCAATTTAATCGGCTGCACTTAAATGAGGCAAAAAAGGGTTGGATTGTCTTTTCTGATATCTATGCTGGTTTACTTCTATTTTTGTCAATATCGGCATTGTTCATGGTCAAAGGGAAGTATAGTCCATGGCGCTTTAGGCGTGGTTGGTTAGTGATTTTAGGTGCATTAGTGCCAGCCGTTTATATTTTCTTATAGTTTTCTAACTGTATTAGAAAACTATAAGCTGATTAACCTGTTTCTTGGCTGAGTTTACGAAACGTTGCTGGCGTCATTTGAGCATGTTTTTTGAAAACCGCATAAAAAGTTGAAGTAGAATTAAAGCCACAACTATAAGCTATATCATCCACTTTTTGAGTGTTTTCAATAAGTAAAACTTTGGCGTGTGCAATGCGATATTCATTAATGAAAGAGGTAAACGTTAGGCCCATATTATCATTGAGAAGTTGAGATAAATAAGGACTCGATACCCCTAATTTTTTAGCGACTTTGTTAATTGTTAGTGTGGGATGTTGGAACAGCATTTCTTCTTTGATGAGCTGCTTTAGTCGCTTTATTAACTGAGTAGCTTGTTCCTGAGATATTTTCTTATCGCTGTATTTCTCAGGCGTGTTTAATGTTTTAGTGTTTCTGCGGTGAAGCACGAAAAACATAAGGTTGAAATACAATACGACAGAGAATGATAAAGCTCCTGCAATGTAGGAAGTATAATGTGAAGTATAATAAGCTAGCCATATAAGCCCTACCCCAATGAGTACAGTCACTTGAGCTATATCATTTGATTGAGCTAAACGTATATTACGCCACACAGCTATTATTGATGGCTTAATTAAGTATGCTGATAGCACAATGTATCCACACCACTGCCAGTGAATAATTTTATACAACACATGCCATGAGGCTGATCCTTTCTCATAAGGAAATGTGAAAAATACAGTGATCATTAGTGCGCAGAGTATGGTTAATTGTAATGGCCATGACAGCCATAATTTGTCTAATTTTTGCTGCTCACTTGCACAATAAAAATATAAAAAAGGCCCAATGAGAAAGCATGCGTTTAATCCAATTTGAAGAAATTCATTAGCGAGTTGTGGGTTGAAGAAAAAGAATACAGATTTAGTGATGCGGATGCTAATCATCAATAATAAAGATGCCAAGAATATATGCTGAATGCTTCGTTGTTTTTTTGTTAAAAAGTATCCGGCCAATAACACGCCATTAAATGCACCTAAAGCGCTGAAGAAAAATAAAATTGATGAGGAGACATTCATAATTGTTGGTACCGGCATAATTATAGGCTGTTGCTGTAATGGTTATATACAATTGTGTGTTAACACTCAATAAGAAAGCGTTGCTCAATTGTTACTTAGTATCTTGCTTTTTAAGATATTGCATCGGTGTGCAATCAAACCAACGCTTGAATGCTCGATTAAGTGAACTTTGTTCGTTAAATCCTAATTTCTGTGCGAGTTCTGCTAAGGGGGTTTTTCCAATGAGTGCAATGACTCGTCGCTGACGTTCGTTATCGAGTAACTGTCCAAATTGTTGATTCTCAGCCTTGAGTTGACGTTGTAATGTCCTAGGTGATACGTGCAGTGCACTACCAAAACGTATGAGCGTGCAGTTATTTAAATCGACCTTGGTGCTTAATAAATCTGCGACTCGATTTTTAGCTAAATCGTTATCATTGAGCTTACTCAGTTGCTCTTGTGATAAGGCCATTAATGCTTGATGAATTTGAGGGTTATCACTACGAAACTCAAGATTTAAGAATTCAAATGGAAAATTTATATGATTACTTTTAGCGCCGCCATACACAGGGCAACGGAATAATTGGCGTAAGTTTTTAAGTTGGCCTACATCAAAACTATGCGTAAAGCTGACACTGGTTGGTGATAGTGTATAGCCAATTAATTGAGTGGTGGTTGTAAACCACGCTGCCATATTTCGTAATACCACTTGTTCGCTACACGCTGAATGTGGTGTCCAGGCAATTGTTGCCTGTTCTAAGTTATGACTAAATACACAGTTACCTATATTAGCAACAATACGATCAAACTTTAGTAAATCATTAATGGCACTGCCGAGGTTTTCACATGATTCGATCAAAAAGCCTAACACACCATAATCAGCATTGTGCACATCGCCACCAAGATGGCACCCAAATAATGGATTATCTAAGGCATGTTTACCATAATCGAGTAAATTTGAGTAATGAGACAAAGCTACGCGTTGCGGATCTTTGTAGTCATTAAATTCCCCAAAATTTATCGCATCGAGTGCATGCAGCGAAGAAATTCCTTGGCGCTGTAAATACGTTAATACGCTATTAAAATAGCTAATTGAAATTGTATTGTTCATATGTCATCGGTTTTTTAAGTTAACTTGTCGTCAAAAGACAAAAATCTTGTCGCTAGGTGGCAAGTTTGCCACGCCTGTTTTTAATAATCTAGTGCAACATAATGATAACAATCAATCTGACTAATTCATGATAACGATCAGGCTTACCCAACAAATCCATAGCGGTGTTTTCGAAGTCTTTAACACACTATTAGAGCATGATCTTCTGGCCAGATTCTTTGATGGCACATTTCGAGTTATACAGCCTTCTAGTGATCCCGATAACGTCAATGGCGCCGGAACAATACGCGAGATATGTATGCGAGGAGAAACATTTCGTGAACAAATTACTGCCGCCAAAGAGGGATATATAGAATATTGTATTCTGGGAGACAAACCGCTGAAAAATCATAAAGGAATGATTGATATAAAATCAAATTCACAAGGGTGTTTAATCAATTATGTTATTGAATGTGATGCATTGTGGTGGCAACCAAGTTTTATTGTAAAACGAATTATCAGCCGTGATATCAATGTTGGATTAATTAAATTAGCGGAGTACTTTAATGGACGTCACATTAATTCTATGGGCAATTAGCCCAATTTTTTGGTTATTCATTGGCTATGAATTCTTTAAATATCGCTCCAATTATAAGTTGCTCGACTCGATAGCTAACACGGTTTTAGCACTATTACATCAAGTGACCGACGCCATTGCTTTACTGATATTAATGCCTTTTTTTTATGCGCTACATCATTATAGATTGTGGGATGTTGAGCTTAATTGGATGACGGTAATAAGTGCTTTTATCTTACAAGACTTTCTCTATTACTGGTTTCACCGCGCCTCACATAATATACATTGGATGTGGGCTGCCCATGTGGCGCATCATAGTTCTACTGAGATGAATTTTAGTACAGCGTTCAGGCAATCTTTGATGTATCCAGTTGCGGGGATGTGGGTGTTTTGGACGCCGATGATCATTATTGGATTTGATCCTAAAGTTGTTTTCGGTGTGGTGGCCTTAAATTTAGCCTTTCAATTTTTTGTGCACACTAAAATAGTACGAAAATTAGGTTTAATCGAGCATGTATTTAATACGCCGTCTCATCATCGTGTGCATCATGCAATTAATCCACAGTATATTGATCGTAATTATGCAGGGGTATTGATTATTTGGGATAAGTTATTTAATACCTACGTGGAAGAAGACGAGAAAGTGCCATGCAAATATGGGATTATTGGTCAACTAAACAGTAATAATCCAATTAAAATCAGTTTTCATCAATGGATACATTTATTTAGGATGGCAAAACGCGCCACTGGCTGGCGCGAAAAAATGAAAGCTTTGTTTGGATACCCAACAAGTTCTAAGTCCGTTGAATGAAGGCCTTATATGAGCTGATTAAACAACATACCTTTACGCTCTTCTTCATTTTTCTTAGTGATGAGTGCTGCTTGCAATAAAATATCATTTTTCTGTTGCTCGCCAGTGGCTGATGCATAATCAGTATCTCGAATACGAGAACGAGCTTCGCTAGTATTAGTGCTTGTTACCTCGTAAGTACTAATTTGACTAGCAAGTCCGTTTGAATCAGCGCCTAAGGTTGAAGCTTGTTCTCCAACACTAGCAAGTGCAGTTTCGATAGCAGCTAAAGAGGCGGTAGGATTGCTTGCATCTAATCCAGAAATGAAGGTTGAATTACCTAATGCTTGCCCAGCAATGGCATTAATTTCACCAGCTATTTGATCAAATTCGCCCTGAATAGCACCATTATCACTTAATGGGCTGCCCGATTGCACTGCCAATTCATTAGCACGCTGAAGGCTGCTTGTGATTGATGATAATTGAGTCGACGCTACATCATTTAGATTGATCTGATCGCGAGAGTTATTGGCGAGTTGATTTAAGCCATTAATTTGAGAGGTCAAACGATTGGATATTTGAAGACCTGCGGCATCATCGGCAGCTTGATTTATCTTAAATCCTGACGAAAGCTTTTCAGCTTGTTCTTCACGCTTTTTTTGCGCTTGCTCGATAAAGCTTAATGAAGTTGATTGGCCAATAGATACGTTCATAAATACTCCCTCAAATTAGAGTTGTATAGTAATTATAAAGACTGTTTATTTTTTGGTAAATAAGAATAAAGTACTATTTTTTGCTGGCTTCTAATACCTTCATTAAATATCCGTTGAATATATTTTGTTATATATTTAAATTCAATAAATTCATGTGGTTAACTTAACTTTTGGCAGGGAGATATAAGTTAATAGTGAATTTATTCAGAACCGTGTCATTATTAATAAATATAGAAGATCGAATTTGTTTACCACTCTCTTTTGACATTGTGTGATTAAATAATAAGTGACTTTTAATGAAAATTAGATTTTTAATTTATTTCATAGTACTGCTCAGTGCATTCAACCTACGCGTAGGTGCTGCTGAATTTAGCCGATACTTAACAAACTATTCTGTTGAAGACGGGCTTTCTCAAAGCCTGGTCAATCAAACTATTCAGGATAAGTATGGTTATATTTGGATAGCCACAAAATATGGCTTAAATCGATTTGATGGCTATGAATTCGAGCAAATACCCGGCCCTAAAAATAGCTTTGCCAGTGATGGCATTGTGCATATGTCAGCCTTACAAAATGGCAAACTTCTGATTAGCACCTACTTTAGTGGCGCTTATTTACTCGATCCTAAGACCTTGCAGTCTGAACACATATTTTCAGGAAAATTAACTCAAATTAGCACTGAAGTCACTCCAATAGATTATATGGTCGAAATTAACGACAGTCTATGGTTAGCGATTGGTCAACGATTAGTTGAATACCATTTAGTAAACAAAACAATGAATATTCATTACTCTCTAGATAGTGACGGACAAGCTATTCGGTCGCTGTTTCATCGGGGAAATTCACTATATTTAGCGACTACTGTTGGTTTGAAGTTGTTTGATCTTGTAGATAAAAGCGTAAAAGAGCTCAATCATCTTCCCAAAAATGTAAAAGTTAATCTCGATAATAATAATGTAAAAAGCTTCTTTTTCGATAAGTCATTAGGATTTTTGGTCGGTACAGTTCAAGGACTATATTCTTTTAACCTTGAAACTAATCAATCAATCACTACATTAATTGCAAGTTTAAACATCTGGCGAATGGTTACGCTAAAAGATAAATTGTTGATTGCTTCACAGCATGGTCTCTACTCTCTTGATAAACAGTCATTTAAGGTAACTAATGTTGTAAAATACTCAGATTTTAATCCGCTAGTCACTAACAATAGTATTGTTGATGTTTACATGGATACTAGTGGTTTGGTATGGCTGTCGTCGCAAATTCAAGGAGTATTTACTTATAATCCCGCAGTGAGTAAATTTGCTAGTTATAGCCGAATATCTCGTTTAAAGCTTTCTCATTCGGTGGTTCGCGATTATGTTGAGTCACAAGACGGTATTTATTGGATAGCGACACAAAATGGCCTTAATAGAGTCGACACTAATCAAGATTCGACAGAGGTATTATTCGCCGCCACTGGTGACCAGTCAAGATTGGGTACGCATTCTATATTTAGAATTTTCCCTCAAGATGATGGAAAAATGTGGCTGTGGCATGGAAAGGGCTTGTCGCTATTTAATCCTGTCACTAAAAAGCTTAGTCAATTTACGCTAAGTGAAAAAACTATTAAACGTTTTATACAATTATCACCTTATGGATTACAGCAGGTATCACCGCAGAAATTTGCTTTAATCAGCAATAAAGGTCATTTCTTACTGGATGTTGCAAACAGCTCTCTAACGTCGATAGATAAACTAAATACTGATTTTCTCTCAGAAGGTTCAGCTACCTTTCTGCCTAGTTTTGTAAATGATAGAAACATTATGCTAGCGACAAATGGTGGACTGATTGATTTTAACCTGGCTGAAAACACTTATAGTTTTGTGTTTAAAATTAAAGATTTTAATCTCTATGATTATAAATATGTCAGCGACTGGCATCGTTCTAAAGATGGGCATATTTGGTTATCCGTTAACGGATTAGGAGTGGTTCAGTTAGATGAGCAATACCGAGTTGTTAGGGAAATAAATAAGGAGCAGGGACTAACAGATGTACGGGTTTTTGGTGTTAATGAAAGCGAGGGAGGGGATATTTGGATCAGTTCTCAATCCGGAATATATAGGTACAATCGCCAATCCGAAAAGGTAAGTCATTATTCCACACAGCAAGGACTGGTGAGTAATGAAGTCTATAGCGTGTCTAAAACATTTAGCAATGGGAAAATGGCTTTTAATTCAGCCGCAGGATTAATAACATTTGATCCTCAGCAAGTTGTGAAAAATGAAGCCTTGATTATGCCTGTTAAGATACTGTCGGTTGAGATTGCGTCTCAAGAGCATGTTTACCCCTTCAATGAATTATTTGGAAAACCATTTTCTTTAAATTATGATGATTATGGCATTATTTTTAAATTTTCTAACTTTAATTTTTTAGTGCAACAACAGGTAACTTATCAGGTTGAGTTAAAAGGTGAAAATCGAGTTTACTATGAAAATTATAATAAAAACTCTATCGAATTTACTAAACTTGAACCCGGTAATTATGAATTAATTATCAAGGCAAAATCTCCCGTGGATGGGGTTGCAGGTGCTCCTCAGTCTTTTAAGTTTACAGTGAAATATAATCCTTATTTTTCCCCGCTCTCATTTACTGTTTATGTCATGATCTTAATCATGTTGTTTGTGATCTATTATACGCGCCGCATGAGGCAGCAATCGATATTGCTAAAAGCACATGATCAGGCGTTGACATCCAAGCAAAGAGCAGACTTAGCACTAGAAGCAAGTAATAGTGGCGTGTGGTCATTCAATAAGCATACCGGAGAAACTACCTCAAATCGTTTGCAAGAACTGGGACATGATGTTCCAACTAATATGCTTATGAGTGAATTCATGATATTTATTCACTCTGATGATGTTAAAGAACTTATACCTCAATGGCTCCGATTTGTTGCAGGTGAGATGCCATTATGGGATGTGTCTTATCGAGTGAAGAATAACCGTGGTGAATGGGTTTGGTATCGAGATCTAGGCAAGGCTGCATTAGTCTCACAAGATAGCGAGTTATTTGATTTCACCGGTACCTACACAAATATTAATCTAACAAAAGCGAGCGAAATGCAAGCTCAAGTCTATGGACAAGCATTGAGAAAAATGAATGAATGGTTGCTAATATTAGACAATAGATTGGTTCCAATTACATCAAACCCTGCTTTTAATAAGCGATTTTTAAATGACGGTGATGTGTTAAGTATTCATACTATTGGCGCTGTATTTAGCCAACAAAAACTCAAACAATACATTAATAAAATTAGAAAACTAGAGGTGGACCAGAAGTATATTAGCGAGGAAATTATTCGAGTGCCTGCAGGGTTTGATATTTCTGTGCTGGTCTCAATATCAGCGATTGGAGGGAAAATCGTTGATAACTATGTCATTGTAATTTCTGACTTAAGTGAGCAGAAAAAAGTTGAAAACAAGCTGAAGTATTTGGCAAATTTTGATTCATTGACACACCTAGCAAATAGAACATTGATTAGAGATCGCATTGAACAGGCTATTACTCATGCAAAAGATAAAGCCATTGCTCTAATGTTTGTTGATTTGGACCGATTTAAGCAGGTCAATGATATTCATGGTCACGCTATTGGCGACCAATTATTAGTCGAAGTAGCCCAACGCATGACTGAGATTGTTGGAGAAGAGCATAGTGTCGGACGTCAAAGTGGCGATGAGTTCATCATTTTAATTGAAGGGATTTCGGAACCAGAAAAGGCGAGTCATTATGCTGATAAGTTAGTTGAAAGGCTGGCACAACCTTATATCCTGGGAAAGCTGAGTATCCATATTAGTTCATCTATTGGTGTTGCATTTTATCCCTATGATTCTGCTGATTGTGAAGAGTTGATGCAAAATGCCGATTTAGCGATGTTGCATGCAAAAGAGCGAGGACGTAATTGCTATCGTTTCTTCACCGAAGAAATGAATATTCGCATAAGAAATCGTATTTTGCTAGAAAGTGAGTTTGTGCAAGCGATTCAAGACAATGGGTTAACCAATTATTATCAGCCAATCGTCGATACAAATACTGAACAGATATGCGGTGTTGAATTGTTATTGCGTTGGTTTAATCATGAAAAGATGATCTCCCCGGCTGTCTTCATTCCTTTAGCGGAAAACATTGGCCAAGTGGTTAAAATGACAGAGCAGGTACTAGCTAAAGCATTAGTGGAGCTGAAAGGTTGGTTGACCCAAGGGCGTTATTTATCAATAAATATGTCAGCCTTACATATTAGTCAGCCACAAATGGTTGAAAATTTATTAGCCATTTTAAACGAAGCTAATGTTTCGCCCCAGCAAATCAGATTGGAAATTACAGAAGGCGTTTTAATCGATGATACGAGTAACGCCAAGCAGCAACTGTGCAAATTGAAAGAAGCAGGGTTTAGATTATTCTTAGATGACTTTGGTACTGGTTACTCATCTCTTACTTATATCAATCAATTTCCTATTGATGTGATTAAAATTGACCAATGTTTTGTGAGGGAAATAGCCACTGATAAAACAAGCCGAGCCATAGTACAAACCATTGCCAATTTAGCGGATAATATAAATGGTTATTGTGTTGTTGAAGGTGTTGAAGAATTAAATCAGGCAACTATTGTTCAGCAATTAGGTTGCCATTATATGCAAGGGTATTACTTTGCCAAACCAATGCCTATATTAGACTTGGTATCACAAGAGACCGCGTCAAACATTGCCAAGAAGCTCCGGAGCACTTCCCGCACTAAATAATCTGTTGATACAGTTATTTAGTGCATATGAGTTTGAATCAATTGGGGGTATTAACCCATATTTGATTTGTCACCAATACGAAAGGTGCCATTAGACATAAATTGAACAACTTGATTGCGCTTTTTACCAATTAATAAAGGGCCATCATCCATAAATAAGAAGTTCTTCCAACACCGTTGGAAGATATCCCAAGTCGTTTCAATAATTTGTTTGCGGTCATTACAATAATATACAACGGTATTACTTGGCCAAGTTAAGTGTTCTAAAATTGTTTCGGGTAATGCTTCGTTTTCACTGTCCCATTGCGTTTCCCAATTTCCTTGGTCCTGCCACGTATTAGGGTTAAACGGCCAATCACCTTTCTTAAAAAAGTCTGGATGGTCAACTTGTTTACTGACGAAAGTGTTCCAAAAAGTGGTCGCCCTTAGTGTTTCCATTGGTTTTATTCTAGCAAAATCATTTTCATTAATAGGTAAGTTTTGATGCTGGAATACCCAAGCTTTCGGATGCTGTGATAGGGGGAAATAAGCCATAATAAAGATCATTAAATTAAGAATATATCCAGTATACGCAATTTTTTTATTGAAGGCTTACGCTTGTGTTAATTTATGCTTAATCTAATGTGAGTAAACTTGTAGAAAACGAGAAAATGAGGGAAGGTAAATGAAAAAGTTCATCAATAGCAATGCGCTATTAGGGTTAATTCAAGGGGTGATTATAGCCTTATTTATTAGCTTTGAATCAAAGGACGATATCGATCAAGCACTACTTATTACATCATGTTTCTCCATTTGGGGAGCTTTATTGTTTTTACAATTAACACCAACGATGGTTGATGTTAGTAAGTCACAAAATTTTAAAGCGTGGTCAATCTTGAACGGTTATTTTTTAATTTTTGGGATCTTTGGTTACTGCTTTTTAATGGATATAAAATCGAGTTATCAAGTGGTATGGGGGCTGTTGCTGTTTGTTGGGAGTTATATTCTATTGCCCTTTGTTCAATTATCAAGTGCAGGTAATACGACTTTAAAATCATGGACAGACGACAATTATCAATCTTTATTCTCAAATGCTTGGTGTAATGCGATCTTGGTGATGTTTGGCGTGATAACAGCGGTTGTCGTTTGGTTGGTTCTTGTGTTGTGGTGGGAGCTATTTGACGTCATCGGTATTGATTTCTTTGAACTGTTATTTACTGATAAATGGTTTGCTTGGCCTGTGCTTGGCACTGTTTTTGGCATAGGAATTCATACAGCGCAGCATCATTTTCACATTATTGATAATCTAAAACGTTTGTTGCTCAGTTTGAGTAGTTTATTGCTGCCATTAATTACATTGCTGACATTGAGTTTTGTAGCAAGTGTTGCCTTTACTGGTCTTGGTAATGTGTGGGGAACGGGTATTGCGACCCCACTGATTCTGGTCTTAGTGTTTATTAATATCTTATTGATTAATGGCGCTAGTTTACCTCAAGCTAAAACTAGCCGCTTAGCTTTGCCCACGAATAAATTCCTGCGCTTGTTGATCTATATCAATGTGGTCGCGTTGACAGCATTAATGATCATTGCCACTTATTCTACTTATTTACGAATTAATCAATATGGCTGGACTGTGTCACGTGTATACCTAGCATTAATGGTGGGTGTTATGACTTTTTATACATTGCCATATCTAGGTTTATTGCGACAAAGAGCGACTAACTTTGATTGGTTAAAACGTAGCAATGTGCTGGCTACTTGGTGTGTATTAGGGGTCATTATATTTAGCCATAATCCATGGTTAAACCCAGTTACCTTAACCATCAATAGCCAATTATCTCGTTTAGAAGCGCAAGAAGTTAGTGCCTCAGACTTTGACTATGGGCTTTTTTATTTTGAATTAGGTAAGCGCGCACAAGTAGCGTTAGATGAATATGTATCGATTAGCCAACATCCCGAGCGCAAAGATATAAAGCGATATATCGCTCAGATTAAAGAGGCTGAAAACCAATGGGACTGGCGCGGTGTCCGTAATAAATCTATCGCTAAAAACTATAAACTGGAGTGGATAACAGAGGTTGCGATAACACCTGAAGAGTTAATTCAAGTTATAGAAATTGATGAATATCATCAACAAATGTGTCAAAAGTCGGTATGTTACTTAGTGGGTGCCAATTTAGACAATGATGAAGAACTTGAAATTATTTTTTTAAACGCTGAAGGTGTTATCGAAGCGACTATTTTAGATAAATACAATAATCAGTGGTTTATCGGTGGAAAGTTAGATGTTGATTATGGCGACTTTGATGATATGAATGCGTTAATCGCCGTATTTAAGGCGAAGCAATTTAACATCGTGCCTAGTCGTTATAAAGGGCTGAAATTAAACGATAAGATTTTTGATATAAATACTCAAATAATACCGTCACAAATTGAGAAAGAAAAAAAGGGGGAGCCTCTTAAAGAGACTGCCCCTCCTATTGTTCAAAGTAATACTTAAGCTAACAAATAACGCTGTGCCTAATGCAGTTTCATGCGCGGTCTTACAACGCGCATGATTTTTTCAGCAAACCACAAACCAATGGTTTTTAAGGTGCCATGAATTGCGCGTTGATGCATGCGGTACAATGAAATATACATTATGCGTGCAATTTTTCCCTCTACAAACATCGTCCGTTTAGTCAGGTTCCCCATTAGATTCCCCACCGTACTATAGCGGCTCAAATTCACGAGTGACCCGTAGTCTACGTATTGATAATCTTCTAATGATTTACCGCTTAACAAGTTAAGGATATTTTTTTCAACGCAAGTAGCCATTTGATGAGCTGATTGTGCCCGTGGCGGTACAAATTTACCATTAGGGAGCAAGCAGGCGCAGCAATCTCCAATTACAAAAATATCGTCATGTAGTTGGCTTAATAAATTGGGTTTTACGAGGATTTGATTAGCGTTGTTAAGGTCAAAACAGCCTATGTCGCGGATAAAGTCGGGTGCTTTAACTCCTGCGGCCCAAAGCATTAAATCAGCTTTAATAAGCTTGTCGTCTATCGTGATAAACCCTTGTTCGCTAGCTTTGGCAATACGAGTGTTTTCGTGCACGTTGACCCCAAGCTTTAACAGTTCTTGCTTGGCGCTTTGGCTTATCCGTGGAGGTAATGCAGGTAAAATAGTTGGACCAGCTTCTATTAAATGAATATGAAGTTTGGCCGGTGTCATGTTACTTAAGCCGTATATTTTTAATAATTCGGCCACATGATATAACTCAGCAGATAACTCAACGCCGGTGGCCCCTGCACCAACAATAGCAATGTCGAGTTGAGCATCCTGCGTATTTTGATGAATTTGAGTAAAGCTATTTAATAGCGCGTCATGAAATCGATCCGCTTGAGTGTGTGAGTCTAGGAAATAGCAATTTTCCTTGACACCAGGGGTATTAAAATCATTGCTAACACTGCCTATGGCAATCACAAGGTGATCATAACTGACTTCTCTGCTGGGGAGAATTTGTTGATGTTGTTGATTAAATTGGGGGGCTAATGTGATTGTTTTAGTTTGGTTATTTAAATCACTAAATTTACCTAACTGAAAGCGATAACCATGCTTAGCAGCATGTGCGCTATAAACCACGCCATCTAAATCTGAGTCAAGCGAGCCTGTGGCCACTTCATGTAAAAGAGGTTTCCAAATATGGCTTCGGTTTTTATCGATAAGTAATATATTTGCTCGGTTAGTTTTTCCTAGTTTGTGTCCTAATTGTGTTGCTAGCTCAAGTCCGCCAGCGCCGCCGCCAATAATAACGATATTAGGAAGTGTTGATGTTGTCATGGTGTTACCCTCTGAAAAATTAGAGGACTGTTGTTGGCGTAATTTTTAATTATGTACGCTAACTGACACTCCTGTAATATTTCATACGGGAAAAAACTCCCCTCAAGGGAGGTTTATAATCTAGTCTATTTTAGTATCTAAGTCGATAATTTAATTGCTAAAATTTATAAATGTTCAATGTTAATTATTGAAGTGCTTAAGGAGAATATCTAGTGTGCTAACAATGGCTTCATTGTCTTTAATTTACCGTCGATAGGGGTTGTTATGTCTAAGCCTAAAATATGAGCTAGTAAAGGCATGATGTTGACATTTTCAACGGTATCGAGTTGATAAGCGGTTTTAAAAGCAGGGCCTTGGGCGTAAAAAATACCATCCATGTCGGTGGTATTAAACTGGCTCCAGCCATGATCACCTTGGCTAGTTCTGCCATTAAAGCCAATGGCCCAATCTTTATCTGTTAAACATGTAATATCACCGATACGGTTAGATTTAGAGGCGTTAAACTGAGCCGGAATATCTTGATATAAATAACATTGGTAATGTTTAGCCTGTGATTTTAAATCGGCTAGAGCCTGTTCCAGCGTCAGGGTGCTATTTTTATTCTGATATAAATGAACAATGGTATTAGCCGCTGCGACCTTAAATTCATCTTGGACCCAAGCTGGAATATATTCATAATTTTCAGCGGGGTAGTCATCCATACCGTGATCTGAAACGATGACAATATTTACTTCCATATCCAATGTACGAACTTTTTCTACCAGTTGCTTTATTGAATTATCAACTTTTTTAATGGTTGCAATGAGTTCTGGTGAATCTTGGCCAAATTCATGGCCTGCACTATCGATATCATGAAAATAGGTGGTCACAAATTGCGGTCTTTGATTTTGTGGTAATTGAAACCACTTTAAAATGCCGTCAATACGCTGTTGATGTGGCTGTGAATGTTGATATTTTTGATAAAAGCTTGGACGAACACCAGCAATTTCTGCTTCTGAGCTGGGCCAAAAGTAGCTGGCTGTATTTACATTCTGCTCTTGAGCAATAACCCATAGTGGTTTACGTAAGTAAAAATCAGAGTTTGTGACAGCATCACTATCTTTTATATAATAAGTTTTATCAAGATCGGGGGCGTAAAATTTGTTTGCGACAATGCCATGGTTTTGCGGATAAGAGCCTGTAACAATACTTAAATGATTAGGGAATGTTTTCGTAGGAAACGAAGGACGCAATGATTTTAAGTGTGCCGATTTTTTAGCAAATTCAGACAAAAACGTTGGTTTATATTTATCAACATAATCCCAGCGAAACCCATCGATAGAAATAAGTAAAACATAAGGTTTTTGAACCGCTTGCTCACTTTGTTTATGTGGCCCCTGAGCCGACTCTTTGTTTTCTGGCGTACACGCATTTAATAGTAACAATGCGCATACGATTAATAACTTGTTCACAGTAATCCCCAACACTAATATTGTGTCAGAATAATGCGTTATAAGAGTTTAAGTTGCAACGCGAATCGCTTCCCCCAAAAGTAAATGCTCAAGCCAAATGTTATTAATATGGCCCCCATCACAAGTTGTTGACTAATAGCCTCTTGGTTAAACACCGCGCCTAAAATAATTGCAAATACCGGCGTGATTAACGTTACTAAAGCTACGGTGCTTGTAGGCAGGCGCTGCAATACAAAAAAGTAGGCAATAAAACCAATAAGAGAACCAAATACACCAAGGTAAATAATTGCAAATAATGAGCGAGAACTCCATTGCTCAACGTCAACTTGTCCATCAGTCACAAACCACGTCAAAAAGAACAATGGGAGCGCACAGTACAGTGTTCCTAGTGTGGTTGCTAAAGGGTGAATACTTATCGAGACACTTTTGACCATAACTGCACTAAGGCTAAAGAAAGTCATGGCCGCTAGTAATAATCCAATGCCAATAACGCTGTCACTATCGACCGCTATTTTATCCCAGCACACGATGAACAAACCAATAAAGCAGATCGTCATGGCAATAATTTTACTGCGGTCAAATGCCGCTTCGTTCAATATTTTTTGAGCTAACAGCCCAGAAACTATAGGTGAGAGCCCAAATACTAATGACATAAATCCTGACGTGACATAGGGCGCAGAAAAATAACCACACATCATGCCACCATAAACGCCAAGTGTTGAATAGCTATACAGTTTAAATGCATTGGCTGACACAGGCAGTTTTATTCGTGAAAATACGAGTACAACAGTGCCTAGCAAAGCCGCTATTGCCATACGTAACATAACAGCCATGGCTGGTGGCACAGTATCACTGCTCCACAGGATCCCTAACGGTGTTGTTGACCAAATGATAACAACGGCGAGATAAGCAATAGGGACTTTCATAATAACTCCTGTTCAATGTTTGATGATTCAAGTCTTTTTCTGAGGGAGTTGTTAGAAACAAAAAAGCCGCAGAAAGGAGACTGCGGCTTGGTAAATATATATTAAAAACTAATCAAGTCGCCTACACATCAAATGCATCACACAGGCAGGTAGCCAGCGTGCTGTCAGCATCGATAAATAAGAGAGTGATAAAGTCATTTTTATAAATTTGTTGGTCAATAATGCACTTATATTGCGCGGCGCATAAAATAAAGTCAATGACAAAAGTGACTTTATTTTTTAAGTCTATTCACGTATAAAATTTACGGATTAGTTTGGCTTAAATTAACGATATACTATCACTATAATTCGTTTGAAAAGTTAGGTTTATCGTGTCGTTACTCCAATCAAAATTCACCTTCAATAACCGTTTTGTTGATACGCTTCCTGGGGATAGTGAGCCAGAAAACTTTGCTAGGCAAGTTCATCAGGCTGCTTACTCATTTGTAATGCCAACTCGGGTTAGCTCGCCTTCTGTTATTGCTATTGATAACGATCTGGCGATTGAAATAGGCTTTACTAACCATGACTTAGATGACCCTTTGTTCACTCAGGTGGTGGCAGGAAATGCCTTGCTTGATGGTATGACGCCTTATGCCATGTGTTATGGCGGGCACCAGTTTGGTAATTGGGCTAGTCAACTGGGAGATGGGCGTGCAATCAATTTAGGTGAAATAATAACCCCCACTGGTCAACATCAAATTATGCAATTAAAAGGCGCAGGCATGACGCCTTACTCTAGGCGCGGTGATGGCTTGGCTGTTTTACGCAGTTCTATTCGTGAGTTTTTATGTAGCCAAGCGATGGAGTACTTAGGTATAGCGACTACTAAAGCGTTAAGTTTATGTCTAACAGGTGAACAAGTGATGCGTGACGTGATGTATAACGGACATCAAGCGTTAGAACAGGGCGCAGTAGTATGCCGTGTGTCATCATCATTCACCCGTTTCGGCAACTTTCAATTACCCGCTTTTCGTCAGGATATCGACCTGTTACGTCAATTGGCCAATCATACGATTAGCACCGATTTTGCACACTTATTACAACCTGGTGAGGTGATAGGGCAAGCAACTTACTTAAAATGGTTTAAAGAAGTAAGTGAACGTACTTGTAAAATGATTGTAGGTTGGCAGCGTGTTGGCTTTGTTCATGGCGTAATGAATACCGATAACATGTCTATCATTGGTGAAACTATTGATTATGGCCCTTATGGCTGGATAGATGATTTTGATTTGAATTTCACCCCAAACACTACTGACTCACAGCACAAGCGATATAAGTTTGGTCAGCAAGGTGAAATAGCACAATGGAATCTATTTCAGTTGGCAAATGCAATATTTCCCTTGATTGAAGAAGCTGAGCCATTAGAAGCGATACTCAATCAATTCGCTGATGATTTTCAGCTTCAGTGGCGAACTATGATGACGCAAAAATTAGGGCTGAAATCTTATGAAGGCAGTCATGATTTAGAATTAATTGAAACGTTAGAGTCGCTATTAAGCAAAGTTGAAACGGACATGACCATTTTCTATCGTCAACTGGCTAAATGTGATGTATCCCAAGATCTGACCGATACTAACCATTGGTTCTCTGTGATTGAGTCAGCGTATTATCAACCAGAGCAACTAGACGAACGCTACTTAAAAGGTATGGGACAATGGCTTGAACGATGGCGCAGGAGAGTTAATGCTGACGCCGGGGATAACGCCCATCGAATAGCGAAAATGAATGCGGTTAATCCACTTTATGTACTGAGAAACTACCTATCTCAACAAGCTATTGAAGCAGCAGAAAAAGGTGATTATCAAGAACTAAATAGGCTACAGCAATTGCTCAAGAACCCATATGAAGAACAAACTGGTTGTGAACGCTTCGCGCAAAAACGACCTGACTGGGCAAGGGATAAAGTGGGATGCTCAATGTTGTCATGTAGTTCATAATCACTAAAAGAAACTTAGAGATCGGCGCTGTTGCTCAATGTTATGGTTTGTCATTAATTGCGAAACAGGCATTTAATTTGTTATACTACGCGCCGCTCTTATAGCGATAAAAAATTCGAGTTGCCTATGTGGCAACATACTACAGCACTGGATTTACGGTTCAGCTAGTTCAATGGGAAATAAAAAAATGTCAAATATTCATGTTTGTGCACTCTATAAATTCGTCCGTTTAGAAAACTTTGAAGCCCTACGCGAGCCATTATTGGCGGCGATGGAACAACATGATGTACGAGGTACATTATTGTTAGCGTTAGAAGGTATCAACGGAACTATCGCAGGCCCTAAAGAGGGAATTGAAGCGGTATTACGTCACCTAACCAGTGATGAGCGCTTAAATAAATTATCGTATAAAGTCTCTTTCAACGATGAAAATCCATTTCAACGTACCAAGGTTAAGCTGAAAAAAGAAATTGTTACCATGGGCGTCGAAGGCATAGATCCTAACCATGTGGTAGGTACTTATGTAAAACCACAAGATTGGAATGCGCTGATATCAGACCCAGAAGTCATTGTGGTTGATACACGTAATGATTACGAAGTTGAAATTGGTACCTTTAAAGATGCGTTAAACCCAGACACAGAAACATTTCGTGAGTTTCCTCAATATGTGAAAGACAACCTTGATAATACTAAACATAAGAAAGTTGCTATGTATTGTACTGGTGGTATTCGTTGCGAAAAATCAACCGCTTATTTGAAAGAACAAGGCTTCGATGAAGTTTATCACCTTGAAGGCGGCATTTTAAAATACTTAGAAGAAGTGCCAAAAGAAGAATCGTTATGGGAAGGTGAATGTTTTGTTTTTGATGGCCGTGTGGCTGTTAATCATGATTTAGAACAAGGTCAATATGACCAGTGTTTCGCGTGTCGTTTCCCATTAACAATGGAAGAGATGAAAAGCGAACATTATGTGAAAGGCGTTAGCTGTCATCGCTGTCATGACAAAGTTACCGACGAGCAACGCGCACGCTTTGCTGAGCGTGAGCGTCAAATGCAATTAGCTGAAAAACGTGGTGAAAACCACATTGGCGGTGATGTTAAGCACATTATTAATGAGCGTCGTGATCAAAAAATTGCCGTTAAAAAAGCTGCCCAAGCCAAAAACAGTGCTTAATTAGCGTTATTGTTTAGGCTTTAAAATCCTCGTTCTTGCGAGGATTTTTTTTGCCAAAAATTTGTCTTTTAATTGAAAAGTCAAACAAGTGTTTTCAATGGTTGCGGCTTTATTGATACATGTTACATTATGGTTAAGTATTTTATTGCAAAGCCCTTTAATCATTATGTCTAAATATATCTTGTCCATTGATCAAGGAACTACCAGTTCACGTGCTGTCTTATTTGATGTTCAAGGTAAGGTCGTTGCAAAATCTCAAACTGAATTTGAACAACTATTTCCACAAGATGGATGGGTGGAGCATCGACCTAGTGATATTTTGTCAACGGTTATTGCATGTGCAAAAAATGTAGTGAGTGACGCTAAAATTAGCGCGCACGATATTCGATGTGTTGGCATTACTAATCAGCGTGAAACCACAGTGGTTTGGGATAAAAAAACAGGAGAGCCTATTTATAATGCCATCGTTTGGCAAGATAGGCGCACTAGTGAGCGATGCCGTGAACTGGTCGAAAAGGGCTATGAGACCATGGTGTCCTCTAAAACAGGCTTATTGCTTGACCCTTATTTTAGTGCCAGCAAATTGCAATGGATATTGGATCATGTCGAAGGTGCACGGCAGCGCGCCGAAAAGGGGGAGCTAGCATTTGGTACTATAGATACCTTTTTGTTGTGGCACCTAACCCAAGGGCATCATCATGCCACGGATGCGACAAATGCATCACGCACATTATTATTCAATATTCATGAGCAATGTTGGGATGAACAATTACTAACATTGTTTAATATCCCACAACAAATTCTTCCGGTTGTTAAAGATAGCGGCGCCGATTTTGGTATGACAGACCCCACTATACTAGGGCAGAGCGTTGCGATCACTGCCATGATGGGGGACCAGCAAGCAGCGTTGTTCGGTCAAACATGCTTTGAAAAAGGAATGGCTAAAAGCACCTATGGTACAGGCTGTTTTTTAATGCTGAACACAGGCAGCCTAGCCATAAAATCAAACAATAAGTTACTCACTACCATTGCTTATCGTATTAACGGTGAAACAAATTATGCCCTTGAAGGCAGCATTTTCATGGCAGGAGCAACGGTACAATGGCTTCGTGATGGCCTTGAATTTATTAAAGACGCGAGCGAGACTCAAGCAATTGCGAAGCAGGTACCCATCGATCATGGTGTATTTTTAGTACCTGCCTTTACTGGATTGGGCGCGCCATTTTGGGACCCTAATGCTCGTGGTGCCATCGTTGGCTTGACAAGAGATTCAGGCATTAAAGAAATAGTCAGTGCCGGCCTACAGTCGGTGTGTTATCAAACCAAAGATTTGCAAAAGGCGATGGAAGCAGATGGTGTTCGGCCAACGTCGATCCAAATTGATGGCGGCATGAGTCGCAATGATTGGACGATGCAATTTTTAGCTGATATTTTAGGGGCTAATATTAGCCGTAGTAGCATCTTAGAAACGACAGCTTTAGGTTGTGCTTATATGGCTGGGTTACAGGCAGGTATATTTGATTCAATGAATCAAATATCGACATTATGGCAGCAAGATAAATTATTTACCCCTACCATGTTAGCAACGCAGCGTAATGGGTTGTATCGTCAATGGTTAACTGCAGTAGATCGTGTTAAAACACAGTAGTAATAAATAAAGGATTATTAAGGTATTTATGTGAGTTGTTTTAATAAAATAATGTTCGTCATCATGGTGTTGGTAGTATCGGTTTCAGCAGAGGCTTATGAAGATGAAAAACCTGATTTTAAAGAGCAGTTAACACAACTACTCTCAGATAAATCACCTAACATTGCCTTACAAAAGGTTGAGTTAATCCTATCTAATGAACAACTTACCCAACAACAGCGTTTTGAATCACTCATTGTAAAAGCGAAGCTTCATCATAAGAAAGCTAATTTAAAACTTGCCATTGAGGTGCTACTATTAGCGGCGCAACATGCCAACATATATCATTTATCCGAAGAAGAAGCGCAAGCAAGTAAGCTGCTTGGCATAATGAATTATTACAAAGGTGATAATAGTAAAGCACTGATTCATTATCAAAAGGCATTCGAGTATTACCTACAGCAAGAGCAATTTCTAAAACAAGCCCATTTATTAAATAATATCGCTTTAGTAAATGCTGCCATGGGCAATGTTGATGTTGCGTTAACGAATTATCAACAAGCACAAGCGTTATACGTAGATTATGGTACTGACGTGGACTCTATTGATGTGAATTTCAATATTGCAGGCTTATATAATCGCTTACGTCGTTTTGATATCGCTATAAAAATATTTAAAGATGTGATTGAAGAACGTACAAAGCGTGATGACAAATTTGGGGTTGCATTAGCCAATGGTGATTTAGGGATTTCCTATTTTAATACAGGGCAATATAACCGCGCTCGTCATCATTATTTCAATGCCTTAACTTATCTAAGAGAGGAGAATTTAACCTATCACGTTGCTTCTCAGTTAGAGAATGTGGCGGAATTATTCCTGCAAATGGGCATGGTAAATGAAAGCATAGAATACGCTAATGAAGCCATTGAGTTAGCTGAGCAAAGTAATAATCAATATGCCTTCGTGTCAGCCTTACATTCTTTAGCTAAAGCACGCTTTTATTTGGGGGAATTTGATGCGGCGCTAGATAATATTCGTCGATCTGATACTGTCTCAACAGAGATGGAATATTCTAATCAACTCCTAGACAACTTATTATTAGTATCGCTAATTCATGCTGCAAAACATGATACATCACAATCTTTAAATAGCTTCTATGAATATAAGCTCGCTAGTAAAGAGCCTGAAAATCAAAAGCTCGCGGATAAATTAACTCAGTATCAAGCACAGTTTGAGTCTGATCAGCTCAAGCGAGAAGTACTGGAATTGATGCAAAAGGAAAAGCTACATGAGCTGCGTCTTGCAAAAGCGCGCCAGAAACAAAAATTCCTAATGGGCGGGTTTATTTTAGTCATTTTCATCATCTTCTTTGGTTATCGCAGTGCAAATGAGCGCCGATTGAAATTTAAGTTAACAAAAAAGGTAAAGCAACGCACTGAAGAGCTTGAGCTGTTAATGGAGAACTTACAGCAAGCTAACACCATAAAAAATCAGTTTCTGGCGAATATGAGTCATGAAATAAGAACCCCTTTAACCGCTGTCATTGGCCAAGCTGAATCTATTATTGCCGGTGATGTAGAGCCTGAGTTTATCTTAAAAGAAATTGAAATTATTTATAGTAACAGCCATCACCTTCTAACATTGATTAATGACATTTTAGACTTAAGCCGTATTGAAGCCAACAAGTTCGAATTGGAAATAAAGCAACACGATATTCATCATATTGTTGACGAAGTCAGTGATTTATTTAAAGAGCAGGCACTTAAAAAACGTTTAGACTTTTGTGTTGTTAATGAGTTGCCCCAGCCTTTTATTATGAAACTTGACCAGTTAAGACTTAAGCAAATATTAATCAACTTGTGCTCCAATGCAATAAAATTTACCTATCACGGACAGGTTATTCTTAAAGTTTCGGTCAGTGAGCAACACGTAGTTTTTTCTGTCAGTGACACAGGTATTGGGTTAACGGAGCAACAGCTCGAGCAGATATTTAATCATTTTACACAAGGTGATAGTTCTATTAGTCGCCGTTTTGGTGGCTCAGGCTTAGGCCTATGTTTATCACAACAATTAGCGCTAATGATGAACGGAAATATTACGGTCAATAGTCAATATGATGTTGGTAGTGAATTCACTTTATCATTATCCATGGAACAGCTGTTTAATGAAAACAAAGTATTACCTGTAGCCGCTGTTCAGTCTAATCATGATGCATCATCTCTAACAGGATTGGTTCTCTTGGCTGATGACCATGATGATAATCGCCGTTTAACAGAGCGCTTACTTAATGTTTTAGGGTTAGATGTTGTGACAGCGAGCAATGGTTTAGAGGCGATAGAGCAATATAATTTACATCGCCCTGATCTTATTTTGCTCGATATACAAATGCCAGAAATGGATGGCATTGAAGCCTTCAAAATATTACGTAGTCAAGATGCCAATATTCCCATCATAGCCTTAACAGCTAATGCGATGAGTCATGAAATTGAGCAATACTTAGGGCTGGGGTTTGATGATTATATTAGTAAACCCATTGTTCGAAACCGCTTTATTCAAACATTAGCCTATTACCTCAAACAAACGTCAACACCAGAACACTCTCGTTTGCTCAATGAGGTAGATTTTGATGACTTAGCGATAAGCTTTAATGCATCTCTGGGTGAGGAGTGGAAAGTAATTAGCGTTCAACTAGCTAACCTCGATTACAAAGAGTTAGCGGCTACCGCACATCGCTTGTCTGGCGCTGCATCTATGTTTAATCATAGCGAAATCGCGTCAGTGTCTGCAGAAATTGAGCTAGCTATCATGCGTCAAAACTTTCAAAAAGCTCAAGAGCTTACGCGCCAGTTGTTACAGTTATTATCAACTGATGAATAAAGTCAGCTTAAGCGCCATACACTAAGGTCGCTGTGCCTAAAAAGGCAAATATACCGACGACATCAGTAATGGTTGTGAGCACAACGCCGCCGGCTAATGCAGGATCAATTTTTAAACGCTTTAACGTTAACGGAATGAGTGCACCAGAGAGCCCAGCAGCGGTCATGTTCGCTAACATAGCAAAGGCTATGACCAAACCAAGTTTTACGTCTTGCTGCCAGAATCCAACCACAACCGATAATATCAGCGCCCATAACAAACCATTGAGCGCGCCAATAGCGAGTTCTTTTCCGATGAGCCAGCGCCTATTACGATCCCCAACATGACCTAATGCCATACCGCGAATAATTAGGGTGAGTGTTTGATTGCCAGCAATGCCGCCCATACTAGGTACTAGAGTATTTAAAATAGCCAGGATAGCCATTTGGGCTAGGATCGGCTCAAATAAATTACTAACGGCAACGGCGGCTAATGCAGTAAGTAAATTAATGCCTAACCAAAGGGAGCGCTTACGTGTACTTTTGACCACAGGTGCGAAGGTATCTTCTTCATCATCAAGACCCGCGAGGCTCATCATTGAGTGCTCTGCTTCTTCACGGATGATATCAACCACGTCATCTATGGTGATACGGCCAAGCAGTTCACCGTCTTTATTAATAACTGGCGCCGATAGCCAATCATGTCGTTCAAATTGCTGAGCGACTTCGGTCTCGTCCATAGTCGCGGGGATCGCTTCGATAGTGCGGTCCATAATTTGAGACACTGTCATTATTGGGTTAGTAGTTATTAAGGCAGATAAGGTGACTCCACCGAGTAACTTATCCTCTTTATCCACAACATAGAGCATATCGGTAGCTTCAGGCAGTTCGCCTTTTAAGCGTAAGTAGCGCATCACAACATCTAAATTAACGTCGGGGCGAAGCGTTACCGTATCGGTATTCATGATACTACCGGCAGAGTCTTCATCATAAGCCATGGCCGCTTCGACCCTGCTACGATCTTGCGCATCCATAGCGCCGAGCACTTGTCGGTAGATACTATCTGGCAGGGTACGTAATACATCTGTCAGATCATCGGTATCCATGCCTTCGGTTGCTGCAGCAAGCTGGTGTGCTTGCATTTGCTTGACGATGCTTTTTTGAACGTCTTCTGATAACTCTTCTAGAATGTCACCTTGGTCATCATGATCAACCAACTGCCATAAAACCTGACGGCTTTTGTAAGGACTAGATTCGAGCAGAAGGGCAACATCACAGGCGGGCATATCCATTAAAATTTGCCTAACGTGCACAAACATACCGCTATTAAGCGCATTTTGGAGTTCATCGAATCTTTTGTTCGAAAAATCTTGCTCGATAACGGTTTCAGGCATAACGACAGCGCTTTTATTGATGATGTATTTTAATTAGATACAAAATTTATTGATTTTTATGACAATAAATATTAACTGATGTTTGAACTTTTTTCAGCTAATTATTTTCTTTACGGATAATTTCACGGTGATGAATTTGAATATTATGGCGCCCTTTAGAAAAATTCTGAGCTAATTTTTGCGCTAAATAAACACTGCGATGCTGTCCACCGGTACAACCAATAGCGATGGTGACATAACTACGGTTATTACGCTCTAAATGAGGCAGCCAAGAAGTAATAAACTCAGTTAATTGCCCCTCTAATTTATTCACTAAGGGTTCGCTTGATAAATATTCTTTTACGGGTAAGTCTAAACCAGAGAATGGACGCAGTGCTGGCTCCCAATGTGGGTTGGGTAAAAAGCGAACATCAAAAACATAGTCAACATCACGGGGTAGACCATATTTAAATCCAAAAGATTCAAATACAAGCACTAACTCACTGCTGCGTGTGCCTAATAGGCGCTTTTTAATCAAGTCACTGAGTTGATAAATCGTTAAATCGCCGGTTTCAATTTTTAAATCAGCTACTTCAGCTAAAGGCTCAAGCATAATTTTCTCTGCTTTGACGGCTTCTAATAACGTAAGGCATTGCTGTGTTAATGGATGCAGGCGACGAGATTCACTATACCGTTTGATCAACATAGTGCTAGAAGCATCAAGGTAGAGTATTTCTAGTTCACAATATTGCTTTAATGATTCTAATAATTTAGTTAGTTTTTCCGCAGTAGATGGAATGTTGCGGATATCTAGGCTTACAGCAATAGGTTGCTCAGAGTCTTCTGTACTTTGAATAAAAGGAACGAGAAGATTCATAGGCAAGTTGTCGACACAGTAGTAACCAATGTCTTCCAAGACTCGCAATGCAACACTCTTTCCTGAGCCTGAGGTACCACTAATAATCGTCAGTTTCACTATGTATCCTAAATGAGGTAAGTAACGCATTCATTTTAGGAGCTTATTTGTATTTTGCAATAAAATGTTCAGATACTTTTGGTTAATATTTTATGACATTGATTGTTTATTCGACAAAGAATGAAATTTGGTCGACACGGCCAAGCTTATCTAACACCAATAGCTGATAAGTACCTGAACGTTCTAAATATAATTGTGATGCTGATGCGAGTAATTTGCCATTAAGAAACCAGGTAAGATCGGCAGATGAGTGATTCGCTGTTAAGGTCAAATAGAGCGGTTTATTATCACGGCGAATAAAACTAGTTTGAGGCTTAATAGAGGTGATTTTTAAAGGCTCTAGCAAGAGTGTTTGCGTTTTACATGCCCTTGCCATTTTTGGTAAACGCTTGGTGTTCTGCCATTTCGGTGCAATCCAGCTGTTGAGCGCTGGTGGCCACAAAGCCAAGGTTGCTGGTTTAGCTGCTGCGCTGGCACATAAGACATTGGCACGAGAGCCGTCAGGCTCTTGGAAGTACTTAAGCGTTAAAGTATTAGATAACTGAGGGGACATAGCGGCTAAGGTCGCTGGTGCTTGCCCTTGAAGTAGCCAAGCCGGTTTTGTTACTAAGCAATTGCTCACTTGTGTCTGCGCTTGCTTTAAGCCATTTGGCCAACAGATTTCATGTTGAGTCACAGTATCTGGTTTTGACGGCACGAAACCTTGGGTAAAATGAGATGCTACTTGCATAAATAAAGGCAAGGCATTGGTACTTCCTGTGTTATGGCTCAATGGCATTGCGTCGGCCCTACCTACCCAGACGCCAATAATGTACGGGCCTGAAAAGCCAATCACCCAAGCGTCTCTATGTCCATAACTGGTGCCTGTTTTCCAGCCCATATTATTGCTGTTATGTGGGCTGAGTTGCTCGCTAATGCGCCCCGGCTGTTTTTGTTGTCTCAAAATATTTTGAATAATCCATGCGCTCTCAGCTGATAATAAAAAATTAGATTGTTTAGGTGACTTGATGTGATAGCGAGGAGTTATGGCCAGGCCTTGGTTAATAAGCGCAGAGTAGGCACTTACCAAATCTTCTAGTTTTGTACCCACGCCGCCAAGAACCAATGCTTTATTGGGGGTAGCATGTCTTGGCCAGTGTAAGGACAGACCTGCATTGTTTAAGCGAGCCGCTAATGCATCGGCAGAGCCATAGTTTAAAACTTGAAGTACCGGTAAATTAAGGCTGCGCAGTAATGCTTGTGACGTTGATACCGGGCCTGAATAACCGCCGCCGAAGTTAGTGGGACGGTAATTTCCTTTAATCACTGGAGAGTCATGCAGGAGCGATTGTTCATGAATGATACCTTGCTCTATTGCATCACCGTATACGAAAGGTTTAAGGGTTGAACCGGGAGAGCGAATAGCTTTGATCATATCAACATGTCCAGCACGCGCGTTGTTATTGAAATCGGCAGAGCCTAAGTAAGCTTTTACTTGGCCTGTTTGGGCGTGCATGACCATGATAGCTGCAGAGGCTTTGGCTGGCTGTGTATGAATAAATTGGCGTAATTGCTGCTCAAGTTGCTCTTGAATATCGCCATTAATAAAGGTGTTAATGTCACGACTGGCTAACCCTTTTTCTGACTCAGCAACATGTGATTTATTGGCAAGTCTTTTTTGTTGCTGAACCAAACGGCGACTTAGTAGGGGAGCTACATTAGGATGGGCAAAATATTGTGCATAGATAGGTTCTTGTTGTAACGTCGCTACGGTGTTTTTTGACCAAATACCAAAGGTTTCAAGTCGATGAAGTAATTTGTCTCGAGCTTGTTTTGCACGCTCTGGATAGCGGTCGGGACGATAACGAGTGGGTGATTGCGGGAGTACGGCTAACAAGGCCGCTTCATTGCGATTTAATTCAATAGCAGGCTTGTCAAAATAGACATAACTGGCGGTTTGTACGCCTTCAATTGGGCCGCCAAAGGGCGCTATATTTAAATACATATCCAAAATGTCGGCTTTACTAAAATGCCATTCCAATTGGAGTGCACGCAGCATTTGATAAATTTTACCGCTAACTGTGCGTCTATTAGGATGAAGTAAGCGAGCGACTTGCATCGTAATTGTTGAGCCGCCGGATATTGCCTTACCATAATAGGCAGCTTGAGCAACAGCGCGCATCATCGCAAAAGGGTTCACGCCAGGATGATTGTAAAAGTGGCGATCTTCGTAGTTAAAGAGAGCTTGCAAATAAAAAGGACTGACATCTTTCGCAGTGACTCGATAACGCCATATACCTTGTGGGTTCGCAAAAGCTCGCAAGGGTCTGCCTGAGGAATCACTAACAACGGTCACATTGTCGTTTAGTTTACTAAGATCGAGCGGCGCAGCAGTATCAAGAATGAGCAGTGTAGATATAGATATCACACTGCCTAGCACTATTAAAAAGAGCCACTTTTTAAGGATCATTTGATCCTTAAGTCGGCACTATGATAACCAACAGCGTTAATATCATGTCGATACATTGATTCTGCCATCACCGGTGGATGCTTGTAAGTACCCGGTGTGACGGCCTGTACTTGATAAAACAACTCGGTTTCACGGTAGGTATTTACAGAGACAGATGCTATATATCGGTCGTCTAAATAACCTTGATAATCGATGTTATATTCATTAACTCGCTGGCCAATAGATTTGCCATTGACGATAATGTTTTGAAGCTCAACGCTAGCATCAAAAGCAGCGTTTTCAATTTCTAGCCCTGCAGGCAATAAATCAACAACCATGATATCTCGCAGCGATTCTTTTTTACTGCGCACACGAATATGAACCAAGTATTGTTCGCCGCTAGTCATGTTATTTAAATCCACGCTTCTGCCTGATAAATCGTAATAATCACGGCGAATTTCTATTCCATTGAACTCTCGCTCAGGAGGCGTTAATGGGAAGCCTTGACTAATTTGATCAATAAACAGTAGCTGCTCAGACGTATTCTTTAAGGTACTTTGATTAATTACCTGACCGTCTATTCGATAAAATGCACTGCCATTATCGGGACCTGTAAATTCAGTTTCACCCACAGCTAACGTGTAATTAAAATCATCGCCAAAATGTTGTGCTAATTGTGAATCGGCCAATACTAGGGCCAGTCGTTCTTGGGTGCTAAACCACTGACGATTTTGTTTATCTTTCCACAGTGAAAAGGCAAGCTGTTGTGCCCAGCTATTATCTAATTGATGTTTGAGTAATAAGTTAATCATTAATGCATGATCGCGTATTTTAGATGCATAGTTACCATTATAAACTTGCTGATAGGGCTTTAATTTAGCTATTTCAAGCAGGGCAATAGCTCGTTTATCATCACCCATTAATTTAAAGGCAGCGCTTAATTGGACGATGGTTAATGGTGATTGACTGCTCGAGATTGATTTGATGAGCTGACGCATGTGGCTTTGATTAGCACGAGATAATGAGGCTAAAACCAATGCCGAATAAGCTTGGGTCGAAAAACGGTAATCATTAGTGTCGCCATAGGCGTTAAAATTACCACGACGCAGATAATAACTAAGGCGTGATAATAGTTTTTCTAAGGCCTTACTAGGCACAAAAATGCCAGCGTCTTTCGCTTCAAGTAAAACTTGGGCGCCATAAACACTGAGCCAAGGTGCTTCTTCGCCATTATTGCCCCAGAGGCTTAATCCGCCATTATAAATTTGCATGCTAAGAATACGGGCTACACCTTCTTCAATAAGCGCCTGACGATCGATGTTGGTCAGTTCTTGTTGCAGTGTTTGTTGGGTCGCTGGTGGCAGTACTAACCACGGGTATAGGCGGCTGCTGGTTTGTTCTAAACAACCCAGAGGAAATTGATAGA